>Ga0335074_10000101_pt1 | contig 145523 bp, 122 predicted proteins | sample Lox_Sample_23_FD_206715 | JGI IMG/M metagenome (GOLD analysis project Ga0335074, IMG submission 206715) | Soil microbial communities from Loxahatchee National Wildlife Refuge, Florida, United States - Lox_Sample_2.3 | ecosystem: Environmental > Terrestrial > Soil > Wetlands | place: USA...
CCGGGAGCGGCTTCGCGCTGGGGGTTGCCCGCCCGAGGTTCGCTCCCTCATCACTCCTTGGTCCACTGAAGCAGCGGGCGGCCCTGGCCAACTAGGGACCTAGTGCCCCTAGATAATCCCGCAGCACGCCAGGAGCGAAGGGCTCTCGCGGCCCGCTCTCGGGCTGCTACGGCGTTATTTACTTAGTTTCTTGTTTAAATGCCTATAACGAGGGATAATCGGCAGTCGTGCGTGCCACACGTCGTCCCGGAGTGGGCCCCCCGCTTGAACGGCGCCTCGGCTGACCGGGGCCGCCATGCTGGGACCGCTGCCAGGAGGCTACAGCCAGACGGCATACCGTGCCCTCGCAGGGCCGAGCCGGCAGGCACTCCTGGAAACCCTGCAGAGGGTCGGCCGGCCTCTCGACGCTGGCGAGGCAGGCGCCGCCGTTGGGCTGCACCCAAATACGGCTCGTGCCCACTTGGACCTCCTCTGCTCCGCCGGCGTGTTGACCAGGCGGACCGAGGAGCGCTCCAGGCGCGGCCGCCCTCGAGTGCTCTACGAGGTGGCCTCTGCAGTGGAGGGCTTGCTGGGCGACCAGGAGGCCCAACGGACCGAGGCAAGCTACAAAGAGCTGGCTCGAGTGCTCGCGCAACAGCTCGCGGAGCTGCCAAACGTCCCCCAGGAGGCGGTAAGGGCAGGCCGCAGATGGGCCTCTGTCCTCGAAAAGGTAACCCTGTCATCGGAGGCACTCTCTGCTGAAGAGGCGATCGCCGTTGTTACGGGTCTCTTTGAGCGCCTCGGCTTCCGTCCCGAAGCCGACCTCCCTGCCGGGGAGCTCCGCCTCCGGCACTGCCCGTATATAGACATCGCCCGGGAAAATCGAACAGTCGTGTGTGGTGCTCATCTCGGCATGCTGAAGGCGACCCTCGAGCGCCTGGGCGCGCCCCTCGATGCCGTCGGCCTCGACCCCCTCGTGACCGACGAGCCAACCTTGTGCATCATCCACCTCGGGCTACGCGAAGCGACCAAAGAACCGGCCAGTCAAGTGGGCAACGCGTGAGCGCGGAGGTCGCGGTGCCGGTAGTGCTCCGGCGGGCTCAGGGGCCCCAGTCGGGCACGCGCCATCTGACTGACCAGGAGATGCCTCTTTCGGGGCCCCTGGTAGACCGCTATGGCCGGGCGCATACCGACCTCAGGATTTCGGTCACCGACCGCTGCAACCTCCGGTGCCTGTATTGCTTGCCAGAAGAGGGCGTGCCTTTTCGGCCACGGGAGGAGATCCTCACCTTCGAGGAGATCGCCCGAGTCGCCGAGGTTGCTCGCCGGCTTGGCGTAACAGCCCTCCGCCTGACAGGAGGCGAACCGCTGCTCCGGCGCCGCCTGGTAGAGCTCGTCCGAAGCTTGGCGGCGCTCGGTTTCGAAGACCTGGCGCTCACAACCAACGGGACTGGACTTGGGCCCCAAGCGGTGACCCTGGCCGCAGCGGGCCTGCAACGCGTGAACATCAGCTGCGACTCGCTGCGCGCAGATCGCTTTGCCACGATCCGGCGCCGGGGGCACCTCGCCACCGTCCTCGCCGCGATGGACGCCGCCGAAGCCGCGGGGCTGCGGCCGGTCAAGGTAAACGTGGTGCTGATGGCCGGAGTGAACGAGGACGAGGTGCTCGATTTCGCCAACTTTGCCCGCGAGCGCGGCCGGCCTGTCCGGTTCATCGAGTACATGCCGCTCGACGCCGAGGGACGTTGGCGTCGCGACCAGGTGGTGCCGAGCGAAAAGGTCCTCGAGCTCATCCACGCGCGCTGGCCCATCGAGGCGGTCTTCGCTGGGCCGGGTGCGGCGCCGGCAGAGCGTTACCGCTTTCGCGACGGCAGAGGTGAGATCGGCATCGTGGCCAGCGTGACCCGGCCCTTCTGCGCCTCGTGCAACCGTCTCCGGCTTACAGCGGACGGCGCCGTCCGGAACTGCCTGTTCTCCGACGACGAAACCTCGCTTCGTGATCTCATGCGCAGCGGCGGGAGCGACGACGACCTCGTCCTCGCGCTCCGCACTTCGGTGTGGGAAAAGTTGCCCGGGCACGGGATCAACGACCCCGGCTTCCTCCGTCCGGCCCGGTCGATGTCCATGATCGGAGGCTGATGCCATGCCCAATGACCACGGCCGAGGGCTGCGCTGCGCGTTGCCTGATGGTTTGCGAGACTTGGGCCGATCGGTACCTGACGACGTTGCGGTCATCGGTTTCGACAACTGGGAGATCATGTCTGCCCACGCACGAGCCCCGATATCAACCGTCGACATGAACCTTCACGAGGCCGGTCGCCGCGCCGCCCAGCGTTTGCTCGAGGCAATCAACGGCGTCACCCCGAGCGGGGCCGAGCACGTACTTTGCCACCTGGTACTGCGCTAATCGACTGGCATAGGCATCGCGCTCGCCGACCTCAGTTGCGGCCTGCTTCGAACCAAACTCTCATTTGAGCAGGCCCGCGGTTTGCCCAGAGATGATATGGGACCAGGCGGAGCCGCACAGCTCCACCTCTGCCTCCTGCCGCCCTGCGACGCTCCCTTCCCCGAAAAGGACGGTACAGGGCCGCCTTCGCTTCCAATTGAGCGAGCCTCGCGCTCGCGGTCACCACGAGGTGCTCCCCGAGCTCGCCTTCCTCGTGCTCCTCCCCCAAGCCGTCGTCGGGGAGCAACCGCACGCTCTCGCCGTCAAAGGGGAAGGATTGGTCATGGCTCTCAGCGCAATAGACGAGCGGCCCCCGCGTAACGGCCAGGCTGTCGCGCAAGTCGCGGGCTCGCCAGTCGGCTGCTATGAATTGTGCGGCCATCGGGAACTCTACCTCCACGCGGTCGCCCGCCGTCCATCGGCGCCGGAGCGTCAGGTAGCCTGGAACCTCTTCGGGCACTGAAGGCCACCGTGAACCAGTGCACGTGAGCTTTGGCTCCCCGACGCACCATTCTGGCCGCCTGATACGGAGCGCCCATTCGCCCTGCCCGGGCTCAGAGATCGCTAAGGTCACGGTACCGTCGAGAGGGAAGCGGGTCGACATCGAAAAACTGACGCTGCCAACGCCTTCGAGGGGCGTGCTCACCTCGGCGGGCGCGAACTGGTGCACCTGGACGCCCGATTGGTCTTGGGTTACGATGTAGTGCGCTAGTTGTGCGAGAGCCCTCATGACATTTGTCGGGCAGCAAGGGCAGCGGAACCACGGTGACCTTTGGATGTCGCCATGGCTCTCGAGAGGGTTGGAATAAAAGAACTTGGTACCGTCGAGGCTCACACCAGTGAAAAGAGCATTGTAGAGCACCCGCTCGAAATAATCCGCGTACCTGGCTTCCCCTCGCAGGAGGAGCAAGCGCCACGACCACATTGCGATGGCGACCGCTGCGCAGGTTTCACAATAAGCACGGGCGCTCGGCAGCTCGTAGGCGTGACCAACAGCCTCCCCGGCGTGGCGGGAGCCGATGTTCCCCGTGAGGTACGACTTCCTCAGCACCATGTCATCCCATTTGGCGTCTAAGGCTTGCAGCACTCTTTCATCGCCCCGCTCGGCGTACAGGTCTGTCATCCCGGCCAAGAGGTAAAGGGCGCAGACGGCGTGGCCTTTAAGGGAGGTGTCCCAGGGCGTCGGGAGCAAAACGTCCTCCCATTCCGACAGGCCACTGCCGATAAGGACATCCTTGCGTTCGCCCCTCCAATGAAGGATGCGCTCAGCGAAGTCGAGGTAGCGGGCCTCCCCCGTTGCTCGAAATAGCTCCGTGAGAGCCATCTCTATCCCGGGGTGGCCGAGGTGCCATAGGTTCGCTTCGCCCGTGCAGGTGCGTTCGGCCTGGTCGGCGGCGCGCACGGCGACTTCCAGCAACCTTTCCCCGCCGGCGCTGCGCGAGGCAGCAACGGCCGCCTGCAATAAGTGGCCGAGGTTATAAAACTCATGCGGGTTGCTCGCCGACCAACGAGCACCCGAGGCAAAAGTCTGCACGTAAGTGTTCAAGTAGCCGTCAGGCATTTGAGCCCGCGCTATCAGGCCGACGGCTCTGCACAAGTTGACCTCCAGGTCAGCTGCAAGCCCTTGTTGGCGCTGCCAGAAGGCTGCTTCCACCCATTTGAAAACGTCGGAGTCGGCGTAAGTGGCGCCGGAATACGCTCCTCTACTGCCTGCAACCAGCTCGAAGTTGCCTATGAGCCCTGACGCCTCGAGCATTTGCCAACCATGGGCTAAGCCGGCCGCGGCGTTCGTCGCATGGCGTAGCTGCAGCGGGCCACCTCGAAGGGTGACTGAGCCACGGAGCGGCTCCAGCCGTCCCGGCCCTGGTCGGCTTGGCAAGACCGGTCCTGGCATGCTCATAGCTCCTCCAATCGTCCGGCACCTCTATTTCCATGCAGTCAGGAAACTACGACCTCAAGATCATCGCTCTTGGCAACCGGGAGCGCTGCGATGACGTGGCAGCGTTCGCGCGCCACTTAAGGCGTCCTCGCGCAAAAGCATCACAAAAGACCGCCGAGAACGGGCTCGCGGACGCCGGGGTGGGGCGGAGGGTGCATAATCAAGTCCATGGTCGTTGAAATTGCTCGTTTGACCGTCGCCCGAGGTGAGGAGGAGGATTTCGAGCGCGCTTTTGAACAGTTCAAGGAGATGCTTGCCTCGGCACCGGGGTTCCATGGGGCCGAGCTGCACCGTGGCATTGATCATCCTTCGGAGTACTGGCTGTTCGTGCAGTGGGAGACCGTGGAAGCCCACACCGTCGATTTCAAGCAGGCGGGAGGCTTTGCCCGCTGGGACCAATTAGTGGGCCCCCACCTCGCCGCGCCCGCCGATGCCGTCCACGCACAGCTGCGGGCCGCGGTCCAACAGCAAGCGTAGGGCCCCTGCGGCTGGTCTACCGCCTGCCAAGTTGTCAGTGGCCATTCCTTGAAGTACCGAGACCGGCATCATCGCGTTCATCGACCCACTTCCGCGCCTCCGCCAACGCAACGTGGCAAGCCGCGAGCTGGCCTGGCGCCACTTCTCCCAGCGTTGGCGTCACTTGCCGGCAGACTTCTATGGCATAGGGACAGCGAGGTTGGAAGCGACAGCCAGGCGCCGGGTCGACAACCTTAGGCGGTTCACCCACATCGGACGAGCCCGCTTCGTCGAGCGGCGCCCGCGGGTCGGGCACAGCCGACAAGAGGAGCTGGGTGTAGGGATGGCGGGGGGCGGCGAGCACTTGCTCGGACGGGCCCGTCTCCACGATGTGACCGGCGTACATCACGACTACCCGGTCGGCGATGTAGCGGGCGGAAGCGATGTCGTGGGTGATGTAAAGGATGGACACTCCCTCGCGTTCACGCAGCCCGGCCATCATGTTGAGGATCCCGACCCGGATCGAGACGTCGAGCATGGACACCGGCTCGTCGGCCAGGATGAGCTTTGGTCGCAGCGCTAGCGCCTGGGCGAAGCCGACGCGCTGTCGTTGCCCACCGCTGAGCTCATAGGGGTACCTGGACAGCATCACGTCGGCCGGGTGAAGCCCGACCGCGTCCATCACCCGGAGCGCCTCGTCCCGCCGCGCTGACCTGGGAATGTCCTGGCGGTGGAGCTCAATGGCCCTCATTATCCCGTGGGACACCCGGTAAGCGGGGTTGATGGAGCTGAAAGGGTCCTGGAACACCATGGGCACGTGCCCGCGGTGGGCGAGCTTTTCCGCCTTCCCGTTCAGTGTGCTCAACGCCCTGCCCTCGAAGCGCACTTCTCCGCGTGTCGGCTTGTAAACCATGGCCAGGAGCCTGGCGATCGTGCTTTTGCCGCTGCCGCTTTCGCCAACGAGGGCGACAATTTCCTGACGGGCGATGGTGAAATTGACGTCGTCCACAGCGTGCAGGGTCTTCTTGGACCACCAGGCGCCGAGGTTGAAATGCAGCGTGAGCCCGGAGGCCTCGAGGAGCGGCGGCCCAGGCGGCCCAGGTGGCCCAGGCGGCCCCAGGTCGCCGGGAGGGGGGGACGCGTTCACGGCGGTGCGAGCCGGCGGTTGGCCGAGGTGCCGGGCCGCCCGGCCGGCAAGGCTTTCATGCTCGCCCGCACCGTCCTTGTACAGCAGGCATCTCACGAGCGTCCCTCCCCGCTCATAAGCAGGGGGCGCTAACGACGCGCATTCGGGCATGGCATCGGCGCAGCGAGGGTGGAACCGGCAGCCCGGTGGCGGCGCCGCCAGGTCTGGCGGGGCACCGGCAATACCGGTCAGGGCCACCTTCTCTCCCCTGATGGAAGGAAAAGCTTCCAGCAGGGCACGAGAATATGGGTGACGCGGCGTCCCGAAGACCTCACCCGTGAGACCGAGCTCGGACACTTGGCCCGCGTACATGACCAGCAGGCGGTCCGAAAAATGGCGCACGAGCGAGATGTCGTGGGTCACGAAAATGACCGCGAACCCCAGCTGCTCTTGAAGATCCTTGATCTGGCGCATAAGAGAGCGCTGGGCGACGACGTCGAGAGCCGAGGTGGGCTCGTCCATGATCACCAGTTGGGGGGTGAACAGCAACGCCATGGCGATCATCGCCCGTTGCCGCATCCCGCCCGACAGCTGGTGCGGGTAGCTGCGGAGGTGGACGGGGTCGATCGAGACGAGGCGGAGGACATCCGCCGAACGCTTGGAGATCTCCTCCTTCGACATCGCCGAATGGGCCTTGCAGGCGTCGCGCATTTGCTCGCCCACGGTCATCACCGGGTTGAGGGCGTTCATGGCGCTCTGCATGACCACCGAGAACTCCCGCCACCGTACATGGCGCAATCTTTTTTCGCTCATCTGGGCCATCTCGTTGCCCCTGAAGACGACCCGCCCTCCCGTGGTTCGCGCGGGCTCGTTGAGCAGCTGCGCTATGGCGAACATGAGGGTCGATTTGCCGCAACCGGACTCCCCGACCACCGCCAGGAACTCCCCCCCAAACAGGTCGAGGTCGACGTTGTCGACTGCCACCACCGGGCCGGCGTCAGTGGCGTAGGCGACGGAAAGTTCCCGGACCTCCAGCACTTGCTCGAAGCCCCCACGGCCGTTGCCCGACCAGCTTGAGATCCTGGTCACCCCCGTGGAGGTGAGGCCCTCGCCCTCAGGCACTGGCGCCGGTCCCATGGGCGAGGCCCGGGCTGGCCAGGCTCCCATTCCCCTGGGCCGGGCCGTGCGGTTGCGGTTGCGCTCGCGCGGCGCTGCGCGACAGGCGGCGCACAGGCCGCAACGCGGGGTTGGAGATCTCGTCGAAGGCGTAGTTCAAGAAAGCGAACGCCGCCCCGAGCAGGGCTATACAAACACCCGGGATGATCGCCCACAACGCCATACCGGAGTCGAGGGCCTCGGCGTTCTGGGCCCAGTAGAGCATGTTCCCCCAGCTGAGCGATGTCGGGTTAGCGAGCCCCAGGAACTGCAGGCCCGCCGCGGTGAGCACAGAGAAGACCGCGGTCCCGAAGAACGTCGCCATTATCAGCGACACCAGGGTCGGCATGATCTCAGCGCCGATTATGTACATGTTCCGCTCCCCGCGAACCCGGGCCGCCATCAGGAAGTCCCGGTTACGGAGGGAAAGGACCTGTACGCGAAGTTGCCGGGCACCGTAGGACCACCCGAGCGCCCCGAGCACGATGATCATCTCACCAAGCCCGGTGTTGCGAAGGTAAGCGGCGATGACGATGATCAGCGGGAAGATCGGGATGACGAGCAGGACATCGGTGACGAGCGAGAGCACTCCGTCGGCGAGCCCCCCGAGGTAGGCGGCCGAAACCCCCACTATCACCGATATGACGGTGGCCAGCCCGCCCGCGCCGAAGGCGATTATGAGCGTCTGGCGTGCCCCCCAGATCAGCTGGGACAAGATGTCCTGGCCCTGTGAGGTGGTGCCGAGCCAGTGGGCGCTCGATGGCCCAAGACCCGGGTTGAACGTCATCGCGGTGGGGTCATAAGGCGACAGCTCGCTCGGGAAAATCGCGAGCACGATGAACAACCCCATGAGGACGATGCCGGCGACCGCCTTGCGGCTATGGAGCAGCCTGCGCCAGGACATCTCAGCTCTGCTCCCTCGTACGAGGGTCCAAGATGGCAGTTATCACGTCCGCGGCCAGGATGCTGAGCAAGACAGCCACCGTGATCAGCAGGAAGAGAGCTTGCATAACCGGGTAGTCCAGGTCGCTAACCGCCGAGAGCATCAAGCTCCCAACACCGGGGTAGTTGAACACGTCCTCGACCAGGATCGCGCCCGAGACGACGAGGCCGAGTGACATGGCAAAGCCGGTGAGGTTGGGGAGGATGGCGTTCTTGCCGGCGTAGTGCCACATGATCCTCCATGGTTTCAGGCCCTTGGCGCGAGCCATGCGGACGTAGTCGTCGGCGAGGACGGTGATCACGTTGTTGCGCATCGTGAGGATCCACCCCCCGATCGCGGTTACGAGGATCGTAAACGCGGGCAGGACCGCGTGCTGCACAACGTTGCCGATGTAATGCCAATCGAGGCCCGGCAAAAGGCCCGTTGCGTAGGCGTCGTCGGAAGGTAACCATCCGAGCGTCACCGAGAACACGTAGATCGACAGGAGCGCCATCCAGAAATAGGGGAAGGCAGACGTCACGACAAAGATGGGCGGTAAGAAACTGTCGAGCCAGCTGCCTCTTTTCCAGGCGCTGATAAGGCCGATGAACGTCCCGAGCACGAACGCGAGCACAGTCGTGACGCCAACGAGCCCCAATGTCCAATAAACGCGCTGCGCCACCATCGTGCGGACCGGGTCCCCGAACGCGGTCGTAAGCGAGATGCCGAAATTGAAGGTCACCACGTGGCCCCAGTAGTCGAAGTACTGGCCGAGGAGGCCCTGGTGTGTATTGCCACCGAGGAGCGTCAGGAGAGCGTGGAGGGCCTGTGGGTTGAGGTGGGGGTGCTGCGCCACGAGCACTTGCGCGGGGTCGCCCGGCATGAGCCGGGGGATCAGGAAGTTGAGGCTCACCGCCGCCCACAAGGTGACGGCGAAAAAACCCAACCTACGGAGGACGAACCTCAACTTCCTACCTTCCTTACCGCCGCTAGGCGCCCGGCGGGTGCTCCTGTTGCCTGTCTACTTGAAGGTCTACTTGTAGTACAGGTGCAGTAGCACGACACCCCAGTCCGGGCAGACAGCCTGGAAAGGCTGAGCGTACGGGTCGCTCTGCGTTACCCACCCCCCGATGTTCTGCGTGTCGTACTGGTACCAGTCCACCTGTTCAGTAACCGGGATCACCGGCACCTGGGAGAGCATCACCTGCTCGAGCTGGTCGATGACCTGGTGCTGGACAGCCGTGCTCGTGGTCGCCGCGTACTTCGTGAACAGGGCGTCGGTCGACTTGTTGATGTAGCGCTCGTAGTTGCTCGCGGCCGGTTGGCCGATCTTCGCCGTGTTCGCCGAGTACAAGAGCGTTCGCAGCTCGTAGTAAGGCGTAGGCCCGCCCGTGTCCCAGTCGTAGGCGAGCTGGAAGTGGCCATCGGAAAGGTCGGTGGAGTAAGTCGAGCCAGTCAGGTTGTCCGGCGTGACCTCGATGCCGACCGCCTTCAGCTCGCTCTGGATGACGTTGACAGCCGAGACCCAGTCCGAGAAACCACCGTTGTTGATCATGGTGAACGAGAGCTGCTTACCGTTCTTCTCGAAGATGCCGTTGCTCCCCTTCTTGTAACCGTCTGCCTCGAGTACCGATATCGCCTTGGACGGGTCGTAGGCGTAGGCGTTGCCGTACTTGGCGGCCAGGCTCGAGTCGTACCAGTTGGAGAACGTCGGCGTCACGATGCCAGTCTGGTTAGACCCAGGTTCTTCGCCGTACTCGCCGATCTTGCTCGCCAACGGGCGGTTGACTGCGTAGGCGATCGCTTCGCGGACCGCGAGGTCTGAGAGGAGCGGGTTCGTCAAGTTGGGCCAGATATTGACGTTGTAAACGGGAGGGAACCAGTAGTGGTAGTTCTTCGAGTCGGCCGAAAGGTAGAACTTGTTGATGTTGGGGATGAACTGTGAGCCCCATTGGTCGGCACCGCTCCTCAGGTCCTCATTGGCCGGTGTGTTGGAAAGGTAGGACGGGAAGTTGACGGTCTGGATCTTCGGGAGGCCGGGCTGCCAGTAGTGGTCGTTCTTGGTGTACTGCATATTGGCGCCGTCACAGCTCCCAAGGACGTACGGCCCCGTGCCAACCGGGTGCGAGTCGACGTAGGTGGCTGGGTTCTTCACACTCGACCAGAGGTGAGCCGGCACGATCGGCGTCTGGTCGGCTATGTAATAGAAATACGACACCGCAGGAGCCTTGAACTGGAACACCACCTGGTCGCTCCCAGCAAGTGTGACGCTGCTCAGCACCGACCAGTCAGCGTTGAGGTCGAGGGTGGGGTACTTCTTCAGCAAGTTGAACGTGAAGACGACGTCTTTGGCGCTGAAAGGCTGGCCGTCGGACCACGTGACACCTTTTCTGATGGTGAAGGTGAGCGTCTTGTTGCCATTGCTCCATGCCCACGACGTCGCGAGCCACGGGGTCGTAGCGCTGTTGTTGATCGAATCAATGAACGCGAGCTCTTCATAGATAGGCCCGAAAGAGAAGTAAAAGTCTGATGCGTTGAACGGGTTGAACTGGCAGGGCCACGTGAAGCCCCATTCGTCGGCGATGTTGAGCGTGTTTGAAGCAGCGCTGACAGAGCTTGCGGTGCCGGCTGCCTTTCCCGTGCTACCGCTCGCGGTCGTGGCGACGCCAAGTGCAAGGGTAGTGCTCATTACGATTGCGCTGCCGAGTACCGTGAGCCGCCGTGCCCATGTCTTTGTGGTCACTGGTCTCCCTCCTGTTGTCTTGGGAACATCCTGATGGCTCGTCGAGTGGTTGGAGCCCTTTGCTCGGCCCCAAAGTCAGCCGCTCGGTCTAGACCAATCAGGCTTGCATAGGCCGGTCCCTGTGTCAATGCGGGCCGTCGCACCCACCCCACGAGGGCACCGCGGCCCGGTGGAGCGGCTAGGCGCGAGGCCATGTGCGAGCCTGGCCCGGGGTGGGCCCCTCGAGTGGGCGGTAATTGACACCGAGGGCCGTGAGCCGGGCCGTGTGGTCACGGAGCCGTCGTTCGAACTCGGGCCATTGCCGGCCGCGGCCCGTCCAGGTCACCTCGGCCAACGCACAAGCGCGAGGAAAGTACATGTACTCGGCATGTTGCGGGGTCGAGACGTACTCGGTCCACAACTGGCACTGGGCACCCAAGATGTAGCTCTCGAGATCTTGACGAAGCCCTTGTGGCACTGGCTCGAAACTGTACACTTTTTCAGTACTTATCGCTGGGCGGATCGCTAACGGCTCACGAGGGTCGTCGGCGTAGGCCCAGTCGAAGTACGTCCAGGGCTCGGGCGCCATGATGACCCGGTGCTTGTTCTCGGCCGCCTGGACCGCCGCTCGGAGAGCATGTTCAGCCTGCCAGACCGTGATAACGGCCCCCGGGGGAGCCCCTCCACCGAGGACTTCTTCCCAGGCGATAAGGCTTTTGCCCGTGGCGGCCACGGTCTCGGCCATCTGGGCACTGAACCAGGCTTGCAGGTGGCGCGGCCCGGTAAGGCCGAGCTCTTGGGCACGGCGCCGGGCTTCAGCGCTCGCCTCCCACTCTTTGGTGGGGCACTCGTCACCTCCAATGTGCACAAAGGGCGCAGGGAAGATGTCCGTTACCTCCTCGAGCACGTCGCGGCAAAACCGCACAGTCCCAGGGCCCATGTTGAGCACGTGCTCGCTGATGCCCCAGTTCGTGTAAACCTCGAGCGGTTGGGCCGTATTGCCAAGCTCGGGATAAGCGGCAATGGCCGCCTGCATATGGCCCGGCATGTCAATTTCGGGCACCACTGTTACAAAACGTCGGGCGGCGTAAGCCACGATCTCAGTCAGGTCGGCTTTGGAATAGAAACCCCCGTGCGGCGTCCCGTCTTTGCGTCCTTCGCTGTAATGGCCCGCAGGCGACTCACGACGCCAGGCTCCGATTTCTGTCAGCTTTGGGTACCGGTCGACCTGCACCCGCCACCCCTGGTCGTCGGTCAGGTGGAGGTGGAGCACGTTCAGCTTGTGGAAGCTGGCTAGGTCAAGGAGCTTTAATATGAAGGCCTTTGGGAAAAAATGGCGCGATACGTCGAGGGCCATCCCCCGCCAGGCAAAGCGGGGCGAGTCTTGGATGTTCACGCCCTCCACCTCGACCCGGTCCCAGTTCTTCGAGGGCGCCGACCGTAGCAAGTCAGGTGGCAGGAGCTGGAGCAGGGACCTCGTACCATAAAAGGCACCCGCAGCGCTCGGCGCTTGGATGTCGATACCCTCAGCGCTCACCTTCAGCCGGTAGCCCTCGTGGGTGGAAGGTCGCCCCGGTAGGTCAGCCAGGACGCGGACCATCGGTGCCCCTTCAGGAGCATGTTCATCGGTGCCAACGCAGGCAACGTGCCAACCGCTAGCCGCCCGGAGCTCCGCGGCGAAGAGCTCTCCTACCTCGCGGGCAGCGGGGCTGACAGCAACGACGGTGCCTCCCGTTAACGCGTAGCCGGGCCCGCCGCGCTGGACAACAGCTGGTTGGGGGATCATGCCACCCTCACCCCTATGCACACTGCGAGCAATCTAATCCGCTCCCCATCGACGGGCTCCCATCGTTCGGCGCTCCAGCCGCTGCCCGATGTTGGGGTCGCTCGCGCCTGGCAGGCTCGGGCGAGTGGCACGCCTTGGCGCTATTTTCCTGCCCTACTAGCCGCCTGAGCATCTGAAGGGTGTGGCCATCGCCGCGGACCGTGCTGGCCTGGAAGAACTGTGGGGGGACTCCTTCGAGCCTGAGTGCGAGCGTAGGGTGTACGCGGTGGACAGTGACCGAGCCGTCCAGGGAGACGCCGCTGGGTGGGCCGAAGGGGCTCAGCGTTGGGCCGAGGGTGGCGCCACGGCCATAGTCTTCCAGCCGACCGTGGACGAACCCAGTCCCGAACAATTCGTCCGCTTTGTAGCCGAGGAAGTCCGGCCGATGTTTGCCTAGCTTGTGCTTGCCGGATTTTGCTGCGCCGCCTGCCGGAACGTCTTCTTGGAGCTCCTCCACTGCCTCGTACCACCACACCCGACGCCCAGCCCACCGGGGCGGGCACGGTGCTGCACGAACGGCACCCCGCAGCGGCAGTCACAGCCCTTGTCGCACTCGGTGCAGCGGCATTTTGCTTCGTCACCTCGGAAAACCTGCCTGTGGGCCTGCTCCAGGTCATGGCGCACAGCTTTCACGCCTCGATCTCGGCCGTCGGGTTGCAAGTCAGCGTGTACGCCGTCACCGTGGTGGTGGGCTCCGCTCCCCTGACCCACCTGGCCAAGGCCCTCCCTCGCCGCCCCCTCATATGCGGGCTCCTAGCCACCTTGGCCGCCGGCAGCGTGGGGGCTGCCCTGGCGCCGAGCTACTGGTGGTTATTGGTCGCTCGCGTCGTGACCGCGTTGGGCCAGTCCGTCTTCTGGGCTGTCGCGGCGGTCACTGCGGTCAGCCTGTTCCGCCCTGAGCACAGAGGCAGGGCAGTGGCGGGAGTGCTGGGGGGAGGTTCGATCGCGATTGTGACCGGTGTCCCCGCCGGTACGTGGCTCGGTCAGCAAGCGGGGTGGCGCGTGGCGTTTTTCGTACTGGGAGGCCTCGGCGCGGTGATCCTGGTCCTAGCGGCCGTCCTCCTGCCCAGCTCTCACCCGGGCGAAACTCACGCTGGTAGGGCGAAAGCTCCCGACCGGCGCCGGTTTTTAGCCATGATCACCACGACCGTGCTCATCGTGTGCGGGTTCGACACCCTGAACACCTACATCAGCCCGTTTGTCACCGGTGTCGCAGGTCTGCCTGCGCATGACGTGGCCCTGGTCCTTTTCTTGAGCGGCGGGGGTGGGGCTATTGGTGTAGCCGCTACTGCGTCCAGGTTCGAACAGTGGCCGCGCTTGGGCACCCTCGGGCCACCAGGGCTTGTCGGCGCCTCTTTGTACATGTTGTACATCGCGGGCAGGAGCCTGCTCGCCGTCGTTTTTCTGCTCGCTCTACTGGGTTTTGCCCTAGGCGGGGTAGTCGTAGCCAACCAGACGCGGGTCATGGTCGTCGCCCCGGGCAACACCGACGTCGCCTCAGCGTGGACGTCCGCAGCCTTCAACCTCGGGATCGCCGCTGGGTCGCTGGCAGGCAGCCTCGTCCTTCGAACGGGCGGGGTGCGGCTCACGGCCCTGGCTGGGGCGCTCTTCGCCACCGCCGGGCTGGCCGTCATCTCCTGGGACGAGCGTCTCAGCTGACTCAACGACTTGGCCGCCCACACCCAAAACTACTAAGTAGCCCGACAGCTCGGCTCCGCAGTGGCGGCGGAACTGTTGCAGCTCAAGCAGGCTCACGTGCGAGATGGCCAGGCCACCAGTTCCACCGGCCGAGCAGCGAAACCACCGAGGGCACGAGCAGCGTGCGCACAAGGAAGGTGTCCATCAGGATGCCGATCGCCAATCCGAAGCCGATGTCCTGGATCTGGTTACCTCCTGGCCCGCCGCCACCAACGAAGGCGAGCACAGCGAACGACCCAGCCAGCACGAGACCGGCCGCGGTCACGGTCGGCCCGGACATCGCGATGGCCTGGACGACGGCTTCACGCAGTCCCTGGCTATGCGCTTCTTCCCGGATACGGGTCATGACGAGGATGTTGTAGTCCTCGCCCAGGGCGAGCAGGAATATGAACATTAGGAACGGCAGGATGAACGTCAACCCACCGTTGCCACCGATGTCTATGAAGACGAGGGTCGACACGCCGAGCGCGGCAAGGTAGGAAAGGGCGACGCTGACTATCAGGTAAAGGGGTGCAACCGCGCTCCGGAGCACCAAGGCGAGCAGCACGGCGATAGCTATGATCGCCACCGGGATCACGTGGAACAGGTCGCTGTTGGACGTGCTAGAGACGTCGTAGAGGGCTGCCGCCTCGCCCGCCACGCCGCTCGCCGTTGCACCCGAGGTCTTCGCCGCCTCGCTCACCACGGCACGGATCTTCGGAGTGGCGTTGAGAGCCGCCGTGCTTTGTTGCGCCCCGGCCTTGAGCGTCGCCTCGAACTGCACGGTCTTGCCGTCAGCAGACACGAACCCAGCCGTCGCCCTGTAGGCGTCGTAGAGAACACGGGTCGTCCCGGTGCCAGGATCCGGAAGCGCCGGCAAGGTTTCGGGCGGGCCAAGCACAGAGTGCAGGCGGGCGTACTCCGCGGGAGCGAGGATGGTGCCGTTGGGGTCGAGCGGCCCAGTGAACTGGTCGAACTGACCTGAGCGCTCGAGGCTCGACTGCGTCGCGACCAACCTAGCCACCTGCTCCCAGACCGGCTCGGGATAGCGAAAGATAAGGTTGGCGGGGTTTGTTCCGGTCTGGGGGAAATGGTCCGCTACGAGTGCGTTGCCCACTGCCGCATCGGTACCGGCGGGTGCCGTCAGCGCCCCGCCGAAGCCCGCCGAGTGGTAGCCGAAGCTGACGGCGGCCAAAGCGCCGAAGGAGACCACGCCGATCGCCAAGGTGATGGCGGGCCGGCGGACGAGACGGGCAGCGACCCGGCCCCAAGTCCCGGTGCGGGCGGCACCTGCGTCGAGGCGCGAGGGCCAAAAAATGGCGCGGCCAAAGATGGCCAGGAGCGCAGGCAGGAGAGTGAGCCCGGCGAGGAGCATCACGCCGATACCGACTGCGAGAGGGACGCCGAGGTCGCGGTAGATACCGAAGCTCGCTACCAGGAGGCTGAGGAGGGCAAATATCACAGTCCCCGCAGAAGCGCTGATCGACTCGCCCACTCTCACGAGCGAATAACGCACGGCATCGCGCGCGCTCCGGCCGCGCCTGATCTCTTCCCGCACCCGGTAGACGAGGAAGAGGCCGTAGTCGGTACCCGCTCCTATCAGCAGGACTATCAGCAATACCTCGGTGATCTCCGAGATCTTGAGGCCGTTCGCGCCGAGCTCGCCTATCAGGCGCGTGGAGAGCAGCAGGGCAAAGGCAGGGGCGAGCAGTGTGACAAATGGCGCCAAGAGGGAGCGAAAAACCAGGAGCAGCAAGATGATCACAAACAGGAACGAAACGCTCTGTAACCGGCTCCCGGTTTTGACCGAGTTCTCCTGGTTGGCCACATTGGTGGCGATCGTCCCGGCGACATGCAATTGCAACCCGGCGGGAGCGCGGGCCTGTGGAAAAGTCGCGATCACGTCATCAACGACGGTCTTCTGGCCAGTGATGTCAGCCTGTTGGACGGATACTCGCGCAACGACTTGGGCGGCCTCGCCGTCGCTCGACACCGCGAGCACACGTGCCGTTTGGACCCGCGGTACCGAGCGCAGCGCCGCCACCTCTCGAGCGAGGGCTGCCTCGTCGCCGGGCCCGAGGCGCGAGCCAGAGCGGGCCGCGACAACGACGATCTCGCTCGTGGTATTGGGGTTGCCGATGATGGGAGCCGCCAGTTGGGCAGCTTGAGAGCTTGGTGCGGTTGCCGGCAAGAACTGGCTGTTGTCGTTGTTCACTTCGCTGCCGAGTGACGGCAGGGCGATGGTTGTCACCACAACCGCCGCTAGCCAGGCAACGACGACTAGGTAACGCGCTCGGACCACGAAGTTGCCCAAGCCAGTAAAAAAACGAGTCAAACGGGTCGCTCCTTATCCGCGCGCAAGAGGGCTGTGCCCAGCCTAGTTGCGCTCCTCCGAGGCACCGCTGCCCGCCAACCGGGACAACGGCTCGTCGCTCAACCTGAAGGTCGTCCATTCCTCCTGTGCTTGCGCTCCGAGGGCCCTGTAGAAGTTGATCGCAGGCTCGTTCCAGTCGAGCACAGCCCATTCGAGCCGCTCGTAACCCTTGCGGGTGCACTCCTGCGCCAATTCGCAAAGGAGAGCGCGCCCGAGCCCTTGGCCGCGCTGCGCCGGCTCGACGTAGAGGTCCTCCAGGTAAATGCCGTGCGCTCCTCGCCAGGTGGAAAAGTTCAAGAACCAGAGGGCACAGCCGACCACGGCCCTCTCCACCACCGCTACGTGGCCGAAGAGGGCGGGCCGAGGACCGAACAGGGCGGCCTCCAATTGGGCCTCGCTCAGGAGGCAGCTTTCGGTCGCCCGCTCATAGGCGGCCAGGTCGTGGACGAGGCGCACGATTGCAGGGACATCTGAGGGCATTGCGGCGCGGATAGCGGAGCCAGATGTGGGCACTCGTCGATTCTGACAGGGCGCCGCCGCCGGACCTGGAGCCGCTCTCTCACCTGGCTCCAAGGCCGCGCCCGGCCGAGCTTTGGAGGCACGCAGGAGACTGCGCCCATGCGCACACCCATCGTTTTGACAAAGGTTCTCAATGCCCCTCGGGCCAAAAAATTGGTCAAGTACGCTTCTGTGTCGGCCATCTCGACGGCCACCAGCTTGACGGTACTGGCGGCCTTGACAGTTGGCCTGGCTGTCCCCGCCGTAGCGGCCAATGTGGTCGCAGTAGGCCTTGGGACAGTGCCATCTTTCGAGCTCAACCGGCGTTGGGTGTGGGCGCGGCAGGGCGGGAAGCCAACGTTGGCGCAAGTTGTGCCGTTTTGCCTCCTCTCGCTGAGCGGCCTGCTCGTCTCGAGCTTGGCAGTGCACTTTGCCGCCGAGCTGACTGCCACAGGAGCGACAGCCGTGCGCGCCGCGGCCGTGGACGGGGCCAACCTGAGCGCCTACGGGGCCTTGTGGTTGTTGCAGTTCTTCCTGTGCGAACGAGTTCTTTTCCGGCCTCCTGGCACGCAACTGGCGTTCTGGCGGCGCCGGCAATCAGTGCAACATCACTTGGCCACCCGTAACGGGTAGTGCCTGGCCCGTTTCGTACACCTGGTCGATCAAGTAGTAAACAGCCTTCATCACGTCGGCGGCCGTACACCCCCTGCCCATTGGGACCTTGTTTTCGTAGGAGCGCCTGATATCGGCGACCGTCTTCGCCCCCGGCACTTTCCCAGCCCTGAGGTACTGCACGAACAACCCCATTTCCGGGTCCGACCACAAGGGCCCGTCAAAAAAGTTGCCCGGGCAGACGGAGTTCACCTTGATGCCGTCCTCGACGAGTTCGAGGGCGAACGACTGAGTCAGGCCGATGCCACCAAACTTGCTGCCTGCATATGCGAAGTTTTTATTGGAGCCCTGCAACCCCGATTTCGAGTTGACCTGGATGACGTCGCTCCAATAGTCGGGGCGAGCTCGGTGCTGGGTGGCGAGGACCGGCGCCGCGGCCTGGACACAGAGAAAATAGCCTTTGTAGTTGACAGCGGTCGTGAGGTCGAAGTCGCGTTCAGCCTGTTCCCCGACGCCAGCCGCCCGCAAGACCCCGGCGTTGACGACGAGCAAGTCGAGGCCCCCGTAAGTTCGGACCACTTGGTGCACGGCCTCGGCGACCGAGGCTGCCGAGGTGACGTCGATCGCAAACGCGACGGCTTTGCCTTCCCCGCGCTCGTCTTGTACATCGTGCGCTGCCTTCTCCACCCCGGCGACGTTGACGTCGGTGAGCGCCACGTGGGCGCCTTGGTCAGCTAAGTCCTGCGCTATCTCGAGGCCGAAACCCTGGGCTGCCCCTGTGACGAGCGCCACCTTGCCCGCCGCACGTCCAGCTGAGGCGGCAGTATGTGCCACGGCCCGCCGATAGGACTCGACCTCCCAGTGCTCGATGAACTCACGGAAGTCTTGCGGTAAATAGTGAGCGCCACCGAAGCTCAACGCGCCCGCCATTACCTTTAGTGAATCGACGTACACCAGGCGCGCAGTGTTCGCGTCTGCCCACGAGCTACCGGCAGCGAAAAGACCCAAGCCTGGGACGAGGACGACGATCGGTGGAACCTGGTGCTCCTCGGTGTGCTCGGCCACCGCGGCCGCCAATTGGGCCTCGACCAAGGCGGGCGCTTGGCCAGGGTCGCTTTCGAACCACAACGGGAACGAGCGGCAGTAAACGATCTGGTCGGGCGTGAGCGGGCCGCCCATCACTATTTCCCGGGCATCTGCTCGTGCGAGCACCTCAACGACCTCTCTCGAGCCGTCATAGGTGACGATGGGGAGCGGCTCGCCTGCGCGGCCGAGCAACCCCCGCAGCGCGGGGCCAATGATGTTGATCAAGGCTCGGGCATCTCCGCTCGGAAGGGGAGCCCGGCCTCCCACGGCTGCGCTCACCTCGGCGCCCTCGCTCGCCTGCCGCTTCAAGCCCTCGAGTGCTTCTATCAACCAGTCGATGTCTGCCTTGACCCCTTCGGGGGTGTCCCCGCTCACGACCACGCCGTGGTTCTGCATGATGACCGCACGCGGGCGCGACTTCCCCGTCTCCCGCACAAATTCGGCGAGCCCCGCCTGCAACGCCTTCGCCAGGACGAACCCGGGGTCCACGAGGTCCACCCAAATGATGTCCTTGTCGAGCCTGGAGACGAGGCTCCGGCCATCTCGGCTGCAGCTGAACTGGTTAACGAGGGTGCTGTGCAGGTGCACGACGAATTTCCCAGGCATCAGTTGGTGCAGTACGGATTCCACCGAGGGCCGCTGGTTGCGCTCGGGGTGGAGCCGCGCAGCCATCACGGCCTCCTTGAAGGCGGCCTCTCGCTGGTCCCTGGTACCACCGAGCTCGCTCTCGAGCAGCGCTTGGAGCAAGCCGCGGTCGAGATCGACGAAGTCTTCCGGGCGGACCGTCGCCAAGGCCGCCCCGCTCCCCTTCACCAATAGGTGGCCAGCGAACTTGACGGACGTGTTCCCGCCCCCCCCCAGGACCAGGCCTCGGTCAGCACCATAGCCACGCGATAACTCAACTAGTTCCTCGAGCGCCAAGCTCTCTTCCGAGCTGAGCTTCTCTAGCCCTCTCACGCTCATAAGTGACACCCCCCCTGTTCCCGACTTGAAAGCTCGTGCGCGGGCTTGCGGCGCTTCCAGACGACATTGGCACTAAGGCATGCAACGCCTCAACCTGGGCACCAAGAATGAATCGTTTCAAGTAATGTCACACTAGGCCCGTTCAAGGTCGTTGTCAACCTGTGGCACTGCCGGAGCTCGCCGAGCTCGTGGGCCCTTTACCCTTATGGGCGGCGAGTTACCCTTATGAGCCGGCGACGAAATCCTCGACCATTTGCCGAGCGACATCGTCGTGGTACTGCACAGGCGGGGACTTCATGAAGTAAGCCGAAGGTCCCAGCAATGGGCCGCCGATCCCGCGGTCTTTGGCCACTTTGATGCAGCGGATGGCGTCGATCATTACGCCGGCAGAATTGGGGGAGTCCCATACCTCGAGCTTCAGCTCGATATTGAGGGGCGCATCTCCGAAGTTGCGGCCTTCCAGCCTGATATAGGCCCATTTGCGGTCGTCGAGCCAGGGGACGTGGTCCGACGGCCCGACGTGCACGTCGTGGGCTTCGATGCCACGCTCGATCTGGCTCGTCACGGCCTGAGTCTTGGAAAGCTTCTTGGACTCGAGCCGTTCGCGCTCGAGCATGCTCTTGAAGTCCATATTGCCGCCGAAATTAAGCTGGTACGTGCGGTCGAGCACGAGGCCCCGGTCCTCGAAAAGCCGGGCGAGCACGCGATGGGCGATGGTCGACCCGAGCTGGCTCTTGATGTCGTCGCCGATTATGGGCAGCCCCTCGTACTCGAACTTCTTGGCCCACTCGGGGTCGCTCGCGATGAAGACAGGGATCGCGTTGACAAAGCCCACGCCAGCGTCGAGAGCGCATTGCGCGTAAAACTTCTGCGCGTGCTCGGAGCCGACCGGTAGGTACGAGACAAGCACGTCTGCCTCGGCAGCACGGAGCGCCTCGGCGACATCGATCGGCTCGGCGGAGGACTCTTCGATGGACTCCCTGTAGTACTTGCCGAGCCCGTCCATGGTCGGGCCTCGCAGGACTTCGACACCGAACTCGCCGACATTGGCAAAGCGGTAGGTGTTGTTTTGGCTTGCCCAGATCGCCTTGCTCACGTCCTCGCCGACCTTCTCGGAGTCGACGTCAAAAGCTGCCACAACCTCTATGTCCCGGACGTGGTAGTCGCCGAGCTCGACGTGCATCAACCCCGGCACGCTCTCGTCGGGACGGGCCTCCCGGTAGTACTCGACCCCCTGGACGAGCGAGCAGGCGCAGTTGCCGACGCCTGCGATGGCCAACCGGATCTTTGACATTGGAACCGTCCTTTTAGTGCTAGTCCGTTACTATCTCGACCGTCGGTTACTATCTCGACCGTCGGTCACGTGCTCGGCGGCTTGGGAACGAGCCGCTGAGGTATTGCTCGCCGGAGCTGAGAAGCACTCGCCAGGGGCACGAGCCGGGAAGGTACTGGGCCCGTGGCGCCCGTTGCCCCCGGTCCTGTCTCCTCCCGGATCAAGGAATCGAGCCAGGAAACGTCGCTCGACAGCTCCTCCTGCTGGCGCTGGAACAGGACCCTCATGTACCGGTCGTCTAGGCGCGCCCTGGCCCGGGCGGCCAGCTGGGCGAGCCGTTCCCCAAGGACGGCACGGCGCTGTAGCAGCAACCCCAGCCGCCTGTCCGGCGGTAGGTAGCCCGCAAAGGCAAGGCGCAAGCTGAACGAGCGGTCGTCCTCAGTGCCCCCCTGGCTCCCGGCCAGCAGGTCCTCGAACATCTGGGCCCCGAGAACTGTGATGGCATAGACCTTGCGCCGCCGGCCCGCATGCCGCTCAGGCTGCGGCCCAGCATCCCCGGGTTGGCCTGCACTGGCGACCTGGACCGCGCCAGCGGCCTCGAGCCGCGCCAGTGCCGGGTACAGCGAGCCAAACGAGACAGCAGTAGAGAACCCGAAGACGTCCGCGACTCGCTTTTTGAGCTCGTAGCCGTGGAGCTCCTGCTCTTTGAGGAGGCCGAGCACCGCCATCTCCAGCACGCCGAGATACTAGCGCGCGATATATCGATGCGTTGGATCGCAGCGCTATGGTGGCCCGCTTTGCACCCGTCGGGGCGGGCCCGGCCTCGGGCTAGGCTGCTTTTGTTAATCGATTACCGCCATCGGGGGGAGTGGACCGCTCGTGCGGATGATCTCGGTAGACCTCGGGGCTAACAGCGGGCGCGTCGCCGTTGGGCGCTTCGACGGCAAGCGCGTCACCGTCACCGAGGTAAAGCGCTTCCCGAACGTCCCGGTGCAGGTGAACGGGCGGCTCTATTGGGATGCTCTCCGGCTTTACGACGGGATCCTGGAGGGCCTTCGCGCGGCAGCACGCGACGGGCAGGGGCCGGTTGCTTCAGTCGCGGTCGACGGGTGGGGAGTGGACTTCGCCCTGCTCGACCGGGCGGGGCACTTGCTGGGGAACCCGGTGCACTACCGGGACCGTCGCACAGAGAAAGCTTTCTCCGAGGTCTGCGAGAAGGTCCCTCCCAAAGAGCTCTTCGCGGCGACAGGCGTGCAGCTCATGGCCATCAATACGGTCCACCAGCTCTGGTCCATGCGCGCCGCTCGAGACCCCGCACTGGACGCGGCGGCAGCCATGGTCATGGTCCCCGACCTGGTCAACTTCTGGCTGTCGGGGCAGGTGGCCCAGGAGTGGACCGAGGCGAGCACCACGCAGTGCTACGACTTGGCGCGAGGTGACTGGGCGTGGGGAGTCCTCGATCGTTTGGAACTGCCCAAGCAATTGTTCGGTCAAGTGAAGCCTTCGGGCACCGTGCTCGGGGCCCTGCGGCCAGAGGTCGTAGATGCCAGCGGCCTGCCCGGCACCTCGGTCATCGCGGGAGCTTCGCACGACACGGCGGCGGCGATCGCGGCCATACCATTCGAAGCGCCGGGCGCTATTTATGTCAGCTCAGGGACGTGGTCCGTTCTCGGCACGGAGGTCCCGGCGCCGATCGTCGACGACAGCGCGTTTGCGGCCAACCTCACCAACGAGGGCGGGCCCTACGGCACTGTCCAGCTCATGAGCAACCTGACCGGGCTGTGGCTGCTGCAGGAATGCGTACGCTCGTGGTCGCTGTCCGGGCAGGATTTCACTCTCCCTGAGCTCCTTGCGCTTGCCGGTGCCGCGCCGCCTCTGCGCTCGTTGGTCGACCCGAACGCCGCCACATTTGCGGCTCCCGGGGACATGCCCGCTCGCATAGCCGGAGCGTGCCACGCGAGCGGCCAAGAAGTGCCGCAAAGCGCAGGCGAGGTGGTCCGCTGCATCCTCGAAAGCCTCGCCTTGGCCTATCGCCAGACCGCCGAACTGGTCGCCCGTGTTTCCAGTCGCCCGGCGACCGCAGTCCATGTCGTCGGCGGCGGCTCGCTCAACGAACTGCTGTGCCAGTGGACCGCCGACGCGACGGGGCTGCCGGTCTTGGCCGGGCCGAGCGAGGCAAGCGAGCTGGGGAACCTGCTCGTCCAAGCAGTCGCTCTCGGCGAGCTGGCTTCTGCCGACGATGCTCGCTCTGTCGCCCGCGCGTCATTCCCACCGGTGTTGTACGAACCACGCGCTCGCGACCGTTGGGACGAAGCCAGCGAGCGGTTCAGGCAGCTGAACGCTGCTGGCCAGCACGGCTGAACGAGCCAGCTCCCTAGCTGTCGGGGGCGACGACACCTTTCTTCAATAAGAAGTTGCCGTACAGGCGCCGTTCAGAGGTTTGGACGACGGCGTAGCTATTTTGTGCCGCTTCGTAAAAAGCAAACCGCTCGACCCCCTCCAGGGGCAAGTGCCGGCCGCTCGCGCTGTCGATCGCGTCCTGCACCTCGCGCTGGACAGGCGGCGTCCCCTCCGGGCTCGGTGGAGCGGCCATGGTCCGGGCCGGCTGCTCCACGTACTGGTCGAGGGGCATGACCGAGAGGACGGCTTTGACTGCCTGCGTGGCGGAGGCGCCCGCCAACACCAAGGGACGGCCGTGACACGTGCCACGCCCCACGCTGTCGGCGGGAAAATTGGCATCGACAATGGCTACTTCGTCGCCGTGACCCATTAAGGCAAGCACATGGAGTAATTCCGGCGTCAATAACGGGTCGATATTTGTAAGCACTATGGCTCCCGTCCTTCCTTAGAGTTCCCGTGGGGCACGCTTGGCGAGGCGCGTCGGTTTGCAGGGCGTTTTACTGGCGTTGAGCTCGCCCGCACCACCAAAGCAGGCGAAAGCGTCACGAGCCTCGGAGTGCCCGAATAACCCTCCAAACGGCTGAGCAACAGCCGCGCGCTCTCGACGCCGAGGTCGTATGCCGGCTGTGCCACGGCCGTCAGCGGCGGGCGCAGGAGGGTCGACCAGGACATGTCGTCGAAGCTGACAATGGCGACGTCGTCGGGGATGAGCAAGCCCGCCTGGTCGATCTCCTGCAGGGCACCGATCGCCATCAGGTGGTTCGTGACAAAGACGGCATCTGGGCGACGGTCTTCCTGGAGCAGGTCTCGCATCGCCGCACTGCCTCCCGCCTCCCGGAAATCGGCTACCCGCACGAGTGCCTCGTCGACGGCTCGGCCCGCTTCGGCGAGTGCTTTGCAGTAGCCGACGTAACGGCGCTCGCCCGTCGTCGTCTGCAGTGGCCCGGTGATACAGGCGATCCTCTTGAACCCGCCGGCGAGGAGGTGGCTCACCGCCTGGTATGCGCCCGAGATATTGTCAACAGTCACCGTGTCCGCGTACTCGCTCGGCAGGCTGCGGTCGGCCAAGACAACGGGGATCCCCGAATGGATCAGTGGGCTCAGGTCCGTTCGCTCGCTGGAGGGCGTGAGGATCAGGCCCGCGACGTTCTCCGCCACGGCAAGCTCTATGTAGGACGCCTCCTTCGCCGCATTTTCGTCTGCATTGCAAAGGAAAATCGAGTACCCGGCCCCGTAGGCGATGTCCTCGACGCCTCGTACCACGTCGGCGAAGAACGGCCCGGTCCGCACGTCGGAAATGATGAGTGCCCAAACTCGGTTGCGGCGGGTTCGCAAGCTGCGGGCAACTCGGCTCGGGCGGTAGCCGAGCTCCTTCACAGCTCGCAGAACTCGTGACCTCAACCCGGCGTCGACCTTGGGGTGGTCGTTGAGCACCCTGCTCACCGTTGCGGTCGATACCCCGGCCGCCCGGGCCACGTCAACGATCGTGGTCGTACCCTTGCGGGCGCCGTCACCTTGTCGGCGTGCACCCCGGGGACGGACGGCGGCTCCGTCGGTGACTTGATCGACTTGCATCTACTCGGCTATCGTAGTAAACGTTTACTGCCAGCGAGCAAGCCTAGGGTGCTGTGGTGCCGGAGGGGGAGACGGTCGTGTCGGGAGCCCATGCTTGGTGGTGACTTAAGGCCCTGAGGAGGGGGCCACGTTCCCCTATTTTACCAGAAATGGCGTTTGGGTATTTTTGGACATTTCGGTTAATCGATTACTCGGGAGGGCAGCAGCATGAGCAAGGTCGGCGTACTGAGCTTCAGTGACGGCCGCGACTTCGTCCACGAAGGAGTGGCTTCGTTCGTTGCCGCGGTTGAGGACCGCATCGTCGCGGCGTGCAAAGGCTTCGGCGCAGAGGTGGTGCGGGGTAAGGAGGTCGTGAGGTCAAACGAAACCGGGGTGCGTGAGGGCCGGCGGATGGCCGCCGAGCGGCCGGACATCACGATTTTCAACTACCCCGTATGGGCGTGGCCGCATTTCTCGGTGCACGCTGCCAAGGCGACCATCGGGCCACTGCTGCTTTTCTCCAACATCGACCCGACGTACCCGGGCATGGTGAGCCTGCTCGCTGCGGGCGGGAGCCTCGACCAGATCGGGCGTCTCCACGAGAGGCTTTGGGGTGAGGTCGAGGACCCTGCCGTCTCCAACCGGTTACGCCAGCTGGTCACGGCCGCCCACGCCGCCCGCTCCCTCGAGGGCCGCACGTTCGCCCGCTTGGGCGGCCGGTCGATGGGGATGTACACCGCGGTTGGCCGCACTGATGAATGGATGGCCAAGTTCGGGATCGACGTTGAAGAAGTCGACCAATGGGAGATCGTGCGCCGTTCTGAGCACGTCCCCGTTTCACAGGCAAGGGGCGGTCGGGAGTGGCTGGAGAAGTACGCCGCTGGCGTGCATTACGACGGCAAGAAGCTCACCCCCGAGATCCTCGAGCGCCAAGTTCGTTCTTACTACGCGGTAAAAGAGATCCTCGACGAAGGCCATATCGACTTCTGCGGCATCAAAGGGCAACCGGAACTGACTGGGTATTTTGCCACGGCCGATATCGCTGAAGCGTTCCTCAACGACCCCTACGACTTCGATGGGCCCAAGGCACCAGTCATCTGCGCCACCGAATGCGACATGGACGGGGCTCTCACGATGCAGATCATGCACAAGGTCACGGGCACCCCAGTGCTCTTCGCAGACGTACGCCACTACTTCACCGAAGAAGGCATCTGGGACCTGGAGAACTCTGGCCAACATGCAACATGGTTTGCAGCTCGTTCGGATGACCCGGCCGAGAACATGGCCAAGGTCCACCTCTACCCAGAGGAGTGGTACTTCCCTGCCGGTGGTGCCGCTGTGCACCACCTGGCGGCTCCTGGTGAGATCACCCTCGCGCGGTTGTCGCGCCTCAATGCCCGCTACCGCCTCCAGGTGACCAAGGGCCGCTTCGAGACCTACGACGACGAGAAGAACGAAGCGCTCATGCACCAGAGCAATTACGTCTGGCCTCACGCTTTTACCCGCATGGACGCCCCTGCCGACGTTTTTCTATCGCGCTTCGGGGCCAACCACATCCACGCCGTCCCAGGCGACATCACCGGCGAACTGGCGGCCGTATGCCAGTTCCTTGACATCGACTTGGAGAGGCTCGACGCCTGACACGAGGGAGGTGATCAATAGGCGCGAAGTTCGCCTGGTAACAAGAATTAGGTAAGCAATTGCAAACCTTCCGCTACTTGGGCGTAAGCCCGAGGTGGGGAAACCCTAATAAACCCCTAAGAAGAAAGAGAAAGGGAGGGATTAATGAAACCTTGGCTTAAGAGAGCCATGAGCCTCGCAGTAGCGGCCACGCTTGCCGCGCCCTTGCTGTCCGTGAGCACGAGCGTCACGGCAGCCAGCGCCGCGCCGATCAAGATCGGCGTCGCCCTGACCTATAACAACACCCCCTTCTGGTCGGCTTATATAAGCTACGAGCAACAGTTCGCCAAGCAGTTCGGCGTCCAGCTCATCGGCCCATTGATTTGCTGCGATACCTACGGCTCCGACGCTCCCCTGCAGAACCAGCAGGTGAAGGACCTCGTCAACGAGGGTGCCAACGCCATCATCCTCAACCCTGAGGACGCCTCCGCCATGGGCCCCGGGCTCGCATATGCCGCCGCGCACCACGTGAAAGTTGTCTCGGTCGACACGATCCTCGGTGCCGGCAGTGACTACATCGTCGTGCGTGCGTCCAACCTCTTCTACGGCTACGACGCCTGCGTTTACATCGCGTCCCAGGTGAAGTCGGGGTACGTCCTGGAGAACGAGGGTGACCTCACCTCGTCCAACGGTGCGGACCGCAAGACGGGCTTCGACGACTGCATGGCCAAGCTCGACCCGGCCGTGCACATCCTCCATGACCCGACTCTGTGGAGCGCGACCACCGAGGTCACCGATGCGCAGAACGCCATCAATGCCTACGGCCACAATCTCAAGGCGATCTCTGAGCCCGCCAGCGGTGGCGACCCGGGGATAATCAAGTACCTCGCTGCGAAAGGCTACGGCCCCATTGGCAGTAGTAAGCCCCACGTGATCCTCATCTCCAATGACGGCGTCGCCTACGAGCAGTGCTACGTCGCCGATGGTTGGATGGACGCCTTCAACTCGCAACCGGCCAACCTCTACGCCGAGGGCGCGGTCAAGTACGCCAAGGACGCGGCCGACGGCGTAGTTCTCAAGCCCGGGATGCCCGGTTTGAGCAGCGCCCCGTTGGGGCACGCCAGCTACAAGGGCGACGTCCAACTGGCCGACCCCCTCGTTGCCCCCTTCGTCACCAAGACGCAGATGACGTTCCACGGGCCCGCAACTGACGGACAGCCGGCGACCTTCAAGAGCACAGCAGAATCCGACCCAAATCTCTGGGGCAACGTCTACGGCAAGGCCCACGGTGGGGTTTGCGCCACGGCGACCTTCTGACCCCTGAGTGAACTGCCCCGTCGCCTCCTGCCCTCCCCCCGGGGAGGGCAGGGGCGGCACAAACTAGCGAAGACGATCGTCGTGGTCAACAGCTCTGAAGGAGTACCAATGGCAAACGAGGATGTGCCGGCCGCCGAAGCCATCGGCATCTCGAAGCAGTTCGGCAGCACCGTAGCCTTGCGGGGGGTAAGCGTGTCCCTGCGGTCGGGGCGCTGCCTTGGCTTGGTCGGCCGTAATGGCGCCGGCAAGTCCACTTTGGTTTCCATCATGTCCGGCATCTACGGCGCTGACAGAGGGGAAGTTCGTTTCGAAGGCCAGCCCGCACCCGCCCTGGGAGACGTGCAGGCCTGGCGGGAAAGGATTTCCACGGTGTTCCAGCACTCCATGGTCGTCCCGCAACTGACCGTGGCCGAGAACGTCTTCCTCAACACCCAGCCGGCGCGTTCGGGTTTCCTCGACTGGAGAACCATGCGAGCTGAAGCGAAACAGGTACTGGCCGAATGGGGTTTTGGGAACGTCAATGCCAATGCTCTCTGCTCGACCCTTACGGTCGAGCAACGCCAGCTGGTGGAGATCGCGAGAGCACTGGCGGCCGGGCGGCGCTGCCTGCTCCTTGACGAACCGACCTCTGCCCTCGAGCGGGCAGAGATCCAGCGCCTCTTCGAGCGGGTCAGGTCGATGGTGGCCAACGGGGTGGCTGTCCTGTACATCTCTCACCACTTGGAGGAGGTCTTCGAAGTTTGCGATGACGTAGCCGTTCTCCGGGACGGGGAGCTGGTGATGTCGCGCCCCACCGCCGGGCTCTCCCAAGACGAGCTGGTCACCGCCATGGTCGGCCAAGACACGGCGACGATCGCCGGCATCGAGCGCCCGGGCGCCAAGGACAACGGCCAAAGAGCCGATCATGGGAAGCCATGCCTGGTAGTCGAGCACCTCGCGGCAAGTTCCCCACGGGGCGCTCTCCGCGACGTGTCGTTGGAAGTACGCCACGGGGAGCGGGTCGCCCTCCTTGGTTCGCTCGGCGCCGGAGTGGCCACTCTTGCGCGGGCAGCAGCGGGCTGCGAGAGCTGGAGCTCAGGCAGGATCGAGGTGGAGGGCGAACTGATTGTGCCCTTGCGGCGGGACAAGGCGCTCAAGGCGGGGGTCGGCTACGTCCCGGAGGACCGCCGCACAGAAGGTTTCGTGCGCCTCTTGGGGGTCGGGGAAAACGCCACGATGTCAATTGTGGACCGCCTGGCAAACGCGATCGGGGCGGTCATGCCCAAGCGAAGAGCTGCCGCCGCCCGCCCCCTAGCCGAACGGCTCTCGATCGTCTCGGCCAGCATGTCGCAGCCGTTAGGGGAGCTTTCTGGAGGTAACCAACAGAAAGTGACAGTCGCCCGAGCCGTCGCGATCAAGCCCAAGCTCGTAGTTGCAATGACCCCGACCCGTGGGGTTGACGTCGCCTCGAAGGCCGTTTTGCTGGCTACGCTTTCCTCCCTTGCGCTCGATGACGGAGCGGCAGTCCTGATCGCCACCGATGACCTCGACGACTTGGTCATCTGCGACCGCGTTGTAGTGCTGAGGCGTGGGGAAGTAGTAGCCGAGTTCACCGAGCCACCCTTTGACAGAGAAGAGCTCATTGGAGCAATTGAAGGCCTTGTACCGAGTGGGAGCGTGACAGCGTGACGCAAGTCAGCAGTGACAAAGAAACGACTGCCCTAGCGCAGGCACCGAGCCAGGAAGGCGGCGGCCGAGCAGCAGCCGAGGCGCAGCTTCAGCAGATCAGTCGCCAGGCTCGAGCTTTATCCCTGTTGCGGGAGGCGAGCCTCCTCCCCGCGGTGGTCTTGCTGGTCGTCGTGGGCGCCATCATCAGCCCCGTCTTTTTCACATCGGCCAATTTGTGGGGGATAGGCCAGCAAGCCTCCTCCCTCGCTGTTATCACTGCCGGCGAGGCGCTCGCACTGATGATCGGCAGCATGGACCTGTCCCTCGGCGGCACCTATGGCTTTGCGCCGATGCTGGCAGCCTGGTTGGTTGTGCCGGCGGCGGACTTCGGCGCCGGCGTCAAGCTCAATGCCTACCTCGGGATCGTCATGGTCCTGGTCCTAGGTGCTGGTGTCGGCCTCGTGAACGGTCTCCTGATCGTAAAGGCACGTCTCAACGCCTTCATCATCACCCTCGGGATGTTGATCCTGTTGGCAGGCTGCCAAGACGGCGTCGTGAAGGGCCAAACGATCTCCGCCTTGCCCACTGCCCTGTGGTACCTCGGGTTCCAGTTCTGGGGCCCGGTCCCCGTCTCGCTGGTGGCGGCGGTGATCGTACTTATCGTCGTGGGCGTGTTCCTGCGTTACCACCGGGCAGGGCGCGCTGTCTATGCCGTAGGCGGCAACGCCGAGGCCGCTCGCGCCGCCGGTATTAACGTCGACCGAGTCAAGATCGGGGTCTACATGGCCGCGGGCGTGCTCGCTGCTCTCGGCGGCCTCATGGAAATGGGACGTGTCCAGGCAATCACGGCCGACCAAGGGTATGGGGAAGGGATCATCTTCGTAGTCTTCGCCTCCGCCGTCATCGGCGGCGTGAGCCTCCAGGGTGGCAGGGGCAACATGTTGGGCGTCGCCACCGGTGTTGCGCTCCTTTCGGTGGTCCAGAACATCCTGGACCTGAAGAACGTCAACAACTATTGGGTAGAGGCGGTCTATGGCTTGGTGATCCTTGTTGCCCTGGCAGTTGCCCGGCTCATCGGCGGCTCGCGCTCGCAAACCTGACCCGCGAGCTCCTAGGAGGGGACATGGGCATAGACCCGGCACGCGTACCGGCCCGCAAGCTCAACAGTGGTGCCACGATGCCCGCGATCGGGTTGGGGACGTTCGGTTCGGACCGCTACTCCCCCGCCGAAGTGGCCAAAGCTGTAGCAGGTGCCTTGGAGGTCGGCTACCGGCACTTCGATTGCGCCTCGGTGTACGGGAACGAAGCAGAGATAGGCGGAGTACTGGATGGTTTCCCTCGCGAGCAGCTCTGGGTCACCTCCAAGCTGTGGAACAACAAGCACGCGCCCCAAGATGTGAAGCCTTCCTGCGAGAAGTCTCTGTCCGACTTGCGCATTGGTTACCTCGACGCCTACCTGGTCCACTGGCCTTTCCCCAACCACCACGACCCCGGCGTGGACGCCACTTCGCGAAGTGGCAACGCCCGGCCCTACGTCCACGAGGAGTTCATGGCGACCTGGCGTGCGATGGAGCGCCTGGTGGACGAAGGGCTCGTCCGCCACATCGGCACTTCCAATATGACCATCCCCAAGATGGAACTAGTCCTGCGAGACTCCCGGATCCCTCCGGCGGTCAACGAGATGGAGCTCCACCCGCATTTCCAGCAACCCGAGTTTTTCTCCTACCTCGTAAAGAAGGGCGTCCAACCGATCGCGTTTTGCCCTATTGGGTCGCCACAGCGCCCCGAGAGGGACAAGACTCCCGAGGACACGGTTGACATCGAGGACCCGGTGATCGTCCGCATCGCGAGGGACCACAAGGTGCACCCCGCCGTCGTATGCGTCAAGTGGGCCGCCCAGCGCGGGCAGACCCCCATCCCGTTTTCGGTCATGCGCAACGAGTACGAGGCAAACTTGGAAAGCGTGGTCGAGGATCCCTTGACCGACGAGGAGATGGGGGCAGTCGCCGGGACGGACCGCGGTGACCGGCTCATAAAGGGCCACGTGTTCCTTTGGAGAGAAGGGCAATCCTGGGAGGACCTTTGGGACCTCGACGGGACTATCAGATCATGAGGAGGCCAACATGTTGAGCACACGCCGCCGCGTCTTGGTCAGCGCGCCCGACGTTGTGGAGATCGTGACCGAGCCGGTGCCAGCCTTGTCGGCCGGGGAGGCGTTAGTGCGATTTTCGGTCTCGGGGATTTGTGGGTCCGACAAGGCGGGCGCTCACGGGGAGCACGCGTTCTTCAAGCCCCCGTACTACCCCGGCCATGAGGTGGTCGGGGTAGTCCTCGAGATAGGCGACAACGCCAAGGGGATAGTGGCGGGGGACCGTGTGACTGTCGAGCCGACGCTGATCTGCGGCCATTGCAAACAGTGCCGCAACGGGCACGAGAACTTGTGTGAAAACCTGCAGTTCTTCGGCTGCGGTTACCGGGAAGGCGGCATGGCCGACGTTTTCCCGGTACGGGCCGACCGGCTGCACAGGATCCCGGCTCATTTCAGTGATTTCCAGGCTGCTCTCATCGAGCCTCTCGCCACGCCGGTGCACGCCGTTCGCCTGGTCGGGGACTTGACGGGCAAAGTTGTCGCGATCCTCGGCGCGGGCACGATTGGTTTGATGACTTTGATCGCCGCTCGCCATGGGGGGGCGAGAAAGATCGTGAGCACTGACCCCTTGGCCAACAAGCGCCAGGGGGCGCTCGAGTTGGGGGCGGACGCCGTTATCGACGCCGCGACCGATGATTTGGTTGGGGCCGTCCGCAGCGAGCTCGGGGAAAGCGTGGACGTCGTCTTCGATTGCGTCTCCCACCAAGACACCTTCGAGCGAGCGATCAAGATGGCTATCAAGGGTGGGACTGTGGCGGTACTCGGCGGTGCCCGGCGTCCCGTGACCCTCGACCTGCCCGTCCTGCAGGAGTACCAGATCCGCCTGCAGGGCTGCGCTACATATGAGGCCGAGGACTTTGGCACCGCTGCCGCTATCCTCGACAAGGACATGTTTGACGCGGGCAAGCTCATAACGTCCACTTTTCCTTTGCCCAAAGCCGCCGATGCCTTTGCAGCGATAAGCAGCGGGCGGGAGACCAAGATCCTCGTCGTCGCCGACACGCAGTGACCGCCGGCAGCCCTCTGAGCCTGCTCCGGGCGCTTCGGCCCGGGCCGCTCGCACCGGGCGACGAGTACCGCCGCCCGGCGACGAGAGCCAACTCTCATGTCCATTTGCCGCCCAATTTCTCCGCCTTCGCGAGCGCGACGGAGGCGACGGAGCTGGCTGCTGCCCAAGGCGTGCGCGTCCTTGGCACGAGCAACTATTACGACTACTCCGTCTACACCTCGTTTTCCGAGCAGGCCTGCAGGCGGGGAGTGTTCCCGTTGTTCGGGATGGAGGTCATCTGCCTGGACGAGGACTTACAGCAGGCGTCCATGCGGGTCAACGACCCCGCCAACCCGGGCAAGATGTACCTCTGCGGGAAGGGGGTCAGCGGCTTTGCGCCGATGAGCGGCACGGCAAGCGACCTCATGGGATTGCTCCGGCGCTCGGACTCGGCACGTTCGGCTGCGCTCATTGAGAGGCTGGAGGCTGTCTTCTCGGCGGCGGGCGCGGCACTTGGGATGACAGAAGCCTCCGTCAAGGCCTTGGTCGCGCGGCGCTATGGTGCCCCAATCGAAACGGTCTACCTGCAGGAACGCCACGTCGCCCTTGCTTGCCAGGAAGCCGTGTTCAACCTGGTCCCAGTGCAGGAGCGCTCCCACCTGTTGACTTCGGTGCTGGGTGTGGAGGTGAAGCCCGACGCCCCAGCTGTCCAGGTGCAAGATTTCATCCGCGCCCAGCTCATGAAACGCGGCAGGCCGGCTTATGTGGGAGAAACGTTTCCTTCCTTCGACCACGTTTACCGGCTCGTGCTTGCGCTCGGCGGCATACCCTGCTACCCCGTCCTGGCGGACGGGGCGACGCCAGTGTGCGAATTTGAACAAGACGTGGAGGGCTTGGTGGCATCGCTGCAAGAGCGTGGTACCCATTGCGCCGAGCTCATCCCCAACCGCAACGAGCCCGAGGTACTGCGCGAGTACGTGACGGCGCTGCGCGGGGCGGGTATGCCGGTCCTGGCGGGCACAGAGCACAACACTTTGGAAATGATCCCCATCGAACCGCAGTGCGCCCGTGGCGCCCCCGTGCCCGAAGACCTGCGGGAGGTGTTCTGGGAGGGCATATGCGTCGTCGCCGCGCACCAGTACCTGATGGCGCGCGGCGAGGAGGGGTACGTCGATGCCAATGGCGAGCTGACGGGCGGTTACCCTGGGGCCGAGGCGCGCCTCGAGGCGTTCGCCCGCTTGGGGGCTTCGGTGATAGACGAGTACTTGAAACTGGCAACACCCGCGAGATGGGCTGTCCAGGGAGCACAGGAGTGAGCGAGCTTGAGGGCCAGCAGGAGGAACTGCCGGCCACACAGCGCGCCGTGCAGTTAGTCGGGGCGGAGCAGCTCGTGCTCAACGAGCACAAGGAGGTCCCCCGGCCGGGGCCGAACGAACTGCTGGTGAGGGTCGAGGCAGTAGGGCTCTGCTTTTCGGACGTGAAGTTGGCCAAGCAGTTCTCAGCCCACCCGAGGAAGGACGATGTGATCTCTGGTATCGGCCCTGAGATCCTGCAAGGCTGCCGCAGTTACGTCCCGGGCGACAAGGCGGGCGTCCCGGGCCACGAGGTCGCCTGCAGGGTGGTGGCCGTGGGCAGTGACGTGGAGCGCTACCGCGTCGGGGAGCGCTGCCTGGTCCAGACCGACTATCGCAGCCTGCTTACCAAGGGCTCCAATGCCGCTTTCGGCTACACCTTCGAAGGAGGCCTCCAAGAGTACGTCCTGCTGGACGAGCGAGTAACCATCGAACCGGGCACGGGTGAGCGGTACATGATCCCCGTTCCCGAGACCTTGAGCGCCTCCGCAATTGCCTTGGTGGAGCCTTGGTCATGCGTCGAGAACGCGTACGCAAGTAGCGACCGCCGGTCGCTATTGGCCGGAGGCCGTCTGCTCGTCGTTGCCTCCCCCGGGCATCCCGTCATCGATTTGGCGCCTTGCGCCGTCGCAGGCGGCCCTCCCGCCTCTGTCGTGGCAGTCGTGTCTGACCAGGGCCAAAAAGAAGCTCTCAACGCCGCCCGTTGGGCTGTCAGGTACGCCGATGACCTGGAAAGCCTAGAAGAAGAGGGGTTCGACGATATCATCTACTTCGGCGCCGACAAACAAACAATCGAGCGTTTGAGCACCAAATTGGCTTACGCCGGCATGGCCAACGTCGTGCTCGGGGGACGGGAGGTTGACGGCCGGCCCTCTATTGGTGCCGGCCGGGTCCACTACGGGCTCACCCGCTGGGTCGGCACCGCCGGGGGGTCTGCTGCCAGCTCGTACGACGTTATCCCCGCGTCGGGCGAGCTGCGCCCTGACGACCGCGTGCTCATCACCGGTGCGGCGGGCCCAATGGGCCAGATGCACGTGATTCGGGCGCTCTGCTCGGGTGTGAAGGGGATAAGCGTCGTGGCGGCGGACATCGACACTGCTCGCCTCGAGGCGCTTGGGCAAAAGGCGGCCCCCTACGCCAAGCGCAACGGCGTGCCGTTCCGGCTCCTGAACACCAAGACCGAGCCACTCGAAGGGCGTTTCACATATCAAGTGCTCCTCGTGCCCTCCGGGCCCCTCGTTGCGGCGGCCATTGACGCCGCCGGCGAGGGGTGCGTGATCGACATTTTCGCGGGCATCCCCGCCGGCTTGCGTCAAGAAGTCGACCTCGACGGCTACATACGGCGCCGCTGTTACATGTTCGGCACGAGCGGCTCGGTCATCCGGGACATGAAGACCCTCCTGGCAAAGGTGGCCTCCGGCCAGCTCGACACCAACGTCTCAGTGGACGCCATATCTGGGATGGCCGGTGCGATCGAGGGGTTGGGTGCTCTCGAAAAGCAAACAATGGCTGGAAAAGTTGTCATCTACCCGTCTCTCCATAACCTCGGGCTCACAAGGCTCGTCGAGCTCCGCGAGGAGTTCCCCACGGTGTGGGCGAAGCTAGACAACGGCCAATGGACGGCCGCTGCCGAAAAAGAACTGCTCCGCCAGGCCGGGGGTGCCTCTCCGGCCGAAAGGACCTAGCCGCGGGGGGCCGGGCTCAGGCACCGAGCAGCTCGCCCGCCGACCCGGCGTCTGTCACGACGATGTCGACCAAGCCGGAACGCAAGACGGCGGCCAGGGCCCTGCGCTTTTCGTTCCCCCCGCACACGGCGAGGACCGTCCCGGCAGCGTCGAGCTGCTCCAAGCTGATACCGATGCGGTGGTTGTCGTGGGGCCCTGGCAAGTGGCCGCTCCCGTCAAACAAAAAGCCACAGAGATCGGCCACAACGCCCCGGCGCCGGAGGGAACTGACCTCTTCCTCGCTGAAGCATTCGATCATCCTCGATATAGGTGGCTCGCCCCATGCCCCCACCCCCGCCAGGACGACGTTGACATCGTTGATGAGCTCCAAGGTCTCGCCGATGACAGGGTCGCGCCGGAGCGCGTCGACCGCGGCCGGTTCGTGCAGCCTCAGCGGCGCGAGGAGCGGGTAGCCCGTCGCTCGTCCCTTTGATGCCAGCCTCTTCACGACCTCTATCCCGCCAGAAGCGCTTTCCATCGTCGCTTGGCCCCCAACGAGCTGGACAACACGTTTAGCACTGAAATTGGAGATCTTTTCGACAACGAGGTCAAGTGTGTGCCCCCAGGAGATGCCCACTACGTCAGAGGGCCGGACCACTTCCGCTATCACATCAGCGGCCACCTCTGCGAGCTCGGGGGTAATCGCTTCCGAGGGCCCATCGAGACCGGCAACGACGATCGCGTCACGGAGCTCGAACGCTCCCCGCAGCCGCTCGCTCAGCTCGACGTCGCTTTCCACCGCACTGTCTATTTCGATCCGCACTACACCCTCGGCGCGAGCCCATTCGAGGAGCCTCGCTGCCTTGAAGCGCGATATGCCGAGCTCGGCGCCGATCTGCTTGACCGTCCAGCCATCGAGGAAGTAGCGCCGGGCGGCGATCGTCGCCTGTTGCAACTGGACCGGGCGACGGCTCAAGCAGCACGCCCCCTCTCAAAGGTGTGGGGAGCGCCATTGGCAATCGCCCAGGTGAGGCCGTGCAAGTTGACAGACGGCCGGCGGCCGTGGTTAAATGTGCTCATATGAGTCTATGGTATGCTCATATGAGCAAGACGGCAACTCGAGTGGTGCCTGCTCGAGCGGGGATGTCGGCAGGCAGGTCTAGTGGGGTGTGCTGTAGGGGCGGCATGGCCTGCAACGGGCGGGTCGAGAGGGCGCCAGGTGGCAAGTGCCGATGCCGGCGCCTCTACCGGAGAGGGTAAGGAGCGCGGGTGGCTACGCCAGTAGAGATGCCGAAACTCGGCAATACCGTGGAGGACTGCCTCATCTCGGTATGGGTCAAGCATGAGGGCGACACGGTGTCGGCCGGCGAGGTGATCGCGGAGATCGAGACGGACAAGACGAGTTTCGAGATAACTGCGCCGGTAAGTGGGGTGGTCCTGGCCACTTTTTTCCCGGAGGGCGCGCTCGTGCCTGTGTTCACGGCGATATGTGCGATAGGGGCCCGTGGAGAGAAGCTCGAAGGCGGGGCGCCGGCTCCCCCGTCGACAGATGGTGCCGATGGTGCCAAAGATGGTGCTGACGGTGCCAAAGAAGCCCCGCTCAGCCCACGAGCTCGGCGCTTTGCTCGCCAGCACGAGCTCAACGTGAGCCACCTGAGAGGGAGCGGCCCGGGAGGGCGCGTGCTGGAGGAGGACCTCCGGGCCATGCTTTACTTGACCACCACGCAGCCTCCGGGACCAGTCCAAGAGCCGACCCCAGCCTCCGTTGCGCTGCCGCAGCCCGGCCCCGAGCCCGCCACGCTCAAGAGCGCCCCGGCACTGGCGACCGAGCAAGGGCAGGCGCCGGCCGGGGAAGGCAGGCCGATGTCTATCGTGCGCCAAAGGATCGCAAGCCGGCTGCGAGGATCGCTCGCCTCCACTGCGCAGTACACCTTGCATGGCGCGGCCAACGCGGGAGGCCTTTTAGCCGCGCGGAAGCGCTTGAAGGCCTCTCCGGCGACGGCCGAGGTCAACATAAACGACCTCGTCGTTTACTGCACCGTGCTCGCCCTGGCAGACGTACCCGACCTCAATGCCCACCTCGTGGACGGTGCCCTCTACAAGAACATCGACGTAAACATCGGTTTTGCTTGTGACACCGACCGCGGCTTGATGGTGCCGGTAGTACACCGGGCCCAGGACCTGTCGCTGATCGGTCTCTCCCGGCGACTGAAGGAACTGGCGGCAGAAGCGGTGGGCGGGACGATAGCGGTCGACGACCTAAATGGAGGGACGTTCACGGTCAGTAACCTCGGGAACCTGGGTATCGAGTTCTTCACCCCCGTGCTCAACCCGCCGCAGGTCGGCATCTTGGGCGTGGGGGCGATCAGCCTCAGGCCGGCCCGGAAGGCGGACGGCAACATCGAGTTCATCGATGCGATCAGCCTCTCGCTGACTTTGGACCATCAAGCTGTTGACGGCGCGCCGGGGGCCAGGTTCCTCAAGGTCGTTCGAGAAAAGATCGAGGCTGTGGAGGATCTATGTACGACGTGATCGTGATAGGCGCCGGGCCTGGTGGTTACGAGGCCGCCGCCCATGCCGGCCAAATGGGCAAAAAGGTGGCTCTCGTAGAGGAAAAACGGGTCGGCGGGACCTGCCTCAACGTGGGGTGCATACCGGCCAAGGCGTGGCTTCGTTCTTCCCGCCTTTACCGCGAATGCGGGGAGGCCAAGCTCTTCGGGGTGGAAATAAGCAGCTACCGGCTCGATATGCCCGCTGTCGTCGAACGCAAGAACCGCATCGTGAGCACGCTCGTCCGTGGCGTCGAAGGCCTGCTCAAGCGCTCCGACGTAGAAGTCCTCAGTTCGCATGCACGCATCTCGGGGCGCAACCAGGTGGAAGTGGGCGGCAAAGTACTAGAGACAGCCAACATCCTCGTTGCCACCGGTTCTCGGCCAGCGAAGCCGCCGATCCCAGGGATCGGGAGCGAAGGCGTCCTTGACTCCGGCACTGTTTTTGAGCTGGACGAAGTGCCATCCCGGGTCGCCATCATCGGCGGTGGGTACATCGGCCTGGAATTTGCCACGTTTTTCTCTGAGGTGGGCGCCGAAGTCGTTGTACTGGAAATGTTGCCGCAAGTGGCGAGTGGCTGCGACGGGGAGATCTCGGAGCGCCTGCTGCGCGTGCTCGAGCGGGCCGGTATCACCTTCAAACTTTCCTGCCGGGTAGTAGGGGTCGACGCCGGCACAGTCCGCTTTGTGAGCGGCGACGGGCAACCCGGTTCGTACACGGCGGACTGCGTCCTGAACGCTACGGGCCGCGTCCCAGTAGTCGAAGGCTTGGGGCTCGAAGAGGTGGGCGTGGACTTCAGCGCCAAGGGGATCCGTGTGGACCTGCAGGGTAAGACCAATGTGCCTGGGATTTGGGCGTGCGGAGATGTCACGGGTAAGCACATGCTCGCCCATGTTGCGACTCGCGCGGGGATCGTCGCTGTCAACGCCATGTTCGGCGGGCACGACTGGGTGCGCTATGAGGCAATCCCCGCCGTTATCTACACGCACCCCGAAGTAGCGAGCGCGGGCCGGACGGAGGAGGACCTGAAGGCAGCGGGGATCCCCTACAAAAAAGCGAGCGTGCCCATGGGCGTAGCCGGCCGGTTCCTGATAGAGAACGAAAAAGGGACAGGTTTTGTAAAGGTCCTGACTGGTGCCAAGCACGGGGAGATCCTTGGTGTCCATGCGATGGGCGACTCAGCCAGCGAGTTTATTGTTGCGGCGGTCGCGCTGATCGAGGCTGGCGTCCCGGTAGCGCGCGCCGGCCAAGTCGTCTTCCCCCACCCGACAGTTGGAGAAGCGTTGCGCGAAGCCATCCTGCAGGTCAAATAGGAGCTGGAGCAGTATGACGAAATCTCTCTCGATAGATCCAACCGAAGTTTTGTCCCAGGAAGTCGTCCACCTGGGTGAGATCCCGGTGAACACGTACCAAAGGACCATCCAAGAAGAAGCCTCAAACTACACAGCCGAAGAGTTCCTCGACATTTGGCGGGACATGTGCGCCATCCGCGAGTTTGAGACTGTCCTCAACGAGCTCAAGCTCAAGGGCACGTACAAGGGCGTGAGCTACAACCACGCTGGACCGGCACACCTTTCCATCGGCCAGGAAGCGGCCGCCGTCGGGATGGCTTTTACTCTCACGCCGGACGACCATATTTTCGGTTCGCACCGCAGCCACGGCGAGATCCTGGCGAAGGCGTTCTCGGCCATCCGCTGCCTGAGCGACGAAGAACTGCTCGAGATCATGCGCTCTTACCGGGACGGAGCGGTCCTCGGCCCGGTCCAAAAGGACTATGACGGGCCGGTAACCAACCTTGCCGCGCGGTTTTTCGTCTACGGGGCCTATTCGGAGCTCTTCGCACGCGAGACCGGCTTCAACCGGGGTTTCGGTGGCTCTATGCACGCTTTCTTCGCGCCCTTCGGCATCTTCCCCAACAACGCCATCGTTGGCGGTTCTGGGTCCATTGCCCCTGGCGCCGCTCTCTACAAACGGGTTAATCGCAAGTCAGGGGTCGTGGTTGCCAATATCGGCGACGCATCCTTCGGCTGTGGCCCCGTCTGGGAGGGGATCACCTTCGCCAGCATGGACCAGTACCGGGTGCTCTGGGACCAGGCTTTGGGCGGGGGGCTCCCGATCATCTTCAACTGCATGGACAATTTCTATGGCATGGGGGGCCAGCCTTACGGCGAGACGATGAGCCAGCGTCTTATCGCTCGCGTCGGTGCGGGCGTCAACCCCGAGCGGATGCACGCCGAGCGCGTCAACGGCTATGACCCGCTCGCGGTCATCGATGCCTTCCGCCGCAAGAAGCAGATCTTGGCCGAGGGCCACGGCCCCGTACTGCTCGACACGATCACGTACCGCTACAGCGGCCACTCGCCCTCGGACGCGTCCAGTTACCGCACCCCCGACGAGCTGCAACATTGGCAGGCGGTCGACTCCATCGACAGTTACCGCTCTCGCCTCGTCGACGCCGGTACCGCAAAAGCGGAGGCGCTCGACGAAGTGCGCAGCGAGGTCCAGGAAATGGTCTTCGCGATGTTCTGTTTGGCCGCAGATCTCGACGTGAGCCCTCGCTTGCCGATGAGCTCCGAAGTTGTCGGCAGTGTCATGTTCTCCAATGGCCGCGCCGAGCGTCTTGACGACCGGGCACCGGAACTGCTCCAGGACATCGCCGAAAACCCTCGGGTGAAACAGATCGCGGGCAAAGTCCGGGCTGCTTTCGGACAAGACGGCAAGCCCGTACCGAAGATGAAGGTCTACAACATCAGGGACGGCATTTTCGAAGCCATGCTCCACCGGTTTGTAACCGACCCGACGATGGTCGCCTTCGGCGAAGAAAACCGTGACTGGGGTGGAGCGTTCGCCGTTTACCGCGGGCTCACGGAAGCCTTGCCCTACCACCGGCTCTTCAACGCCCCGATCTCCGAAGCGGCGATAATCGGGGCCGCAGTCGGCTACGGCATGGAGGGCGGCCGGGCCGTGGCCGAGCTCATGTACGCGGACTTCATGGGCCGCGCCGGTGACGAGCTGTTCAACCAGCTGTCCAAATGGCAGGCAATGTCGGCCGGTGTGCTCAACATGCCGGTCGTCGTGCGGATCTCTGTGGGGTCCAAGTACGGCGCGCAGCATTCGCAGGATTTCACAGCTTTGGCGACCCACGTGCCAGGGCTCAAGGTCGCTTACCCGGTGACGCCTTATGACGCCAAGGGCATGATGAACACTGCCCTCGTTGGGACGGACCCGGTTATCTTCTTCGAGAGCCAGAAGCTCTACGACATTGGCGAGATGTTCAGGCGAGAGGGAGTGCCGGAGGGCTACTACGAGATCCCAGCCGGCGAGCCATCGGTTAAGCGGGTAGGCAGCGATTTGACGATTGTCACGCTCGGGCCGGCGCTTTACTCAGCGGTCGCAGCGGCTGACGAGCTCGCCGCGCGCTTCAAGCTGTCGGCCGAGATCATCGACCTGCGCTGGGCCAACCCAGTCAACTACGACCTCTTGTTGGAGTCGGTGCGCAAAACAGGCAAAGTCGTGCTCGTCTCGGAGGGCGTCGAGCGGGGTGGGACCATGCAGACGGTGGCATCCACGCTGACACAGGTTTGCTTCGACGACTTGGACGCCCCCCCGGTCGTCGTCGGGGCGCGCAACTGGATCACCCCGGCGCCCGAGCTAGAGGCGATGTTCTACCCCCAGCCGGTATGGATCATCGATGCCGTGCACGAACAATTGCTGCCGCTGGCGGGGTACCAGCCGACGACCAACCGCACGGGCGGAGAGCTTCTCAGGAGGGCCCGGCTCGGGGTGTGACGGGTTCGTACAAACAGTGGCCGAAGTTCGTGTGATGGCGGCCCGGCCGGACGAGGAGCCGTTAGCGTAAGGGCATACACACCTCGGCTGCCGACGCGGTGCTGCTTTTTGGCGCCGGCACGCTCGCAGGCCTCGCTGGTACCGCTGGCGGTATCACCTCGCTCATCTCCTACCCGGCGCTCTTGGCGGCCGGGCTGTCACCGCTCCGTGCCAACATGACCAACTCGGTCGCGGTGATCGGCAACTGGCCAGGCTCGACAATGGCGGCGCGCCCTGAGCTCCAAGGCCGCGCCCGCCACCTCGGCCAGCTTGTACCTGTAGCCGCCGCTGGCGGCCTTGCCGGCACCGTTCTCCTCCTTGGCACGCCAGCAAAGGTCTTCGATGTCGCAGTCCCATTTTTCCTTGTGGCGGCATCGATAGCGCTTCTCTGCCAACCACGGCTGGCGACCTGGCGCCGTCGCCATTTGGAGAGGTCGAGCCGCTACCTCTTTTTCGCTGGCCTCTTCGGCGTCTGTGCCTATGACGGCTACTTCGGCGCTGGCTCGGGCGTCATGTTGCTCGCTTTGTTGTTGATCGCGATCGACGAACAGCTTCCCCGTGCGAACGCCTACAAGAACTTTCTCCTCGGGGTCTCCGACGTCATCTCGGCAGTAGGTTTCGCAGTCTTCGGTTCGGTCGACTGGCTCGCCGCCGCCTCGGTCGGCCTTGGCGCGCTTGTCGGCGGAGCATTTGGTCCACGTCTCACAAGACGGCTGCCTCCGGGGCCCTTGCGCGTCGCGGTAGCGCTGGTTGGCATTGGCTTGGCCGTAAAGCTTTTCCTGTCGCCAAACTGACCCGCCGCCCTGCTCGGCTCGATAGGCCTCGCAAGGTCCCAGGACTTTGGTGGGGCCCGCCGGCAGCTGTCTTTCGCGTGGCTCCAATAAATCCTGCCTCATCTCAGCTGGCGGACGCGAAACTTGCAGGCATGGAAATATCGGCTCGAGAGGCAGAAGTGCTCGCAGCTGTGGGCAGGAACCTTACCAACGCCCAGATCGCCGCCCAGCTGTACATCTCGGTTAGGACGGTGGAGAGCCATGTTTCCTCACTGCTGCGAAAGCTCGACGTCCCCGATCGTCAGGCCCTCGCTGCTCTCACGGCACGTTCGGCGAGCCCGGCCCGCTCCCTCGAAGGCGCGCCCGAGGCTTTCACCAGTTTCGTCGGCCGGCTGCGGGAAAGCGAGGAGCTCCGCTCGGCGCTCTCCAAATGGCGGCTCGTCACCCTTACCGGTCCTGGCGGCACAGGGAAGACACGTCTTGCGGTCGAGGTTGGCCGAGCCTTGGCGACCGAGACGGGCGGGTGGTTCGTTGACTTGACGCCGGCAGAGCCCGAGTGGGTCATGGCTGCTATCGCCGCTGCGCTCGGCGTAGCTGAGCGCCCCGGCCAGCCCTTGGAGGCTGTGATTGAAGAACGACTGGCGGCGACGCCTGGCCTTTTGCTCCTCGATAACTGCGAGCACGTACTGGACGCCGTTGGGGCGTTCGCCGGGCGCATTTTGCGTAGGTGCCCCCTCGTGACAATCCTGGCAACAACGCGCGAACCGATGGGTATCCCCGGCGAGCACGTGATGGCCTTAGGGCCCCTTGGCTTAGCGGCCAGCAACGGACATAGATCTGAAGCAGCAGTACTTTTCGTCGACCGGGCGGCATCGGCGGGCGCCGCGATAAGCCTCGAGGACCCACGAGTTGCCCGATTGTGCAAGCAGCTCGACGCCATGCCTCTGGCCATCGAACTTGCTGCTGTGCGATGTGCAGCGCTAGGGCTCGATGGCGTTTCGTCTGCGCTGGCCGGGGGCTTGGACCTGCTATCCGGTTCGCGTGACGCGGATCCCCGGCACCGGTCCCTGCGCGCCGCTCTTGACTGGAGCTACGGGTTGCTCAGCCCCGGCGAGGCAGAACTGCTCGTCCAGTTGGCTGTCTTCGCCGGTTGGTTCCGGGCCGCCGACGTGGCCGCTTTGCTCGACCTCCCCGACCCGGTGGCAGTCGCGGTCGACTTGGGCGCACTTGCAGCAAAGAGCCTGCTTGTGAGGCGGGGCGGGGACGAGGGCAGTTCGTTCCGCACCTTGGAAATGATCCGCGCGTACCTGCTTGACAGGCTGATCACCGAGGGCCTCCTCGGGGACGCATCCGCGCGGCACTTGCGCTGGGCCGGGAGGGTGGCCCGGGATCTCGCCGCCAGCTTGGTCGAGGGGGGCAATTGGGTCGGCACGTTCGACAGAGTGGTCGACGACCTACGTCTTGCCCTCGAGCGGGCTGCCGTCCCTGACGAGCTCCGCACGGTAGCGCACAACCTGGCCTCGAACCTGGCTCACCTCTGCTACGCGCGCCGCTATTTCGCCGAGTCCTACAGCTATTACCGCCGGGCCGCCACGCTTGCTGACAACGCTGCCGACGAGACGACTGACCTGATGGCAGCTGGGCATGCCGCCTTCGGTTACGGCTACGGCGACCTTGGCTTCGACGCCTACATGGCGGCCGCTGATCGCAGCGCTGTCGCCGGCTTGCCAGCTACTCGGGCAACGGCGATCGCCCTCGCCACGGGCCGAGCCAGCCGCTTCATCGGTGAGTTCCACAACTGCCCGGAGCGGGCCCGGCTAAGGGCGATCTTCGCCCAGGCATCGGAGGCTGGGGAGGGGGCTGACCTGTTCGTGGCGGCCCACCTTGCGTCTGCCCGAGCCTGGCTGGAGGGAGAGGGGCCAGCCCTGGCCAGGCGTGCGACCGCAGAACAGGCAGTAGCCCAGGCCCGGGCTTTAGGCGAGCCGGTCCTGCTCTCTGGCGCCCTGGATGCCCTGGGCAGTGCACTGAGAGAAGAGGGACGGGTCACCGAGGCCTGCCGCCTGACCCTTGAACGCATCGCATTGCTCGACGTACTGCCAGCACACGACCCCTGGACGGGTAGTGAGCAGCTTGACATCCGCCACATGGCTAACGACAGCCCCCTGACGGCAGGCGAACCGGCTGAGGCTTTGATGTTTGCCGAGAGGTTTGCCACCGAGGGTTCCGCCGGGGGCGTCGCGTGGGTGGCACGACGCGGCGTCGTAGTGGCGCTTGCACTCCTCGGCGACTTCGCTCGCGTCGCAGCAGAGGCGTCACGTATGAAGGCGGAATGGGAGCGGTCGGGCCAGCCGCCCGCGCGCTGGATGGTCCAAGGCGCTCTCGCCGCAGCGATGGTCCACTCTCTTCGCGACGAGGTGGCCCTGGCCAAGGAGTGGGCCGATTTCGCGGACGCCTTGGCCGAGGGTGGCTCCAACGACTTTCGCCGCTTCACGGAGGGGCGAGTAGCGCTCCACTTGGGAGAGTACGACCAAGCTGCTGATGTCCTCTCGGCGCCCCGGGGAAAAGGCCACGGATGGTTTATTTACCAGCAGTCTTTGGCTGCAGACGTCGCGGCTACCCGAAGAGCACCAGGCGCGGCGGTGTTCATTGCCGAGGTGAGACAGTCCTTCGACCGTCACCGCTGGGCGGAAGCGTTGCTTATGCGGGCCGCGGCCCGATTGAGCGGTAGGCCTGCCGAAATGCTTGCCGCCGCTCGGGCGTTCGCCCTCCTCGGCGCCCGCTTCGAGGAAGCCTGCACCCTGGTCCTCGCCGGGGGTGAGCACACCGAGCACGGCTGTGCCGTGCTCGCCGAGCTAGGTTGCGTCCCCGCTGCTCCACCGCCGTAAGCGACGAGCGCTCTCATTGCGGTCGGCTCCGCAGGAGCTGACCTTCGGTAGCGCCAGTTGGCGAGGGCGTTGGCTAACCGCTTGGCTCGGCCGAGCGGGTTGGCCCCGCCGAGGGGGTTGGCTCCCTCGTGGCTCAGTGACCTGGTTTGGCGCTGAACCTGCGCCTCAGCCAAGAGCTCGCTCTGGTGGCCCTTGCCGATCTCGCTTGCCGTGTGGGGGTGGATCATCGCTGGGCCCTCCTTGGGCGTCTCGGGTACACCTCTAAGCGTGCGACCGAGAGCTGCGAGACCACATCCGTGGCGAGTACGGGCCCGCCACGGGTTGATGCCCGAGGGACCGTCCGTGGTGGTCGTCGTACGATTGGGCGGTGCAGGTTGAGCGCCTCGCTCTGTGCGGGGAGCCCGGGGTGGGCCACCGTTGACAGAGGTGTGGTCACACCGCGGCCGCGTCGCGCCTGGCGACGCGGCCGCGGAAAACACCGTCGCGGCCTTCGCCGCCGCTTCGGCGGCGAAGGTTGACGGCATCGAGCTCGACGTTTGGCTGACGTTGGACGGCGTTTGGGTCGTCCACCACGACCAACGATGTGGCGCCGGTGAGCTCGACCACCTGAGAAGGGCCGACGTGCCGAGGTCCATCCCTGACCTTTGTGAAGCCCTTGCCGCCTGTTCGGTCGAGACCGTGAACGTCGAGCTCAAGGTGCCCCCCACCGCCGACCGCTCCGAGGCACGACGACTGGGTGGGGAACTCGGCCAGTACATGAGCCTGCCGGGGATATTGGCTGCTACGGTTAGTCGTCTCGTTGTCTCGTCCTTTTCGAGAGAAGCTGCCGGGGCCGTCCTGGCCACTGGTGCGACGACCGGGCTCCTCCTCGAAGCGACGCCTACGGGGCCGGAGCTTGTCTCGTTGGCGCGCGAGGGGTACTGGGCGGCCCATCTCGAGCACAGCCACCTCGGCGCGCGGGACGTGACCGCGATCCACGAGGCAGGGCTCAGGGCCGTGGCCTGGACGGTGGACGGCGAAAACGACATTGCGCGCCTCGCGCGCCAAGGCGTTGACGTGTTGATCTCAAACTTCGCGGAGCACGCGGCCGCGTTCACCCGCGGTCTCAGGTAAACCCGGCCCGGTCGCGCCGCCGTTGCCGGGGCCCTGTCGTGCAGCCGTGTAATGTCCGGACAAATGTCACGGCAGCTGTGCCTGAGACGCATACTGGGAACGTGAGCACCGGTAACGCCGACCCGAGCTCTCCCCTTTGGGCCAAGGTGCTCGCCGACCTGCGCCGGCGCCTCGCCAACGGCGAGTTTGCCCGGAAGTTCCCAGGCGACACCGAGCTCGTGGAGACATATGGTGTGAGCAGGCACACCGTGCGGGAGGCGGTCCGCCGCCTCCAGGCTGAGGGGTTGCTCGAGCGCCGGCGGGGGCGGGGCTCTTTTATCAGCGCGCCGGCTATCGAGCAACCAGTCGGCACTCTGTACAGCTTCTACCGCTCGATCGAAGAAGCCGGCATCGCACAGGAAAGCGTGGTACGTCACCTCGAGGAACGAAGAGACGACCGGGCAGAGGCGATGCTCGCTTGCATCGGCCAGCCCCTCGTTTACCTGGAACGCCTTCGCCTCGCCGATGGGGAGCCGATCGCCCTCGACTGGTCCTGGCTCCCGGCCCGGCTCGCACGCGGCCTGCTCAACGCTGATTTTCGGCATGCCGCTCTCTACGAACAGCTCGCCGAGTGCTGCGGGGTACGGCTCACGAGCGGATGGGAACGGATCAGGCCCGTCCTCCCCGACCGCCGTCAGCGGGCCCTGCTCGAGATGGATGCCGGGCAAGCCGCCTTCGAGCTCGAACGCTTCGGGGTGCAGGGTGACGTCCCAGTCGAATGGCGCCATTCGGTCGTGCGGGGCGACAGGTTCTCCTTCGTCGCGCGCTGGTCGAGCGAGCACGTCGACGCGTCTTTCGAGCCGGGCAGCGGGGGCGGTGAGCGGACCTCCTAACATAATGTCCGTACATTTAGTACGATAGTTGGGTGTGCACGCGCCTTGGCGGGATGACGAAGTGAGCTCCGTCGTCCTGCCAGCGACGGGCTTGAGACGTCTTCTGGTGGAGCCCCGACGGCCCGAGGTGGTACGGCGCTTACCTTGGGCACACTGGCTCGTGGTTGGGGCCGTCTGCATCGGGGCGTTCATGGGCCAGCTCGACGCCAGCATCGTGACCATGGCGTTCCCCGAACTGCGCCACCATTTCGGCGCGTCCCTTACGAGCGTGCAATGGGTGGGCCAGTCCTACCTGTTGGTGCTTATCGGCTTATTGATGGCAGTTGGGCGGTACGCGGACATGGTCGGCCGCAAGCTCCTTTACACCTACGGCTTCGCGCTCTTTGTCGTCGCTTCGGCTTTGTGCGGGCTCGCCCCCTCCCTGCCTGCGCTCGTTGGGTTCCGAGCCCTGCAAGGTGTGGGTGCCGCGATGTACCAGGCAAACAGCGTGGCGATCCTGGTCGGGGCGATCCCCAAGAGCCGCCTGGGCAGGGCGGTCGGCATACAGGGGGCTGCGCAGGCGCTCGGCTTGGCGATGGGCCCCGCCGTCGGCGGGGCCCTCGTCGGCCTCGGCGGCTGGAGGCTCATCTTCTACGTGAACGTGCCGGTCGGCGCCCTCGGCGTCGCGTTGGCTTGGCTCCTCGTGCCTCGTAGCACCAACCTCTCCGCGCGGGCGCGGTTCGACTGGGCTGGGCTTGGCCTATTTGGGCCGGCGGTCTGTGGCTTGGTCCTTGCCTTGTCCGAGGGGCCGCGCACCGGCTGGGCTTCCCCCGCGACGCTGTCCCTGCTAGGTGGGGCCGCTCTGCTCGGTGCCCTCTTCATCGCCCGAGAGCGCCGTGCGCGCGCGCCCATGCTGCGGCTGGACTTGTTCCGCCGGCTCCCCTTCAGCGCGGGGATCGCCAGCGGGCTGCTGTCCTATATGGTCCTCTTCGGCGCCCTCACGGTAGTGCCGTTTTACTTGGAACTTGCGAAGGGGCAGCCACCGGGCGAGGCAGGCCTCGAACTGCTCCTGCTCCCCCTCGGTCTGGCGCTGGCGGCCCCGGTTGCTGGCCGGGCCGCCGAACGCTTGGGCGCGCGCCCCTTGACGGTCGGCGGGATGGTCTTAACGGGAGCGGTCCTTTTGACTACAGCCACCGCCACAAGGGACCTAACCGTTGTCCTGGCCAGCCTGGCGGCGGCGGGCGTTGGCCTCGGGGCGTTCACTCCTCCCAATAATGCAGCCATCATGAGCGCCGCCCCTCCCGCATTGTCGGGCCTCGCCAGCGGCGTGCTCAATATGACGCGGGGCCTCGGGACGTCCCTGGGCCTTGCCATCGCCGGCCTTGCCTACACTCTCGGCGCTTCGAGCGGCGACGCCCGCTCCCTCGGAGCGGTCAACGGTTACCGCGACGCTGCCTTGGTGCTGGGAGCCGCCGCTCTGGTGTCGGCCCTCGTGGCAGCTACACGCGGTCACGACCGGCTCGCCGCAGAACCGGGCCGCGCGCCTGGGTACGCGTCGGTTGTAGCGGAAGGGGCCTTAGGCTCAGCCTGACACCGGTCTTTGACGATACGGGTACATGCGGTCACCGCCCGCCCGCTCGGCTCGTCGCCACGACCTCGGGGCACCCCGCCCTGCCTAGGAGAGCCCGGTGGAGAAGCTCAACCTAGGCGTCTTGTCTCCCTACCTCACGGGAGAGTACTACGGGACGATCATTGCCGCGGTCGCGCGTGTCACGTCGGCTAAGGGCGGGCACGTCATGGCGTTCCAGACAGGCAAGCCCGGGATGGAGTTCCACGAGGGAGCGAACAGGACCCTGACTTGCGTCGGATGGGACCGCCTAGCTGGCGCCGTGGCGATCGCCGATGCCGCGCCCCTCAGCTACCTGCGTGCCCTACGAGCGAACGGGACACCGGTAGTGGGTATTGCGATCGGCCAAGGCGAGATCGATTTCGCCAATATTTCGGTCGACAACCGTGGCGGCATCTTCCGAGTGGTCGACCACCTGGTTACCCACGGGCACAGGCGCATTGGCTTCGTCGGCTGTTTGGAGCACTTCGAGGTGCACGAACGCTACACCGCCTACCTCGAGGGCCTGGGATCCCATGGCCTGCAACCCGACCCCACGCTGCTTTTCGAAACGGCGGACAATGCCGAGTTCGGTGGGGCGGAGGCAGGGAGACGCCTCCTAGCCGCCGGGCTGCCCTCTACCGCGCTCATTGCAGCAACAGACCTCAACGCCATCGGCCTGATGAGCGTGCTGAAAGGCGGCGGCGTCCGTCTTCCGGACGAGCAGGCCGTTATAGGCTTCGACGATCACCCTGGCGCGGCTCTCGTTTCACCTCCCCTGACGACCTTCCGCCAAGACTTCTCGGGGCTTGGCACGACGGCGGCCGAGCTGCTCGTGGGGCACCTCTCAGGAAGGACTGTTGCGACAGGGCGCCACCTGGTCGGCGGGCAACTCGTCGTGCGCCAGAGCTGTGGTTGCGGGACGGCACTGGGAAGCATTCGCGAGGAAGAACGATCGGCACAAGAAAGCGCCCGGCTGGCCGATCTGGTCAATGAGCGCACCGATGGTTACTACGACCTGAGGAGGGCTGTGCGCGACGACTATCTGATCATGCGCGCTCTTCTAGCGACGGCCGAACAGCGGGACCCGAGCAGTCTCGCGTGGATGTCGAAGACAAAGGCGTCCGCTGCTGTCTTCGGGACCTGGGAGCGCAACTCACGGCACGCATGGCCCAGCGAGGCCACTGCCGAGCTTGCGGCGCCCTCGTCTGAGAGCTCGCTGGACGTTGTTGGCGGCTTCAATGCTTCGGGCCCACCCCTCGTCCTACCCTCAGAGCCCTGCCCAGAACGGTCCTTTCCGCCGGAGGCGCTCCTTGCCAGCATGGCGGAGGGCAATGTGGTGTCAGTTGTCCCGATAGTAAGCGCAACTTCGGACTGGGGCATGCTCGCCATGGCCGCGCCGGTTGACTCGAGCTTCATCGGTCAAGACACGTACTTTATGTGGGCTGCTTTGTTTGCCGAGGTCCTCGACCACAAATCCCTCTTGTGCTCACTGAGGGACAGCGAGGAACGTTATGCCTTGGCGGCGCAGGCCGCCAACGACGCCTTATGGGATTGGGACCTGCGGACAGGCCGGGTGTATTACTCATCTCGCTGGCGAGAGATGTTCTGTACTGACGACAGCGAGCTTGGTGAGACCGCTTCACAATGGCTGGATAACGTTCACCCCGAAGACCGCGCGGCCCTGCTCGAGGACTTGGGCAACATAAAGGACGGCTCACGGCTCAGCATCTTCAACGAACACCGGGTGCGCGGTCGACAGGGCGGCTTCTTGTGGGTGCAGTGCCGCGCGTTGGCGGTACGCGCAGAGGGTGAGACGTCTTCCCCAGTTCGCCTTGTCGGGTCACTAACAGACGTGAGCGAGCGGCATATCTTGATGGAACAGTTGCGTTACCAGGCACTCTACGACGGCCTTACTGGCTTGCCGAACCGAACGCTGTTCATGGACCGCCTTTCACTGGCGATCTCGGCAGCCAAGCGCGACGAGTGCCACGGTTTCGCTGTGCTCTGGCTGGACTTGGACAATTTCAAAATCCTGAACGACAGCCTCGGCCACCAAGCCGGTGACCGCTTGCTGGCTGAAGTCAGTGACCGCATACGCGGCAGCATCCGAGCCGGCGACACCGCTGCTCGCATCGGGGGTGACGAGTTTGCGATATTGCTGGCGGGCCTGCGCGACATCTCTTCGGTCACCCGGGTGGTGCGAAGGCTGCAATCCGACCTCGCCCGTCCCTACGACTTGGAAGGCACGCGGGCTATCGTGACGGGGAGCATCGGCGTGACAACCAGCGAAATATCGAACAGGGAGCCAGAAGATATGCTGCGGGACGCCGACATCGCGATGTACCGAGCGAAGGCCAAAGGACGTGGCGGCTATGTCACTTTTGACTCTTCCATGTCCCAGGACCAAGGGCTCGTGAGCGCCCGCCGCGTGCTCGCGGCCGGGGCGCGCTCTCAGGTACGGTACCGGGAGAAGGCGCCGGCAGCCAGTGCCTCAGGTAAGCCCGCCTAGTTTGCGGGCAAGCTCCGCACCGTAACGCTCGAGATTGTGCTTAGCCGCTGTTCAACAATTGGTCGCCCCGGCCCGCCGCAGTCACTTTTTGGAGGCCGCGGTGACGCCACCGGTGACAACGGGAATGTCACCTCGATGTCCATCCCCCCGCCAGTTCGTGGGCAGCAGGTGAGCCTCGCGTCGTGGGCGGCGGCGATCGCCTTCACGATGGAAAGGCCAAGCCCGAAGCCCTCGCCGGCATCGTCCAGGCGCTGGAAAGGAAGGAAAAGGCGCTCTATTTCCTCACCTGGGACCACGCGACCGCTGTTGCTGACCGAGAGCACGACGCGCTCAGACCTGACCGCTGTCGCAATGGAGGCCCAGCCTCCGGCGTCGTTGTGACAGACAGCGTTCTCCACTAGGTTGGCGACGAGGCGCTCTAGGAGGCGGAGATCCCCGGAAGTGGGAGCTGACGACAGTTGCGACTCAAATGTCAGGCATTTTGCTGCGATCTCGCGATCGCGGAGGCTTAGCTGCTGGGCCGCGACCAGCGACAGGTCAATGGCCTGGTGGCGGTCCAGGCCTCGCTCGCTCGTTGCCAGCGTCAAGAGTGACTCGATGAGGCCTTCGTGCCTTTCCCCGGCGGCTATGGCTCGTTCGCAGGCAAAGCGAAGCGAGGCGAGGTCGGCCTCGGGGTCAGCGAGAGCTACTTCAAGAAGCGTGCGCTCCAAGGTGAGCGGGGTACGCAGTTCGTGAGAGGCATTGGCGACAAAGCGTCGCTGGGCAGCGAAGGCAGCATCCAGGCGGCCAAGGAGCCCGTTGATCGTCTTGGCCAGGTCCATCAGCTCGTCCTGAGGGCCGTCCAACGTGAGGCGCTCGTGCAAATTGTGCGCCGACATGCGCTGCGCCGTGGCGGTCATCGCCCGCAGGGGACGCAGCGCCCGACCCGCCACCGCCCACCCGAGCAAGACCGAGAGGCCGGCCATTACGCAGAGGGCGATCACGGAACCGATGAGGAGCGTGTGCAAGTCAGAGGAATGTTGTTCGAGCGCCTTGTGGGCGAGCTCCTCGACCTGGGCACCCCCCGGCAACTGGGCAATGTTGGCCGGTAGCCCCGGCAACTGCGGCACGTGCGACGCGTGGAAAAATACCGGTTTACGGCCAAGTTCGCGAGTGGTCGTCGCCCGGACGACGAAAAAATTGTTGTGGTCAACCAGTGCGTAGGTGATCGCGAGCAAAACGGCCGCCGAGACGAGGAAAAGGGCCCCGTAGAGCAAGCTCAGGCGCATCCGAACGGTTTGGTGGCCCGGCCGTAGCCAAGCGAGCAAGCCCCTCAGTCGGCGAGCTCGGGCCATTTGCCTAAGCCTCCCAGACGACGCGGTACCCAGCGCGCGGCACCGTTTCAATGAGCGGCGGCTCCCCGAGTTTTGCTCGGAGGCGTCCGACGGTGACCTTGACGGTAGAACTGAAGGGGTCGGCGAACTCGTCCCACACACGTTCGAGGAGCTCTTCGGCTGAAACAGTGTCACCTCTTGCGCTCAGGAGGAGCTCCAAGAGGGCGAACTCCTTCGGGGTGAGCGAAAGGCGGGCCCCGCCGCGCACTGCGACGCGCTTTGCCGGGTCCAGTTCGAGGTTCCCGACCACGAAGGTGGGGGGTAGGGCCGGGTGGGCACGCCGGCCGAGCGCCCTGACCCGGGCTACGAGCTCGGCAAAGTGGAACGGCTTGGCCAGGTAGTCGTCCGCTCCGAGGCCCAGGCCCTCCACCTTGTCTTCGATGGTGCTTGCCGCCGTGAGCATCAGCACCCGGGTGTTGCAGCCGGCGGAGACGAGCTGACGGCAAAACTCATCTCCGTGCAGCTTGGGGAGGCCCCGGTCGAGCACAACAACGTCATAGGTGGCCAGGTTCGCATGGCCGAGGACATGGTCGAGGGCGTCCTGGCCGTCGAAGGCGACATCGACGGTCATACCCTGCTGGCGGAGGCCCCGAGAGACCGCTTCGGCAAGTTCTCTCTGGTCCTCCACCACGAGCACCTTCACGACGCTCCCCAAGTCCGTGGCCGCTCGGGCCTGCCTGGCTCCCGGCACCACTTTCTCACCCTGTCAATCTGCCTGGCCACTGGTAACAGAGCGGTTACAAATTCCTTCACCGGAGCGTTACCACCGTTTCGTTAAGGTCGGGGGGGTAGCGAGCACGGGAAGAGGAGGCCCCATGGGCACGGCGCCGGTAACAGCACGAAGGCGGGACCGAGAGGACGCCACAAGGACATCCCTCGCGGTAGCCACAGGAGAGAGGCACCGCTTGAAGCAGGCAGGGCTCCTCGCGTGCCTTCTCGGGTCGGGCATCCTCCTCGCTGCCTGCGGGGGTGGTCCCTCAGCGGCCAAGTCGGTCGCCCACGTGGGCACGACAACTACCACGACTGTCACCACCGCCGCGCCGGCTCCCGCTCAGGGCGGTGGCGGTACCGGGGCTGCCGGAGCCTCAGCCGCAGGCGTCAAGTTCGCCACTTGCATGCGCTCGCACGGCGAGCCCGACTTCCCGGACTCGGCGGTCCAAGTGACGCCCAGCGGCGGCGTGATGTTCCACCTGACGGAGGGCAGCGGCGTGGACCCCAACTCGCCCACTTTCAAATCAGCCATGCAGACATGCCAGAGCCTCATACCGCACGTAGCGAACGGCGGGGCCCCTTCGGTCAGTGCCACCGACAAGCTCCTCAAGTACGCGCAATGCATGCGCTCCCACGGCGTGCCCGACTTCCCCGAGCCGAACGCCAATGGCCAGATCATGGTCCAGGTGACGGGCGGAGCCGCCAACAACCCCTTGAACCCGAGCTCGCCGCAGTTCCAGTCCGCCTCGCAAGCTTGCAGGTCGTTGCAGCCGCCCGGTCTCAGCGGTTTCTGAGCGCACTGGTCGTCTGTGCACCAGTCGTCGGTGCACTGGCCCTGGGCGCACCGCCCCCGGGGGCACCGGCCCCCGGCTGTCGGTGCGGACGGCTCTTGTGCTCGCACGGTTGACGACCAACGCCGCAACGCAGAGGACAGCAAGTGCCGCGTGGCGGTGCTTCGCCGTACCCGCGTTCATTTGCTCCCACGAGCACCAGCTGGAGAGTGGCTGGGCCGGCAGTACCAAGTCAGCGCATCCAGCCAGGCCGGACTAAGCCGGCCTCGTAGGCGGTTACCACCAATTGGGCTCGGTCCCTTGCCCCGAGCTTGCTCATGGCTCTCGCTACGTGCGTCTTAGCGGTCGATGCGCTCAGGTAAAGCTTCTCCGCAATCTCGGAATTGGACAGGCCGGAGGCGACCAAAGTGGTCACCTCTCGCTCGCGCGCTGTCAGGGAAGCGAGACCGGGGGGTTGACGTACCGACCGCGCGTGGGTGGTGAATTCTTCAATCAGCCTGCGGGTAATCGCCGGAGAGAGGAGCGCGTCACCTGCGGCTACGACCCGGACCGCCCGGACGAGCTCAGCGGCGTCGGTGTCTTTCAGCAAGAACCCGGCAGCTCCCGCGCGCAGTCCTTCGAAGACGTACTCGTCGAGGTCGAAGGTGGTGAGTATAACGACATGCACCGCCGACAATTCAGGGGTGGCGGCGATCCGCTGGGTGGCCTCGATGCCGTTGGACCGGGGCATGCGCACGTCCATGAGCACGACCTCGGGCCGCAGCCTCTGCGCCAACCGCACCGCCTCGTCGCCGTCAGCGGCCTCACCCACGACATCGATGTCCTCCTCGGCGCTCAGAAGCGCGGCAAAACCCGAGCGCACAAGGGCCTGGTCGTCTACTAGGAGCACCCTGATCAGCTTGCCCCTCCCGAGGTAGCTCCTGAGGTAGGGATGCGCGCCAGCACCCGGAAGCCACGTCGTGGCAAGGGGCCCGCCTCCAAGGTCCCTCCCAGGGCGCTCACCCGCTCACCCATGCCGAGGATCCCGCTGCCCTTCCCGCTCACCGCCCCATTGGCGTCGCTGTCACGGTTGACGCCCATGCGGGTACCAGGGCCCGCAGCGTTCGCCGGGTCATTGGCCGTCCCGTTCGGGCCATCGTCTGTGACTTCTACCACGAGCGACCCCGTCCCGTAGCGCACCTTGACGAGCGCCCTTGCCGCTCCGGAATGGCGGGCGGTGTTGGTCAGCGCTTCCTGGACCACGCGGTAGGCGGCAAGGTCGACGTCGACCGGCAACCCATGCCTCGGCCCCTCTTCCTCTACGCGCACCTCTAGTCCGGCCGCTCTCATGTTCTCGACCAGGCGATCGAGCTCCGCCAGGGTAGGCACGGGAGACAAGGGGGCAGCCTCTCCTGAAGTCCGCAGGACCCCGAGGACGGCGCGAAGTTCCGAAAGCGCTTGCTTGCTTATGTCGTTGATGGTGGAGAGAGCCTGCCGGGCTCGTTCGGGTTGGCGGTCCAGGAGATGAAGGGCGGTACTGGCTTGGACGTTGATCACCGAGATGTTATGGGTGAGCACATCGTGTATTTCACGGGCGATGCGCACTCGCTCTTCGCTTGCCATGCGCTTGGCCTCTTCCTCACGGGCTCGTGCCTGAGCCAAGGAACGCTGGCGGGCAAGGCGTACCCACTCCGAAGCGCCCACCATGAAAGCCAATCCTCCCCCGACGCCTAGGGCTAGCGCCGCCGAGGGCCCGGGCCCGGTGCCCGCCGCCTCGGGGCCCCAAAGACCCAGGGCGTAGCAGATAGCGAGGAACGCAAGCGCCTCAACCCGCTTGCGCAGGTATATGGCGCTAACAAAAGCGACCACCAACGAAAGCCACATCGCGCCGACCTTGCCGCCTCCCACGACGTAAGCAAGGGTTGCCGCGTTGGTGATGGCCAGCACGGCGACAGGGAAGCGGCGCCTCGCCACGAGAGCAAGAGGGCCTACCCAGACGAGGACAGCTCCAAGCCAGCCGATGTGCAAGCCACGGTGCGCAGACAGCGCGTAAAACCCCCCGACCTGGACCAGCGCGATGGCAGCGCTCGTCGCAAGGTCCACCTTCCATTGCCGGGCGCCCCATTGCCGGGCGCCCCATTGCCGGGTGCCGGTGCCTGCGCCAAGGGCCATGTAGCGAAGGTACGCCCTGGACAGGCCATCGACGTCATCTTCGGGCTGATCGTTGGTAGCCCGTGGTAGTAGCGGCCGCACCCGGGATCTAGTCCCTCGGGGCCATACGGTTCGGCCCTCTAGCTGACGACGTGCGCAATTGAGCTCGCGACGCTGAAGGCAAGGGCCTGGCGAAGGGCCCTCTTAGTGAAAAGGACAAGCCAAATGGCTGTGATCGAGTTTGCTGCGCTCACCAAACGCTTTGGCGAGACTGTAGCCGTAGACGACCTTTCCTTCGACGTCGAGGCCGGGCAGGTGGTCGGTTTCCTCGGGCCCAACGGGGCGGGCAAAACTACAAGCCTTTACATGCTGCTCGGGCTGGTCAGCCCCACGGCTGGCCGCGCGTCGGTGAACGGCCGCCTGTTCAAAGACCTTGACGAGCCTTTGCATGCGATAGGTGCCCTGGTCGAGGCGGCCGGCGCCCACCCGGGCCGAACGGCCAGGAACCATCTCCTGTCCTTGGCAATGCTCGGCCGTGCCGGGAGCTCGCGAGTGGGCCAAGTGCTCGAACTAGTGGACTTGGGCCGGGCGGCAGACAAGAGGGTAGGGACGTTTTCCCTCGGCATGCGCCAACGGCTGGGCCTGGCTACGGCCTTGCTATGCGACCCAGAGATCCTCGTGCTGGACGAACCGGCGAACGGCCTCGACCCCGAGGGCGTTCATTGGCTCCGCCAGCTCCTGCGCCAGCTGGCTCGCGAAGGGCGGACCGTGCTCGTCTCGAGCCACCTGTTAGGCGAAGTAGCCCAAACAGTCGACCGTGTGGTGATCATGGCCCAGGGCCGGCTCGTCGCGAATACAACCCTGGACGAGCTGACGAGGCTCGGTGGGGGCCCGCTCGGAGACACCCGCTCGCTGGAGGACGCGTTCCTTGCGCTCACCGCACCCGGTGCCACCGCGGGCACCGGCTCCGATGGCAATCCCGCCACTACCGGTAAAGGCGTCCTCACCCCCCTCGGTGCCGTTCCCTGGGGGGTCAAAAAATGGCGCTCCTGACACGTTTCGAACTGTTCAAGTTGCGCACTGTGCGCGTCACTTACGGCCTTTGGGCGGCCGTGGCAGCACTCGGCGCCCTGTTCACTGCCATAGAAGCGTCGAGGGCGGGGGCCACGGGGAGCGGTGTAGCCGCGCTTTCCACGGCGGCGGGCCAATCGATCGTCACGACCACAACGAGCTGGTCGCTACTATTTGCCGCCGTCCTCGGCGTGCTGGTGGCAAGCGGCGAGCACAGGCACTCCACGACCGCCCTAACGTACCTGGCTGAGCCGCGCCGTGAGCGTGTACTGGCAGCGAAGGCTCTTGCCGCAGCGGCGGGCGGCGCCGTTTTCGGGCTGACGGCTTCGGCCGTCGCCATCGCCATCGGGCTCGGCGCAGCCGCGGGGGCGGCCGACCCGCGCTTGGTGCCAGCCAGCACGTTGATCGGCCACGCCGCCGGCACATGCCTCGGTGCGGGCATTTTCGCAGCCATAGGCGTTGGGCTCGGTTCGCTACTGCGCTCTCAGGTGGCCGGCATAGTGACGGTCCTTATGTGGGGCTTAGCCGTCGAGTCGGTAATCGGCGGCCTTTTCACCTCGGTGCGGGCCTACCTGCCCTACACCGCGGCAACGACGATGGCCGGGATCAAGCTCGGTAACGCGGCTTTCGGCCCCGCTCATGGGGTGAACGGAGGGTCACCACTACCCTTTGCAGCGGCCGCCGCGCTCGTGGCCGGGGTGGCGGCCCTTCTCTGCGCCTTGGCAGGCGCCACTTCCGTCCGCCGCGATATTTAGGTAAAGCTCCGCACAACCCCAATACGCACCGCAGCCCAGTAACACGGTGTTCCCGAACTTGACCCTGGTCAACCGCAAAAACGAACTTCGTTCCCGGTAATTTACGCCACCAACTCTAGGCCGTGTGGTACTTCGGGGTTGGCACGTGCCCGCTCGCGCCTTATGAAAATGCCTCCGGAGGCCAGCCGGGGTAACCTTCAGCAACCTGAGCCAGACCGGCAACCTCGGGTCGTGGTACGAGATAACGATGGAACAGGCTGGCCAAAAAGTGCCTACGCCGTCGCCCTATTCAACCGGCGTGAACGGTAATGTCACGGGCTTTTCGGTCTCCTACGCGGGCACCCAGCCTGGCACGGCCATCGCTCCTGAACGCCTGGGGCAGGGACCTCCGCACGCGCTGAGGTCTCGCGATTATTCGGCCTGACGGGCGCTTCCCACCCGCCTTGGTTGTCCCGCAACCGCAGGGCACATTAGCTTGTGCTCGATGCCAGTGGACATCCTACCGATCGTGATGTGCGGGGACCGGGCCCTCCGGCACCCTGCTGAGCGGGTCGACCTGAGCGAGCTCGGGACGCCCGCCATGGCCCGGTTGATCTCCGAAATGCGCGCCACGATGGAAGCTGCCCCCGGCGTCGGCCTGGCCGCCCCTCAGGTAGGCGTACCGCTGCAGTTGGCCGTCATCCAAGACGGCCCAGAGCGCTGGGGCCAAGCGAGCGCTACTGACCTGGCCGCCCGGCAAAGGACCGCCCTGCCCTTCACCGTGCTCGTCAACCCGTCGCTGATAGCTCTCAGAAGCGAAGGTACCGCCGCCTTCTACGAAGGTTGCCTCAGCATCCCAGGGCTCACAGCGGTGGTGAACCGGTACCGCAGCGTCCGAGTGGAGGCTCTCGACGAGCAGGGCGAGCCTTTCTCGAGGCAGTACAACGGATGGCCGGCACGGATCGTGCAGCACGAGATCGACCACTTGGGCGGTACGCTCTACCTCGACCGAGCGATCGCGCGCTCGTTGTCGACAACGGAAAACTACTTAGCCAACTGGGCCGGCCGGGACGTGCAAGAGGTGTCGCGAGCATTGGCCTTCGAGCTCCCAGCGACAAGCGCCTGAGGAAGAAAGGTGACATGCCACGAGAGCACGTCAATTTGTCTGAAGCCCTCGCCTCCTTTGAGGACGTGTACAGCCCGCGGATCATCGCACGGGTCAACGACTACGACGTCCGTGTAGCGCATGCCAAGGGGGACCACGTCTGGCATACCCACGAGCACACGGACGAGTTTTTCCTTGTGCTCGAAGGAGATTTTGCAGTAAGTTTGCGCGGCTCCACTGGCGCCGAGCGGACGGTCACGCTCGAAAAAGGGGATATCTTCGTCGTCCCCAAGGGGACCGTGCACAAACCATCCTCCAATGGAGGCTCGATCTTGATGTTCGAGCCAACGGGCACATCGACGACCGGCGACAGCCACGAAGGCGAGGTACCCAGCTATGTGGGCATCACAACGGGCCACGAACTTTCGCCGCAGGTGCCGAGTTAGCTCACGAACATGGGTGAGGTAGTGGCCGCCGCAACGGCCGAGGCTGCGACAGCGAAGGGCCTCGTTGCACGCGCCAGATCTGAGCTCGGGAACATTCTCGAGTTTTGGCGTGCCAATACCGTGGACCGCGAGCGTGGCGGCTTTTACAGCTCGGTCACGAACAACCTCGAGGTGGACGCCACAGCTCCCAAAGGTTTGGTCCTAAATGCGCGCATACTCTGGTCGTTTTCGCGGGCATACAGGCACTCCGCTCGCCCAGAAGACCTTCAAATGGCGGACCGCGCCGCCGAGTACCTGCGCGAACACTTTTGGGACGAACAATACGGTGGCTACTTCCTATCGGTAGACGCCTGGGGCAAACCTGTCCATACAACGAAACAGACCTACGGGCAGGCCTTTGCGCTCTATGGGCTCTCCGAGTACGCCCGGGCCACCGGCCGCGAAGACGCTTTGGCATTGGTGCACAACCAGTACACAATCCTCGAGCAAGCCAAAGACGCGATTTATGGCGGCTACCACGAGGCCTTCACTCGTGACTGGCGCCCCCTCGGACGAAGCAGGCTTGGCGAAGAAGACCCGGACGTCGCCAAGTCAATGAACACCCACATACACGTTTTAGAGGCTTATACGAACGCGTACACCGCTTTGCCCCGGCCGGAACTGGGAGAGGACCTGGAAAAAGTCTTCGAGGTTATCAAGGACCGCATTTTTGACCCAAGCGCAGCACATCTGCGACTTTTCTTTGACGAGGACTGGGCCTCGACCTCTCCTGGCACCTCTTTCGGCCACGATATCGAAGCGAGCTGGCTGCTTGTCGAAGCCGCCTTGGCGTTAGCGAGGCCGGAGATGGTGCGCAGCGCGCGCGAGATGGCTCTCCAACTGGCCGGAGCGGTAGCGCGTGAAGGCTTGGCAGAGGACGGTTCTGTCCTCTACGAACGGCGCGGCGGAGGGCACCTCGACACCGACCGCCATTGGTGGCCGCAGGCCGAGGGGGTCGTGGGCTTCGTCAGTGCGTTCCAGCTCACTGGCCAAGCCGAGCACCTGCAAACGGCAGCCCGCATTTGGGATTTCATCGCTGCGTACATCCTCGACCACCGGTACGGGGAATGGTTCTGGAAGGTTGACAGCAAAGGCCGCCCCGACCCCGGTCTCCCCAAGGTGGGCGCTTGGAAATGCCCCTACCACAACAGCAGGGCTTGTTTCGAGGTCGTCGAGCGGTTGGGCGGCATAGCTGCGGGTGCCCCATAGCCAGCAGGCAGCGGCCGGGCCCGCCCGGCGCCCTACTCCGGGCTCCCCAAAGACGCTCGCAGCCGCTAGGGTCCCTGGGCAATTGGCACAAGGAAAGGAGCGCGTCAATGCCGGCAAAGGCGACAGCGGAGTGGAAGGGTGACCTCAAGGGCGGGAGCGGCACCTTCGAAGCAGGGAGCTCGATCAGTGGCGGGTACACATATAAGTCGCGCTTCGAAGACGGCCCAGGCGCAAACCCCGAGCAGCTCATTGCGGCGGCTCACGCAGCATGTTTCTCGATGGCTCTGGCCAACATGCTCGCTGAAGCCGGGGCCCCCGCCAGTTCGGTCCGGACCGAAGCGACAGTCACCCTCCGGCCCGTGGACGGCAAGGCAACGATCACGACGATCGCACTTGTCACCGAGGGACGGGTGCCGGGAATGAGCGCTGAAGCTTTCCAGGAGCATGCGCGAGCAGCCAAAGCAGGGTGCCCAGTCAGTCGCGCCCTCGCGGGCGTACCTGAGATCACCCTCGAGGCTTCCCTCGTGCAGTGAGCTTGGCGTGAACGTGCGGGCGCCGGAGCACGGGCAGGGTTTCCTGGGCTGGCCGTTCGCCGAGCTGCGGAGGACCTTCGCCGAGCTCGGCGCTACCCCGGTCCTGTACGCGGCGAAAACAGGCTTCGCGGCAGGCGTTTCGTGGTTTATCGCAGCGGACCTGCTCGGCAACCAGTTCCCGGTGTTCGCGCCACTGGCGGCTCTTTTGACCGTGCAGGTCACTATTTGGGAATCGGTGTCCCGCGGGCTGCAAAGAGTGCTCGGGGTGGTCGTGGGCGTGCTCGTCGCGCTCGGTTTCGCGCGGCTCGCAGGCATCCACGCCTGGTCGATCGCGCTCCTCATCTTCATCTCGCTGCTCGCGGGTCGCGCTTTGCGCCTAGGCGTCCAAGGGTCGGTCCAAGTCCCCGTGAGCGCCCTGCTCGTCCTGGTCCTCGGCGCCACGACTGGCTCTTACGGGTTGGACCGGGTGGTAGATACTGCCATTGGCGCTGCCTGCGGCATCGGGGTCAACCTCGTTCTCTTCCCTCCGACGAACTTGGAGAGGGCACAGGTGGCAGTCGCTGAGTTCGCGCGTTCGCTCGCGAAGCTCCTCCGCGGTATGTCAGGAACAGTCGCCGAGGCGGTTCCCGGCATGAGGGACGAGAACCTCGCCACTGCTCGCCGGCTGAGCGAGGAGGTAACCACGGCCGACGACATGGTCGCCCACGCCGAAGAGGGCACGCGCTGGCATCCTTCGGGCCGTCACCAGAGGTCGGTCATCTTCGGCTTGGTCGGCGCTATGGCCACGTTGCATTTGGTGGAACGCCAAGTTCGCGGGATCGCACGCTCCATTGCAGAGGCGCCTAAGGGCGAAAGGTTCCCGAGAGAGGTCTCGGCCGCGCTGGCTGAGCTACTGCACGAAGTCGCAGACGAGCTCGAAACGTGGGCCTGGGCGACCCCATCGACCTCCTCCGATGCCGCCGCCGGCGCTCTTGGCGAGCTCATTTCCGGCCCGTCCCCGATGAGGAACACTGCTTCGGAGATGTACGAGCGGCTTCTCTCGGCCCTCCACGGCTCGTCGCTCTCCCCGCTAGCTGCCGCCTCCGTAACGGCGGCGGCGGTAGACGCTCACCGCATCGCCGAAGAAATCCATGAGGAGGCGCCCCCCGGCCTGACGCGGTCGCCCCGCTGGCGGACGCTCTTTGGTCCCCCAGGGTGAGGCTTCCCGGGCTCCCACGTCCGGGGCGAGGACGTTGGCGTCGGTGCCAACGTCTTGGTAGCTTGCCAGGGCCATAGTGACCTCAAGCCACCGTGGCACCCTGCTTGGGGCGGCCTGGGCGCACGGTCACGACCTTGGCGCGTGGCGCTCCTGCCCGAGCCACCGGGCGCAAGAGCACCACCTTGCCGCTCGCAGGTACGCTCTCTGCGAGCGAAGGGTGCCCAACTGCCGAGAGCGCGCCAAGGGGGCGCTTCGCGTGACGGCGAAGATCTTGCTGGTGTGCGCGTGCAAGCGCCTCTATCAAATTTGGGTTGGTCACACCGTGAGCTTGGCGAAGCTCGAGGACAGTCCCAGACCTCAATGACAAGAAAACCTGGCCCTCGGCTTGAGCCCTTCGAGGCCTGAACTAAGTTGTAAACGAAGTGGCTGCCTTTACATCCCGGACGAGAGCGACGGTTAGGGACCTGCGACGGGTGAACCGCTCCCTCGTGTTGCGCAGGCTGTTCCTGGAAGGACCGCTCAACCGCGTGGTGCTTGCACAGCTCACAGGCCTGAGCGGCGGGAGCGTCACCAATGTCGCCGCCGCCCTCCTTGAAGAGGGTGTCATTTGCGAGGTAGGTCTCGAGGAGTCCGACGGCGGGCGTCCACGCGTGCAGCTCGAAGTCAACCCCGATTTCGCAACAGTGGTTGGGGTAGAAGTCGGGGAAACCCGCATCCGGGTCGAGGCGTTTGACATGAAAATGCGTGTAGTCCGAGCCGCTGATGTCGCCATGCACCCACAGCACCACGATCCGGATCTTGTCGTCGAAGAGATCAATGGGGCGGTTGAGGCTCTGAGGGCCGACCTCGCGAGCACGGGGGACCACGGGCCGCTCCTTGGCGTCGGGGTCGCGGTCCCCGGCATGGTCGGCCGCCACGAGGGCCAACTGAGAGTGCACGCACCGAACATCGGTTGGCGCGACGTCCCCCTGGAGCCGATGGCCGCACGTCTCGGCGTCCCGGTCTTTGCTGACAATGGCGCCAAGGCCTTCGGCCAGGCCGAGATGTGGCTTGGCGCTGGGCGCGGGGTGAACCACGCTGTCGTGACGCTCTGGGGCACCGGGGTTGGGGCGGCAATATTCACGGACGGGACGATCTACCGTGGAGCGACTTCGAGCGCTGGCGAGTGGGGCCACACCTGCGTGGTAGTCGGAGGGAGACGCTGCCGGTGCGGGGGCGCGGGCTGCATCGAGGCTTACATTGGGTCCCAAGCCCTCCTCGAGGAGTGGTACCGCTGCGACCCAGACGCTTCGCGCCTGTCGGACCCGGACTCCGAAGAGTGGGCGGACCGCTTTTCCGAAGCGTCCCGCTCCAACCCCGCGGCGGCTGCAGCGCTCAAGAACACCGCAACATACTTCGGCACGGGCGTCGCCAACCTGGTCAACCTCTTCAACCCGCAAAAGGTTGTGATCGGTGGCTGGATAGGGCTCAAGCTCGGGCCACCATTGCTTGGGGAAATAAAAAGGGTGGTCTCACAACAAGCCCTTGCGTACGCTGCCGGCGGAGTGCGCATCGAGGTTGGCCAACTGGGTGTCGAGGCGGTCGCCTTGGGAGCCTCGATGCTGGTGGTCGACGCGCTCCTGGCCAACGGTGGCGTGCCGCCGGTACCGCTCACTGCTAAGCGCCGGTTACCCGCGCTCAGCTGAAGATCTTCAGATCTCGGGCCCGCGCGTACGAGCCATTTCCTTGGGGAGCAAACCAGAACGAGCTACCTCTGAGTACCACAGCCCGCTGTCCTTGACCGTTCTCTCCTGAGTCTGGAAATCAACGTAAACAAGGCCGAAGCGCTTGGAGTACCCAAGTGCCCATTCGAAATTGTCCAGCAGTGACCAGACGAAATAACCCTTCACGGGTACCCCTTCATCGCGAGCTCTCAGTGTAGAAGAGATGTGGGAACGTAGGTAAGCCTGACGAGCAGAGTCGTGCACTGCGCCGTTGACAACGTGGTCCTCGAAGGAAGCACCGTTTTCGGTGATATAGATCGCAGGCAACTTGTACTGTTCGTGCGCCTGGGTGATCACCCTGTAAAGCCCCTCAGGCTCGATCGCCCAGTTCATCGTCGTGTGAGGAGCTTCCGGGGTTACCACGCGCGAGTAGCCGAGCCAGTTACGGTCGCTGTGGCGGGCTCGGTAACCCTGGTAGTAGTTGAGGCCGACGAAGTCCGGGGGAGCCTGTATCGCTTCCATGTCGTCCTCGTAACCAGGCGGCAGGAACGGCGCGAGCCGGTCTTCCAGAGCTCGAGGGTAGCGCCCATGGACGAGTGGGTCGAGGAAGAGCGGGAAATTGTGCCAGGCCTCGGCCCGCTCCGTCGCGAGCACGTCCTTTTCACTCTCGCTGCTCGGCCAAACAGCGGAATTGTGCGCAACCAGGCCCACCGATGCCAGGCTGTCGTGTGCTTTCAGAGCGTGGAAACCAGCCGTATGTGCCCGGAGCTGGTTATGCACCGAGGACATGGCTTGGAAAATGTTGCGCATGCCGGGAGCATGTGCCCCTGCCAGATGGCCTTCGGCAGAGACTACGAAAGGCTCGTTGAGGGTTACCCAGTTTCTGACACGATCGCCGAGGGCATCGGCAACGACGGTGCAGTAGTCAGCGAACCAGCCCGCGATCTCGGGGTTCGACCAACCGCCGAGCCGGAACAGGGCCGAGGGGAGGTCCCAGTGGAACAACGTGACGAACGGGACGATGCCTGCCTCTAGCAACGCGTCTACCAGCCGGTCATAAAAGGCGATGCCGGCGGCGTTGACCGGACCCCTGCCGTCGGGGAGGACCCGTGGCCAGCGAACTGAGAACCGATACGCCCCGATGCCCAGGCGCGCCATGAGCGCGACATCTTCTCGCCATCTGTGGTAGTGGTCAGCAGCGAAATCGCCGTTCTGTCCCTTGTAAACGGTACCGGGGGTGTGAGAGAACTCGTGCCAGATGCAGCTGCCGGCACCGTCTGCGAGAGGCCATCCTTCTATCTGGTACGCCGCGGTGGCGACGCCCCATACAAAATCTCGCTCCGGGCTTTTATTAGTTTTCATCGAGACTCCTAGAGAGCTTTCTGCAAAGCTTTCGTTCAGTGTTCGTTTAGTAGAGAGCACATCGGACTTTTTGGCTAGGGCTCACCGCGCGCCATTGCGGCAACTCGGCCCGGCATTCTGGGCGCACGTGAGGGCAACGGGGTGCGAACGGGCAGCCCGAGGGGAGATTGGTCAGGTCCGGTGGGTCTCCCCGGGCGTCGAAGCGTCGCGAGGCCCCGAAATGCTTGTCTGGATCTGGTGCAGCTTCTCGCAGGAGCTGAGTGTAGGGATGGCGGGGCGAGCCCATCACTTCGGAGGCAGGGCCCATCTCGACAAGGTGCCCTGCGTACATGATCGCGATGGTGTCGCTCATGTACGACGCTCCCGCCAGGTCGTGGGTGACGAACACCATCGACAGCGACCGGCTCCGCTGCAGGTCGAGCAGCAGGTTCATGATGCTGAGCCGGATTGAGACGTCGAGCATGGAGGTGGGCTCGTCGGCCAGCAGCAGCGCAGGCTGGGCAGCGAGCGCCCGGGCGATGCCCACACGCTGGCGCTGGCCACCGGAGAGCTGGTACGGGTAGCGGCGCAGGAACTCTGCCGGGGGGACCAGGCCCACTTGTTCGAGGAGGTCGTCCACCGCGCCCGCCAGGGCTCGGCGGGGCACCACGTCGAAGGACCGCAGGGGCCGGGCCACGCTGTAGCGGACGGTGTGGAGCGGGTCGAGCGAGGTGTAGGGGTCCTGGAAGATCATTTGCACCTGGGCCCGGTGCTCGCGAAGCCGACGTTGGCTCGGGTGCCGCGGGAGGGCGCGCCCCAGCACCCGGATCTCGCCCGCCGCTGGGCGCTCCAGGTAGGCCACGGTACGTACGAAGGTGGTCTTGCCTGAGCCCGATTCGCCCACGAGGCCGAGCACTCGCCCCGGGGCGAGCGTGAGGTCCACCGACGTCATGGCCTGGACCGTCCTCTGGTGGCCCACCCGCCCCACGGTGTAGGTCTTGGTGAGCCCGTGGACTTCAAGGACCGCAAGAGGCTCCTCAGCGGCCTGGCGGGGGGCCCCCGGCGCCCCCAGGGTGCTAACCAACAGTGGCCCCCTTTTCCCCGTGGTCCTCCCCCAGGCCCTGGTCAGTGACATTGGGGTGGTCGTCGACGCGGTCGTAGAGGTGACAGACCGCCCAGTGCTCGGCCTCGAAACGGACCAGCGGTGGCGCGACCACCTCGCAGGTGCCTGCGATAGCCCGCGGGCAACGGGGCTGGAAGGAGCACCCAGGCGGCAGCTGGCGCAGGTCCGGCGGTTGCCCTGCGATGCCTTCCAGCCGCCTCCTTTCGCCCCCCAGGGGCGGAAAGGCCCTCATCAGAGCTTGACTGTACGGGTGGCGTGGGCCCTCGTAGAGCTGGCGGGCGGGCGCCTGCTCGACGGCCAGGCCGGCGTACATGATCGTGATGCGGTCGGCGATCTCCACCAGCAGGGACAGGTCGTGGGTGATGAAGACGACGCCGAAGCCGAGCTCGTTACGCAGCTCGTCCAGCATCTCCAGGATGGAGCGCTGGACCACCACGTCGAGGGCTGTGGTCGGTTCGTCGAGCACGAGCAGTTGGGGCCGCAGCACCAGGGCCAGGGCGATGACGGTGCGTTGGCGCATTCCACCGCTCAGCTGGTGGGGGAAAGCTTCGAAGAAGCGCCGGGGGACCTTTACGAGGTCGAACATTTCCTTGGCGCGGGCAACCGCCCCATCCCGGTCCTCCACGCCGTGAGCCTTCATAGCGTCGAGGAACTGGTCCCGGATTCGCATCACCGGGTTGAGCACGTTCATGGAGGCCTGGAACACCATCGAGATCTCGCTCAGGTGGACGGTGCGGAGCTCCCGCTGGGAGAGGGCCAGCAGGTCGCGACCGCAGAAGCGCACTGAGCCGGAAAGCACCTGGCCGGGCGGGTCCAGCAGCCCGGTAGCCGCCAAGGCCAGCGTCGTCTTGCCGCACCCGGACTCGCCGGCGATGCCGACCACCTCGCCGGCGCCGACCGAGAGGTCGACGCCCCGCACGACGGTGGACATGGGCCGGCCCTCCCACCCGTAGCCGACCGTGAGACCGAAGATCTCGAGCAGGGGCGTGGAGGCGGTAGCGGGACCGGTGCTGGTGGCTGGTGCGGCGGCGGCCACTTCAGTTCCTCCGCAGGCGCGGGTTGGCCACCTGGTCCACGGCGAAGTTGAGCAGCCCGAAGGCCGTTCCAAGGAGCAATATGCACAGGCCGGGGAGAAGGAGGAACAGCCACTGGCCAAGGAGCATGGCGTTGGTGTTCTCCCCCCAGTACAACATGACACCCCAGGTGACGTCGTTGATGTTGCCGAGGCCAAGGAACTCCAAGCCCGCCTCCGCCAGGACCGCGTACAGGGCAGCGCCGAAGAAGTTGGCGACGAGGACGCCGAACATGTTGGGGACGATATGGACGAGCACGATGCGCCAGCGGCTCTCGCCCGCCATCCGCGCCGCCTCGACGAAAGGCCGGTCCCGCAGCGAGATCGCCTGGGCGCGCAGCACCCGGGCACCCCAGGCCCAACCGGTGGCCGCGAGTATGGCGATGATGACCCCCAGGCCCTTGCCCGGTAGGTAGGCGGCCAGGATGATCAGAAGTACCAGGGCCGGGACCACCAGGAAGATGTTGGTGATGGTGTTGAGGACGTTGTCCACCCAGCCGCCGACGTAGCCCGAAAAGATGCCCATGGCCAGCTGGACCACCGAGATGATCGCTGCCGTGGCGAGGCCCACCATGAGGCTCGCTCTGGCCCCGTAGACGAGCTGGGAGAAGACGTCGTTGCCCTGCGACGTCGTGCCCAGCCAGTGCTGGGAACTGATCGGGAGGAAGGGCGTGAAGTTGATGTCCGTAGGGGAGTAGGGGGCGATGACAGGCGCTAGCAGGGCGACCAGACCGAAGAAGACGAGGATGGCCAGGCCTGCCATGGCGAGGCGGTTGGAGAAGAAGGCCCTCATGCGCGGGCCTCCAAGCGGATGCGCGGGTCGAGGAAGACGTACAGGAGGTCGGCCAGGAAGTTGGCGAGCAGGACCGCCACTACGATCACGAGGAAGATCCCCTGCATGAGCGGGTAGTCCAGGCTCAGCACCGCTTCGTAGAGGTTGTAGGCGATCCCGGGGTAGGAGAACACGTACTCGGTGAAGATGGCGCCGGCCACCACGAAGCCGAGGGCCAGGGCGAACGACGTGAACTGGGGCAGGATGGCGTTGCGGACGGCGTAGTTGAAAGCGACGGCCCGCTCGGGGAGCCCCTTGGCCCGGCCGAACTTGATGTAGTCCTCGCCCAGGACCGACACCGTGCTGTTACGCATCAGCAGGACCCACCCGCCCACGCTGACCAGGGTGAGGGTGATCGCGGGGAGGGCGGCGTGGCTGATGATCGACCCGGCCCCGGAGATGCCCACGGAGCCAGTGCCACCGATGCCTCCCGCCAAGGGGAACCAGCCGAGCTTGAAGGCGAGGAAGTACAGGGCCAGGAGGCTGATCCAGAAGACCGGCATGGCGCTCAGCATCACGCCGAAAGGTACCGCGACGCTGTCGAAGCGTGACCCACGCCGCCAACCGGCCAGCGCCCCGAGCGCGGTGCCGATCACGAACGACACGATCACCGAAAACCCGACCAGGCCTATCGTCCAGGGAAGGGACGAGCCGATAATGCTGGAGACCTTGGTGGGGAACTCAGAGATCGAGGTGCCGAGGTTACCGGTGACCGTGTGCCCGAAGTAGGTGAAGTACTGGGAGATGGCGCTCTCGTGGGTATTGAGGCCGAACTGGACTTCCAGGGCGTTGACCGCCTGTGGGGAGAGCCTGCCCTGGTACCGGGCGAGCATCGCCTCGACGGGGTTCCCCGGCATGAGCCGTGGCAAGATGAAGTTGAGCGTGAGCGCTGCCCAAGCCGCGACCAGGAGGAGCAGCAAGCGTTTCAACAGGTACCGCAACGGCGTACCCCTTTCGTCCCCTCAGCCCGGTTGGGCTCGGCCATTCGTGCCGGACCTGCCCGCCTGTGCCCACCGGCGAGCAGGGGAGGCCCGCCCCGTACCGACTGTGGCAGGCCTCCCCCAGCTTGGTGCAGGGCACCGCCGGCGTGCCGGCAGGCCTGCGACCGGTCACTTCAGGTGGACGTTGAGGTACAGCTGTTCGGCCCCACCACCGTAGCCGTCGGGGGCGTCACCGGAGTTGTAGGGGTCGGAGGCGCTCGGCCAGCCGGTGTAGTACCGGGTCGAGTAGTCGAACCAGTTGGGCCGGGCCGTCAGGGACACCACGGGCACGTTCTCCAGGACCTGCGTCTCGATCGTGGTCATGTCCGCTTTTTGGGTGGCAATGTCGGTAGTCGCGGCATAGCTCTTCAAGGCGGCGTCGATGCTCGGACTGGTGAAGCGCTCCCAGTTGGTGTTGGCCGTGCTGCCGATCGGGGCAGACTCGGTCGAGCTCAACAGGTCGTAGTAGGCGTAGTACGGGCTCCCGTAGTTGTTGTTGTTCCACGACACAGCCAGGGTGTAGTGGCCTTCCTGCAGGGCCGCGTAGTAAGTGGCGAAGGTGTCCTGCACGACGGTGCTGCTGATCCCGATCTGCTGCAGCTCTTGGCTGATGGTCTGGGCGATGGAGATGAAGTCCGTCCAGCCCGGGCCCCCGATGAGGACCTGCTGAGTGGGCACCGGTGTGCCGTCCGGTTCCATCAACTTGCCGCCGACCAATTTGTAACCCGCCGCGGTCAGCGTCTTCATGGCCTGCGAGGGGCTGTAGCTCCACTCCAGGGAGCTGAGCGACGACGGCACCCACTGGCTGACCAGGCCCCCCGCCACTGCTGTCTCGTTACCCGCAGGCAGTGAGCCGAAATAGGCCCGCTCGGCGATGGCGTTGGTGTCGAGGTCCTCGGCCACTGCCTTGCGCAGTGCGAGGTCATTGAACGGCGTTGTGGCGGTGTTGAAGTAAAGCAGGTTGAGCTGGTAGCCCGGCCACCAGTAGTGGTTCCACGCCGGGTGCGCCGCGACATAGGACCTGTTGGGGTCGGTGATCTCGTCATAGGTGTAGGCGGCGTAGCCGTCCAGCACCAACAGCTCGGCCGTGGTGTCCGACTTGACGGCTGTCATAACGACTTCGTTTATATAAGGCTTGCCGGCCATCCAGTAGTGGGGGTTCTTCACGTAGCTCACCTGGAAAGCGCTGTAGGACTTGAGCAGGAACGGCCCTGTGCCCACTGGGCTGGGATTGGTGAACTTAGTGGGGTCGGTGACCTTCGAGAAAATGTGCTCGGGCACGATCGGTTGCTCGGCCAGTAGCGGGAAAATAGCAGTGTCGGGGGACGAGAAGCTGAACACCACGGTGTTGGGCCCGGAGGCTGCGACCGAGGTCATCGACGTCTTCCATACCGTCTCGGCGTCAAGGGCAGGGTATTGCTTTATGTAATTGAACGTGAAGGCCACGTCGGCGGCAGAAAACGCAGTCCCGTCGCTCCATTGGACGCCGGTGCGGGTCGTGACGACGAGCTTCATGTTGCCGTCGGTCCACTTATAAGCGGTGGCGAGCATCGGCGTAATCGCGCCTGTATAGGGGTTGTCGTAGAAAGTCGGCTCGTAGAGCAGGCTCCCGGTGCCACCGGCAGTGGTGCCCGTGCCCCCGTCCCACACCAAGGGGTTGAAATTGTTGAGGATGCTCCCCCAAGGCATCACGATGTGCAAAGTCCCTCCGTACTTGATGCCCGCCGCGCTTGCGCTGCTCAAGGGGGCCACCGCTGTGCCCACAGAAAGCATCCCGACGCTGGCGACGATCGACAGGAACCGAGATCGTCTCATCTATTCGTACCTCCTCATCTCCTTGCTCTCCCCTTTATGAGGCTCCAGGCCTGGTCGCTGTTAGGAAGCCCGGCCGGGCTCGGGCCGCCCAAGGGCCACGTGGCGGCACAGTACACTTACGGGCAGCGCCCGTCAAGTTGCCTTTGACTAAGGCTTAAAGTAACTGTTGCCGATACCTCGAGAGGGGTCTCGATGGGGCCATGGTTAGCCCTGGCAATGTGACCAAATCAACGGCTCGTTTGGCTTTAGGCCCTACAATGCCCGGCGGTCCAGTTCTTAGCGTTGGCTGAGCCGCGCATAGCGCGCGCAGCTGTGGAGGTTATTTGTGATCGGCCAGTCAACCCGCCGGGCACGGCAGCCCGACGTTGGACTGGCGCGCCCGGGGCCCCAAAAACTTTCCCGGCCTCCGCTCAAGCTCGACGAGCGGTCCGAGCCTCCTCAGGGCCCAGGCACACCTCCGGTCGCTAAGCCAGAGCCCTGGTACAGCCCCCTTCGGTCGCGCCCGTTCCGCCTCCTTTGCTCAGCGGCCACGGTCTCCAACACGGGCGTCTGGATGGAGTCGGTGATGGCCGGTTTCGTCATGGCGAAGATGACCAACGTGCCCTCCCTCGTCGCCGCGCTCCCCCTCGCGACCGCCCTCCCGGGTGTGATATTCGCATTGCCGGCAGGAGCCGTCGCTGACGCGACAGACCGGCGCGAGGTGTTGCTTACGGCAAAAACGCTCTTCTTTGCTGCGATGCTGGGCCTCGCTACGGTAACGGCCCTCGGCGGCCTCACCCCGTTCGCGCTGCTGGTGTTTTCGGCAGCCCTCGGGACGGTGGCGACCTTTTCCTCGCCCGCTTGGTGGGCGACTATCGGCGACTTGGTCCCCGAACGGCTTCTCTCCCGAGCGCTCAGCCTCGACGGACTCCAGTGGAACATCGGGCAGATAGTTGGCCCCGTCGTCGGCGGTGTCCTCCTCTCCGTGCTCGGGGCGGGCGGCATGTTCGCAGTCGCGAGCGTGCTGACGACTGGGATCGTCTGGTTCCTTTTGCTCTGGCGAGGACGCCAACGCAGCCGCCTGTCAACACCGGGGGAAGGAGCGGCGGAGCGGGTAGCCGGAGCAGTGGGAGGCGCGATCCGTTACCTGGCAAATGCCCCGGCGCTGCAGGTGACGTGCTGGCGGACAGTCCTGTTCGTCTTCCCCGCCGGTGCCTTGAGCGCCCTGCTCCCGTTGTTTGCTTCCAGGGACCTGGGGCTCGGGGCCCGGGACTATGGGTTTTTGCTCGCTGCCATAGGCGCTGGGAGTGTCGCCGGTGCGGTGGCGCTCCCCCGGCTGAAAGACCGCCTTCACTTGGACGGGATGCTCGTCCTCGCGACGACCGCCTCGGCCGTTTCGGTACTCGTCCTCGTCCTCGTTCATGAGACGCCTCTGGACGCGATCGCCCTAGCCGGCGCGGGAGCTTCGTGGCTCAGCGGCGTCACCACTCTCAACCTCGCCGCTCGCCAAGCCGTGCCGGCGTGGGTCGTTTCGCGCGCTCTCGGCGCGTACCTGATGGTCTTCCAAGCGTCGATCGTTCTCGGCTCTCTCGTCTGGGGCGGGATCGCGGACGCCGTCGGGGTCAAGTGGACGCTCGTGGCGGCAGCAGCGACCTTTGCCCCCGGTCTACTGGCTGTACGGTGGCTCGGCCTGCCGGTCATCGGGCGAGGTGACATGAAGGTCGTCCCCCGCCCCCAACCCGAGGTCGCCGCCGGGCCCGAACCTGAAGACGGGCCCGTCATGGTCCTCGTGGACTACAACGTGAGCCCCGAGAACCAAGACGAGTTCATCGAGGTCATGGAGGAGCTGCGAGTCGCGCGCCGCAGGACGGGTGCTTCCCGTTGGGGCTTGTTCGAGGATGCCAGCCATCCGGGCCATTTCGTAGAGTCGTTCGTGACGCCCTCATGGGGCGGTTACTTGGCACAGCGTGGCCGTTACACGGCTGCCGACCTCCGTGCGCTCGACGCATCGGTCGCACTTCACCAAGGTCCAAGCGGCCCTACCGCACGGTACTTTGTGCACCCCGAATCAGCGCTCGCTTATCGCAGGCGCGCTCGCTGGCGTCGCCTACGGGGAGTTGACAGGCTCCTGAGCACCCACCCCACACGCGACGGGCCCTGAACGGACCGGCTCGGGCCCGGTTCTCGCCCGCCCTGGGGAGCGTTCGTCCCCGGGCGCTCAGCGAGGAGCAGCCGCAGGGTCAAGTACCTTCTGCAGGTCACTGACGACGTTTTCTACGACATCCCGTCTGACCGCCAGCTGGCGCTTCCCACGGCCGCTGCCTTGAGCCAAGAAACCCGCAGAGCGCAGGACCTTCACGTGGTTGCTCACCGTCGGCTGAGATAGCGAGAACATCTTGGCAATGTCTGTAATGCGCATCTCATGGCGCGCGAGCGTGTCCAACATTGCCAAGCGGGTCGGGTCAGAGATCGCCTTCAAGCGGCGGGCGAGCAGGTCGGTACGTGCCCGGGCTATTGCGGCGGGGCTGTCGGTGCGGACGCTGAGGACCACAAATCCAGGTACGTCGAAGAACCCACGTTTGCAATTGAAGTATGCCGGCACTACTGCCAGCTCATCATCTTCACCGAGGGCGTCCACAAGAGCCCCCAAGTCAACCGCGCAGTGGGGTTCCAAGAGCTCTTCCCAGGTCCTGATCTTGTCGAGGACCATGGACCTTTCGAGGATGGCCAGTTCGACAGCAGCCTGGCCCTGGGCTTCCCACAATGGGCGGAGATGAGACCACACCGCGCTGACAACTTGGACGTAATGTACGCGCCGCCGGGAAGAGGACCGGAGGACTTCGAGCCGTTGGAGCAACCTTTCCCGGTCAGCTGGTAGCTCTGACATGAGCGGCAGCTCTTTTGGCGATGTTTGGCACATCTCATCGAGACGTGCCAGGAACGCGGCGCTGTCGGTACTGAAGAGCAGGCCGCCCGCGAACGCCAGGAGAGATAGCTCGAGGTAGCCCGGGTACGTGAGGGCTTCCTCCGGCGCCCAAAGCTGCCTCACTTCCGTGGCGAGATCGGGGTACTCCTGATAGAAGCGTTGGAGGGCCGGCAGCGCTTTTTGGGCCCGGTGCGCTCCCGATAGCGCCCAATCGATCTCGACCGCGAGCGAGGCGTGGAGGCTCACCCGGGGGCCCGCTTGTTCCAGCTCGTCCATGTACATTGGCATAGTTACTCAACTATACTAAAATATAGCTACAAGTGCAATCTTCTGTGGTACCGTGAGAACATGAACCCGTGGCTGATGGAGAGGACCAGTAAGGTAAGGGCCGAGGAGTTGCGGCGAGCGGCCTGTGCCCGCAGTGCCCGCTCTTGGCACCTCAACGCTCTCGCGCTCACCCGTGGTTCGCGGCCCGGCCTCAGGGTGGTAGTGGGGTGCCTTCTCATCAGGGTCGGTACCAGGATGAGCTTCGGGGCGCACGGCTACCCCGCCGGGTAGGCAGGGGCACCCGAAGGGTGCAATCATGTCGGTCGTTGCGGCGTCTATTTATGAGCCGGAGCAAGCAACCGTGCGAGGACGACCGGGACCAGGCAGTTGGACAACAAGGAGAGAGCGTTCCTCGACGCGACGCTGCCGCACCTCGATGTCCTCTACCGAGTGGCGCTCCACGCCAGCCGCGACCACCACAAAGCCGAGGACCTCGTGCAGGAGACGTACCTTCGCGCCTACGCAGCTTTTGAAACCCAAAGGGGCCCGAGCGTCAAAGCATGGCTCGTGACCATCTGCCTGAACCTCGCGCGCAGCGAGGGCCGGCGGCAGGCACGCCGGGTGGCCGAGGCACCTCTATCTGCCGTGCATGAGCATGACCACGAGCCGATGGCTCCCCGGGTGGGTGTGGCTGAGGAAGCGATCGCCAACATCGACCGGGAGTGTGTGGCGCGAGCGCTTGCGCGCCTGCCAGAGGACCAGCGCCTCGCGATCGTCCTCATGGACTTGGCGGGCCACAGCGCGTCTGAGGTCGGTGAGATCCTTGGTTGCCCTCGCAACACCGTGCTGTCGCGCGCTTTCCGAGGGCGCCAGCGCCTCGCTTCTTTGCTCGTCGAGGAGGATGTCGGCCGTGACCTGCCCTGAAGAGCGCATTGTCGCTTTCCTTGCCGGCGACCTGAGCGGCGAGGAGGAGCGCAGCTTCGACGAGCACCTCCTCACCTGCGAGGAGTGCTGGCAGGCGGTCCAAACGGATAGAGCAGCACGTTTGGCATTGGGCAGGTTACGGGTACCGGCGCCCGCGGGCTTGACCGATCGCGTGGCACTTGGTGTCTTAGTAGCCGCAGGTGCACCGGCCGCCCCGCGCGGTCGCCCGGGCCCAGAGCGTCTGGCGGCTCGGTTGCGCTCCCTGCTTGGCCACCCCAACCCAGTGGGCGTGGCCGCGGCCGTATTGCTGATCGCACTCGCTGCGACCGGCGGAGGATGGTTGCTGGCGCGGGGCCCGGCCAGCACCGACCCACCCCAAGTGGCCGCAGTCGTCGCCATGATCAAACCCCATACCGCGCCGAGCCCGGCACTAAGAGCCGGAGAGCACCTGATGATCGCGCGCCAACCCGTCATGGTGCGGGCATACGAGCTCAAGGGGGAAGAAGCCCTCGTTGCAACGTCAGCGCGGCCTTTCCCGGTGCCCAAATCGTCTCATTTGCTATCCGGCTCGTCATCAAAGGCTTGGATGGCAACCAAGGGCCACCTCTCCATGTACGGCGTCAACCGGCCGGCCGGAGAGCAGTCGATGTTCCTCGTAGCCGCGATGCCAATGGCGGAGCTGCCGCAAGTGGCGGCGAACCTCCACCTCATTTAGTACTTCGCGGGCCGCGCAATCATCGCCGCCTCCGCGGCGTCTGTAAGAGCGTGGACAGCACTCGCTTGCAGCGCGATGAGGGCAAGCCCATTGGACGGCGCCTCTTCATAGGGTTGCTCGGCGCTGGTGCCCTCGGCACCATCTTCGGCAGCCCCTTACAAAACGGTGTCGGCGACTTGTTGCAACCGTTCACCAACTCTGGGGGAGGTGGCCTGGCAGCGTTGATCCCAGGGGCCGACCGCTTCCGTCTCTACACGGTGACGGGGAATTTTCCCGCTATCAACGAGAAGGCGTATTCCTTGACGGTCGGCGGGCTCGTACAGCGCCCTTTGAGGCTCTCGTTCCCCGACCTCCGGGCACTTCCCCGCACTGAGCTCGTGAGAGATTTTCAATGCGTCACGGGTTGGAGGGTGCCAGCGGTGCACTGGGCTGGCGTCCTGCTAAGCGACGTCATCAACCTCGCGGGGCCGCTGCCCGGAGCGCAAGGGGTCGAATTTACCTCCTATGACGGCCTGTACACCGAGAGCCTCACAATTGCCGAAGCACACCGAAAAGACGTCCTTATCGCTTATGAAATGCTGGGCGCGCCGATCACGGCTGATCACGGCGGGCCGGTGCGGCTGTATGTGGCGCCGATGTACGGTTATAAGTCGGCCAAGTGGCTCAGGTCTGTCTCCCTCGTCAAAAAGACCGTCCCTGGTTTTTGGGAACAGCAGGGCTACGCCATCGAGGCCTGGGTGGGCAACTCGAACGGGCGCCATGATGCTCCGATCTCCTAAGCGCAGAGCCAGCAGTAGCGGCGGGCCCCGCGAAGGGCGGGTGGCGCGCTTTGACATCACCGAACGCATGGTCCACTGGGCGACCGCCTGCCTCGTCCTGACGTTGGTAGTTACAGGCGCCATCCTGTACGTTCCCTCCTTCAGCGTGCTCGTGGGCCACCGGTTGACCGTGGAGGACACCCATATATACGTGGGGCTGGCAGTATTCGTGCCCTTGCTGGCCGGTTTGCTCGGCCGCTGGGGGGCGAACCTGCGCCGTGACCTTCACCAGATGAGCAGGTTGACGACTTCTGAAATCGACTGGCTCCGGACCTTCGGGCGCCGCGGTCGCGAAGTGGTCAGCAAATTTAACCCCGGGCAAAAACTCAATACCAATGCCGTCGGCGGGATGCTTGTTGTGCTGTTCGCGACGGGCATTATCCTCCGCTGGGGCAATTTTCTCCCCGTATCGGTGCGCACGGGAGCCACGTTCGTACATGACGTCTTTGCGGTTTTGTTCTTCGTTGTCATTTGTGGCCATATCAGCTTTGCTCTCACGCACCCGGGCGCGCTTCGGAGCATGGTGGCCGGGTGGGTACCGCTTACATGGTTGCGGCGACATGCGCCAGCTTGGTCAGTCGGTCCTTCCCCCGGGCCGCAACCGGCCGAACAGGGCCAGGCGGCCCGTGTGCCCGCACCGGCAACCGACAAATAGCCCAGCAACAACCACCGACAAAATAAGGAGGAACACAAATGCACCCCCACAGGATCGTTGCTGCAGTGACGCTGGCGCTCGGTGCGAGCGTCCCCGTTGTGGCAGGAGCGGCTGTTGCCACAGCGCAGGTCGCCCCTGCCCCCATGGCCGCAATGACCGTCAGCAGGACAGGCACCTTTGAAAAGCTCCTCAGTATGAGCTCGTTCGAGTTAAAGGTGGGCATGAAGTCCTATGCCGTCAAGACCAACGCCATGACGCACATCACCGACAACGGCATGAAGGAGAGGCTCTCCTCACTGAAAAAAGGCGAAACCCTGACAGTCAAAGGCGAGCTCGAGATGGGGACGATCCTCGCCACCAGCGTCGTCGTCGGTAGGTAGCTCGCGCACGAAGAAGGAGCCGAGGTGTCCCTGCCGCTCGCAGCAAATATCCTTCGAGCCGTCGGGACCGATGCGGTCGAAGAGGCACCTTGCCTGAAGCACGGCCGGGCCGGGAGGTGAGGCTGACGATGACGGTCTTGACGCCCTCCGGCTTCAGCTTGCGAGGAGGTCCCGGCTGTCCGACTTCGCCGAGGGGTGCCTGAGCTTGGAAAGCGCGGCCCGTTCGATCTGGCGGATCCTCTCCCGGGTCAAGTGCAAAGTGGCCCCGACCTCCTCCAAGGTCCTTGGGTCACCCCGGTCGAAGCCAAACCGGAGCCGCAAGATCTCCTGCTCACGCTCGTCCAGCGAGGAGAGGAGCTTACTTACTTCCCCGCTCAGCATCCCGGCGGCGACCACCTCGAAGGGGGTGGGAGAACTCACGTCGGGCACTATGTCCCCGAGCTCGCTGTCACCGTCGGGGCCGACGTGCGACTCGAGGCTAACGGGGTCGCTGCCCTGCTGAAGGAGCTCGATGACCTGCGCCTCTGTTATTTCGAGCACCCGCGCCAGCTCGGCAAATGTCGGGGACTGGCCCGTCTGGCTCTCGAGCTGGCGCTTGGCCCGGAGGAGACGGCGGACCTGGTCCCCGGCGTGGACGGGGAGGCGGATCGTGCGCGCGGTGTTGTCGATGCCCCGGCTTATCGCCTGCTTGATCCACCATGTCGCGTAAGTGGAGAACTTGAACCCTTTGCGCCAATCAAACTTGCTGACCGCGTGCATCAGGCCGAGGTTGCCCTCCTGCACCAGGTCCAGCAGGGGCAGGTCCGAGGACTGGTAGCGCTTGGCTATGGAGACGACGAGGCGGAGGTTGGAGTTGATGAACTCCTCGGTCGCGGCATCGCCCCGCTGCACCTTGCGCAGCAGCTGGCGCCTCTTCGCCGAGGACCGGGTACCACAGCCATCGAGCTGCTCTTTTGCTCCTCGGCCTTCTTGGATGAGCCTCGAAAGGCGGAACTCGTCCTCCTTGGTGAGCAATGGGTACTTGCCGATGCTGTCCAGGTAGAGGCGGACGAGGTCCTCGTCCTGACCTTCGCTCCTAGTTCGAGCGCCCACTGCGTCCTTCAGGGCCATTTACTATTTATCGGCTGCAACAGGGCTATTACTTAGTTATCCCTCAGGTCCTGCTGCTGTGCCAGACTGAATAGCCCACGGTGGCCGTAGCTCAGTTGGTTAGAGCGCCAGGTTGTGGCCCTGGAGGTCGGGGGTTCGAGTCCCCTCGGTCACCCGCTCAGTCGGCACGGTTGCCGGTGCTTTCCTCCTTCGGTCGCTTGCCCACCACGCTATTGCCCGCCACTGCAAAAGTGTTGGTACATCGTTGGGGGGCTGCTGGCCCCGTCGGGGGGTGCTGGCCGCCTCCATGCCGGACGCGGCTACCTTCGAAGGCGGCCCCCGTAGCTCAGGGGATTAGAGCAGCCGCCTTCTAAGCGGCGGGCCGCAGGTTCGAGACCTGCCGGGGGCGCCCGCTGAATGCAACGTGACCAGGGCTTTTTCGCTGGCGCCCATCCAGGAAATAACCCAACCATCGATGACCGCCCTTGTGAACCGCTTGGAGAACGCCGGCCTGGTCATGCGGCTTCGAGATCCCGACGACCAGCGCGCCGTGCGCGTGTCCCTTAGCCCAGCCGGCGCCGCTCATCTCCGTTCGTTCGAGAAAGCCGGGGCGGAGAGGTTCGTGAGGCTGATCTGCAACCTGCCTGACGACGAAGCCGGCGCCGTGGCCGGGGCGACAAAAGCGCTCAGGCACCTTTGGGAGCTCGCCGCCAGCCAAGAACTGGTCCCCACCATCCGGCTGCCTTCACCGTCCGCTGAGAGCGCCAACCAGTCCTCCCACACTTCTGCTTCCTCGGCGAAGCCGTCGCGATCAAGCATCGTTAGGCCAACGTCGATCCCACCGTCAGCGGGCTGATAAACCAGCTCGAGGGCGAAGCTTTCGAGCGTCGCCCGCAGCTGCTCTTGGAGCACACAGTTCGAGCAAGTACATCGGCGCCTAAACTCACTTCGACCTGAAGAACTCGATCAAAAAGAACGCCAGTGACCTTCGCGTTCGCGCGTTGAGCGGTCACACCGAGGACCTTGAGCTTCCAGCGCCTGCGCAGAGCGGGCTCGGCCGGGGGGAACTCGCGGGCGAGCTCGCCCAGCTGTGTGGGGCTCCGGCCTGGGCGGCCCGGCTCCGGCCGGGGGCGCTCCCTGAGGATTAGCCCGCTCTCGGATCGCCCACCTGCTCACCAAGCTCGCAGCCTGGGACCGGGTGCTCGCAGGTGTAGCTTGGCGCCATCTCCTAACTGCACGCGCTGATTTGGCGGCGCAGCAGCGCCAACTACACTCCAGGTCACGCACCACAATCGCGACCGATGGAGGTACAGATGACGAGAGACTGGGCCACAACCCGAAGGCGCGCCGTGGGAGCACTGCTCGCCCCGGCACTGGTCGTGGCGATGGCCGCCAACAGCTACGCGAGCGCAAACCCAGCCCAGCTCCCAGCCAAGTACAAGTCCGGCCTCAGCATGGCCATGGACACCACCTACCCTCCGGACGAGTTCATCCAAAACGGCAAGATCGTAGGCTTCGACGCCGACCTCGGGTACGCCATAGGCGAGGTGCTCGGCGTGAAAGTGACCCTCCACACTGTCACCTTCGACGACATCATCACCAAGGTGCAAGAAGGCACTTACGATGTCGGCAACTCGTCCTTCACAGATACCCCGGCACGGGAAAAAAAGGGAGGGCTCGACTTTATCGATTACTTCAAGGCCGGTGAAGGCTTCTACGAGGGAGCTACGAGCAAGGCCGTGTTCAATGGCTTGAAGTCGCTCTGCGGCCATTCGGTAGCCGTGGAGACGGGGACCACCGAGCAAATTGACGCAGAGGCTCAGGCAAAATCGTGCCACGTTAGCGTCCTCAGCTACGAGGACCAGAACGGGGCCAACCTCGCGGTGTTGACCGGGCGTGCCCAGGTGGGTTTCGCGGACTCCCAGGTGGTGGCGTGGATCGTCCACGAGCACCAAGGCCAGTTCAAGCTCACTGGTACGCCGTTTAAGACAGCTCCCTACGGCTTCATTGTTGCCAAGGGGAGCGGGCTCGCCCAGCCATTGCTGGCAGCGGTGAAGGCTCTCATGGCAGACGGAAAGTACAAGCAGATCCTCGACAAGTGGGGTGTCGAACAGGGGGCTCTCAGCACCCCTGGGATCAATGAGGCCACGAGCTAGCGGGCCCCGGACCGACCGAGCGCTCTAGGCCAGGCGCCAGCTGATGGCGACGCCGCAACTGGCCCGGCGCAGCGCCCAAGAGCCCGCTGCTGCGAGGGTCGTGCCCGTCCGCCACCCCGGCCGCTGGGTGGCGGCCGTGGTGATCCTCGTTCTCGGCGCCATGCTCGTCCACTCTCTTTTCTTTTCCCACGTCGTGGTCTTCGGGCAACGGCGGGAACGCTTCGAGTGGGGCGTGATAACCCGTTATTTCACGTCCGACCAAGTTTGGCAGGGGCTCGGGTTCACGGTGGCGCTCACCGTCGTCGCGATGGTGGGCGGGATAGTGATCGGCGTCCTCCTCGCCATCATGCGGCTCTCCCCCAACCCCATAGTCACCGGGAGCGCCTGGTATTACATATGGTTTTTCCGGGGAACACCGGTGCTTGTCCAGTTGCTCTTCTGGTACAACGCTTCTTATATCTTCCCGACGTTCTCGCTCGGGATCCCCTTTGGGCCGGCGTTTGTCCACTTCAACCTGACCACATGGCTCCCTGCCTTCGTGGCCGCCAGCGTGGGCCTCTCCCTCAACGAAGGGGCGTACATGTCAGAAGTGGTCCGAGCAGGCCTCATCTCGGTCGATCTTGGCCAGACCGAAGCCGCCCAGTCGGTGGGCATGACCCGGTTGATGGCGCTACGCCTGGTCGTGCTCCCCCAAGCGATGCGCGTGATAATCCCGCCAACGGGCAACGAGACCATATCGATGCTCAAGACGACATCCCTGGCATCAGTAATAACTGTCCCTGAGCTCACTTACTCAGTCGAGCAGATCTATGCGGCCAACTTTCGGCCCATCCCGCTGTTGATGGTGGCCAGCTTCCAGTACCTCTGGGTCACCACGGTGCTCATGGTCGGCCAGTACTACTTGGAACGTCACTACGCGCGCGGCTCGGTCCGCCAGTTGCCCCCCACACCCATCGAGAGGCTCCGCAAAGGCCTTCTCATCAGGCCCGGACGAACAGGTTTTGGGCGCTTCGCCGACGTCGAAGGGATCCCCTTCGTCAAAGACACCGAGGACTGACGGGCATGGCCGGGCTCATGGTCCAGGCTCAGCGTGTCCGTAAGCGTTTCGGGCACCAAGAGGTCCTCCGGGGGATCGACCTCGACGTCCGGACAGGCGAAGTTATGTGCATTATCGGCCCCTCGGGCAGCGGCAAGTCCACGTTCCTGCGTTGCATCAACCATTTGGAGAAGGTCGATGGGGGACGCCTCCTCGTCGACGGGCAGGTCGTCGGCTACCGGGAGAAGGGGGGCAAGCTCTACGAGCTGAAAGACCGCGAGGTGTGCCGGCGGAGGTCCGAGATCGGCATGGTCTTCCAGCACTTCCACCTGTTCCCACATATGACTGCGATCGAGAACGTGACCATAGGACCGACCCGCGTAAAGCACGAGCCCAAGGAGGAGGCGGCCCAGCGGGCGACCCAACTCCTCGTTCGGGTAGGCCTCGCCGACAAGGTCGACGCCTACCCGAAACAGCTTTCGGGAGGCCAACAACAGAGAGTGGCGATTGCGCGCGCCCTAGCTATGCGGCCCAAGCTGATGCTGTTCGATGAGCCCACTTCGGCGCTCGACCCCGAACTGGTGGGTGAGGTGCTGGACGTCATGCGGTCGCTGGCAGAAGAGGGGATGACGATGATCGTCGTCACGCACGAAATGGGCTTTGCCCGCGAGGTGAGCGACTCGCTCGTGTTCATGGACCAAGGCGTCATCATCGAGTCCGGGCCACCCAAGGAGGTCCTCGCCAGCCCCACGAACGAGCGCACCAAGGCCTTCCTTTCCCGCATCCTTTAGGGATCTCGCCGGGCGCCTGGCGGGTTGCCCGAAAAAGACGCACCTGCCCTGAGGAAATATGCGAGAAGCGAGCGCTCCTGCGAACTGGTCCCCCGGCCGTCCTCACAGAGTCATCACACTTTGCTCATGCGGCGGGCAACCCGAGCCGAGACAATTTCACATAGCTCGGCAGCTGATGTTGTACCCGATGTTGAAGTGTGCCCTGAGCGGGCGCGGAGAGAGAGGGCGACATGTCAGCCAGAACGGCATGCCTTACCGATGAGGTAGTGCAGGCCCCCAGACGTCCCAGAGGCACCCTCAGCTGGTCGGCTTTGCGCTTCGCGCTCTGCGTGAGCCTGGCCGCCTGCCTGGCCGTGGTGCTCCCGACAGCCGGCACCAGCGTGGCGAATGCCGCCCCCGTGGCGACCTACCACGCGGGCGGCCACTCGCACGGGCGCGGCTTCGGCCCAGCGCCAGCCCCCGCGCCCGGTCGTGGCATCGGCCGCTTTGGCCCGCATCAGCGTATGTCCTTGAGCGGGACGGCCCAATCCGTTACGACTACGGGCTTCCAACTGGAGCTGAGCGGCCCGGCCAGTGGCGGTGGCCCCGGCCATGGCAGGCTGCCCTTCTTTGGGCGCTCTCCCCGGTTCCTCACCTCGACGAGCACCACGGTCGACGTGGCCGTGACAGAGAACACCGTTTACATAGCGCCGGGCCAGAGCTCGCCTGGGGCCGGCGACCTGCTCGACGGCGACAGCGTCCAGGTAACCGGGGTATCTTCGGGGCCCAGCGCGGTGACCGCCTTGCTCGTCAGGATCCCACTGGTGACGGTGAAGGGCAAGGCAGGTTCTGTCGGCTCGACCGGTTTCCAGGTCACGGTCGGCGGCCGCAGAGGGGTAGGTGGTTGGGGCTTCCCACCCAGCCTTACCTCAACCAGCACGACCCTCACCTCCCTCACCTCGACCAGCACCACCTTCACGGTCACCCTCGGCGACAACGTCCAGTACCGAGAACCCGGGCAGAGCTCAGCTGGGCTCAGCGGGATCCAGGACGGTGACACTGTCCAGGTGAACGGGGCCCAAGGCGGCAGCGGGGCGCTCACCGCTCTCGTCGTCTGGGTGCCCCTTGCCAATTATTCAGGCACGGTCTCGAACGTGAGCGGCTCCGGCTTCGACCTGTCCACTAAGCAGGGAACGGTGACGGTCAACGTGTCCAGCCCCACCAAGTACTACCAACGACGGGTGAGCTCACCGACGGTCCAAAATGGCGACAAAGTGACAGTAACTGGCACTCAGGCAGGCGCGCTCGCGGTCGACGCGCTGCTCGTCGTGATCAGATCGGGCCCCCAAAGCACACCTGAGACGGGCGGCGGGCCCGGCTTCGGCGACGGCCACCACGGGAGGCGATGAGCCCCGCCTCCGAGCACCAACCGGCCTCTGGGCCGGTAAACGTGCCGGCGTCGAAGCCGAACGACGGCACCGCCACGGCTGGCAAAGCACCCGCCAGCAGTGGCGGTGCACGTCTATCCCGGCTCGTCAACCTGAGCCCTCTAAGCCGCACCCGGTTGCTCATCTCGTTGCGCTACCTGGTTGCGATCCTGTCCAGCCGTACGAGGAGCGCCTGAAGGGCGAGCTGCTCGCCAGGGTTGAAAGCGAGGTCGGCCGAGAGCCCATCGATGAGCGCGACGGCGCAGGCTGCGCGGTCGGGGTCGAGACCCCCTGAGAGGGCACGCTCACGGTAGGCGCGCGCCAGTGCCGCCAGCCCGGTGCGGAGCTCGTCGGTGCGCTGGCGGCGCTGCTCTCGGCGGTGCTTTTCTTCGAGCTCGCGCACCCCCGCCCTCGCGCTCACCTGCGACGAGCGGCCGCTGCCAGCGCGCAGCTCTTGCGCGTTGCGCTCAGCAAGGCGAAGGAGCTCGGCACCCTGGCGCTCCGTCAAAGGCTCGCCGCTCTTGCGTAAGAGCTCCGTCAGCTCCTCGGCCACGAGCGCCACCGTCGCCCCGCTGCCGTCCAGCCGGGCCGGCACCGCCTCCCAGGCACGGCGCCTCTCGTCTGCTTGTGGGTCTCGCGCGAGCAACATCGCCCTGTCCAACCTGCCGCCGGCGAGGGGGGCCACGACCGTCGCCTGCTCGTCCGGGATGCCTTCGCTCGCCAAAGCATCCCTGATCTCTTGGTCGCTCAAAGGCCGGAAATCTATCCGCGCGCACCGGCTGGCGACCGTCGCGAGCTCGGGGGGCACATATTCGGTGAGGCCGATGAAAACGACCGGGCCAGCTGGTTCCTCCAGGGTTTTGAGCAGAGCCGGGGTCGCGTCGCCGGCGAGATGGAGGTCGGGGAGAACTACGACAGAGCGACCGCCCTCGAGCGAACTGCGTGCCGAAATGCGGGAAACTTCGCGCGCCTGGTCGATCGAAAGGGCCGCTCCCTCTCGTTCGATGACGACGAAGTCTGGATGTTTGCCCTCCATCACCCGCCGGCAGCTCTCGCAGCCGTCGTCGCCGCCCTGCTCGCAAAGCAACATAGCGCCAAAAGCCCTTGCCGCCGCCATCTTCCCGGTCCCGGGCGGGCCGACGAAAAGGTAGGCGTGGACGGGCTTGGTCGCCGAAGCCCGCAGGGCCCTGACAGCCGCGCCCTGGCCGACCAACCCACTCAACCCGACATCTATTTCAGCCAACCGCCCTCCGGACAGCAACTGCGACTGCGGCGACATCTAGCGCCCCGTCGACCACGCGCCAGCGGGCGGGATCCGCAGCTGCCAGGTGACGGAACCCTGACCGCGCCCGTTCGAAGAAATCGTCCGCCTCGCGCTCGATCCGGTCTGGACGGCTGGCGGCGCGGCGCCTCCGAGCGAGCGCCACCGGGACGTCCAGCAGCACCACGACGTCGGGCACCCGTCCGCCCGTCGCCCAGCGGTCGAGGTCGGCCAGTTCCTCCACAGCGAGCCCACGGGCGTACCCCTGGTACGCCAACGTCGAGCCCGAGTACCTGTCGCATACGACGTCCTGGCCACGCGCAAGCGCCGGCTCGATGACTTCAGCGACATGTTGAGCGCGCGCAGCGAGCATGAGCAGGGCCTCGGCGCGGGCAACCAAGGGGGGCAGAGCACTGTCGAGCACGAGACGGCGGAGCGCCTCCCCAACGGCCGTGCCTCCAGGTTCCCTTGTAAAAACGGCGCCCAAGTCTTTCGCAAGGATCTCAGCCTGGGTCGATTTGCCGGCACCCTCACCGCCTTCGAGCACAATGAAGCGAGCCACCGGCCCACGGTACTGCCAAGCCCGGGCGCGATGAGGTGCCGGCGGCGCCGCGCAGCCTCTTGTCAGTTGCTCGGGCCCAGCTAGGGCGTTGGCGGGACGAGGCGGCGCTCCATGGCCCAACGTGTGAGCTGGTGGCGGTTCGAAAGTTGCAGTTTCCGCAGCACCGCCGATACGTGGCTCTCCACGGTCTTCACCGAGATGTAGAGCTCCCGGGCAATTTCTTTGTACGCATAGCCCCTCGCGATAAGGCGCAGCACTTCGCGCTCCCGGCCTGTCAACTGGTCGAGCTCTGGGTCGAAGTGGACGGCCGCCGGTTCGGGGAGACCAGCAAAAGCATCGAGCACAAATCCCGCGAGCCTGGGCGAAAATACCGCGTCCCCTTCTGCCACCAAGCGGAGCGCGTCGAGGAGCTCGGGCGTCGAGATCGTCTTGGTGACGTAGCCGCGAGCACCTGCCCTGATGGACTCGATGACATCTTCCGCGGCATCGGAGACCGATAGGGCGAGGAAACGCGTACCTGGTTGGCGCTCCAGCACCTGCCGGACCACCTGAGGCCCGCCGCCGTCCGGCATGTGCACGTCCAAGAGCACCACGTCCGGGGCGCTCTGGCAGATCCGCTCCGTCGCCGTGGCGACATCGCCAGCCTCACCGACAACTTCGGCTTCCCCTGTGCCTGTTATTTCGTGGCGGACCCCGGCCCGGAACAGTTGGTGGTCATCCACCAAAAAGACCTTCAACGGTGCTCGGGATTGATGCTCGGTGTTCGTCAAGCTGCGGGCCTCTTCGGCATGGTGAGCCTTACCTCGGTGCCCTCTCCCGGCCCGCTCCGCACGGCGGCAGCCCCGCCATGCCGGTGCATGCGGGCGTGCACCGATTCGCTTAGGCCTTTGCGGTCCCCCGCGACCGCCGAGGGGTCAAAGCCCTTACCCTTGTCACGGACGAAGACAGAGATTTCATCCGGCTCGACCTCTGCGTAAACGAAAACCACGTCCGCGCCTGACCATTTGGCGGCGTTGACGACCGCCTCCCGGGTAGCGGCGACGAGGGCAGCGAGGTCCTCGTCCAACGGGGCGTCCCCGACCGTTACAAGGTCCACCCGGAGCCCGTGATCGTCCTCCACATCTTGTTGGACAGCATTGAGTGCTGCCGCAAGGCCAACGGCCTCAACCTTTTGCTCCCGCCCTTGGTCGAACAACCAAGACCGCAGCTCCCTTTCTTGCGCCCGTGCGAGACGTTGGACCTGTTGCGGGTCCCCTGCCGAGCGCTGGATGAGCGCCAGCGTTTGGAGCACGGAATCATGTAAGTGCGCTGCCATTTCGGCCCTTTCCTCGGCGCGGGCACGTTGGCGGCGTTCGGCAGAAAGTTCTCGGCCTAGTCGCAGCCACCAAGGGGCCAAGATGAGCGAGACACCGGCGACAACGCCTATCGCTGCAAAAGCCACCGCCAGGTCAGCGCCGTTGAGGTGTTTGGGAGCGAGGAGGGTTGACGTCCCGAGAGCGATCAAGCCGGCGCCTGCCAGGAGCCTGGCGGCGGCAAACAGAGCGCGCCGGTTCGCGGGGGTGGCGCTCGGCCCGGAACCGCTCACGAGGAGAGCAAAACGGTTGGCGGCTTCGCGGTCCTCTGGGGCCGCGTGCCGCCAGACGGCGACTAACCCGGCAAGGCTTACAAGACCAGGCGAAAGTGCGTCCACGACCGGGCTTGACCCAAGAGCCGCCACCGCCACCATGGCGGCGACCAGGCCACTGGCCACGGCCGCGACGAGGCCCACAGTCTTACCGTCCGCGAGGGCGAGACGGGCTATTGAGTGCCCGTTAGCCTCTGCGGGCAGGCAAAGCCAAACGAGGACGTAAAGGGCGAGCCCGGCCCCCCCAACGAACGTGAGGACCGCGAACGCAATGCGGGCGGCGAGAGGGTTGATGTCGAGCTTCACGGCCAGAGCCGCAGCGACACCCCCGAGCAACCGACCCTGTGTTGGTCGCTGGAGCTGGAGCCAGCCCCGAGCTGGCGAGCGTGAAAACGCGCCATTGGAGGGTGCGGGCCCCGGCCCCGGCGGCGCCGCGAAAGGGGCGCCACGGCGCGCGCTCGAGCCGCTCGGCGCCTGCGGGTAAGCCGAGGTGGGCGCGGTTGGCGAAGTAGGCGTAGATCCATAGTCCCATGCGCGGTGGCTACTGGTCAGGGCGGAGGCGCCCTGAATTTGCCTGACCCGCCCCCCGAAGGGATCAGGGGAGGTCCAGGGTCGTCCCCGATAGCCGGGGCCGCTGCCAGCGGCCATGATCGAGACCATGGACCAGCAGGCTCCCAGCCCTACCCAACCGCCCGGGCCCGGCCCAGCCCCCTACCGTTCCCCATTCGAGGCCGGTAAACGGAAGCTACGGCGCAGCAGGAGCAACCGTTTTCTCGGTGGGGTCGCTGGCGGGCTCGGGGAGTACCTCGGGGTCGACGCCAATTCCCTCCGGGTGGGCTTTGTGCTGTTCTCGTTCCTGTTCCTGGCAGGGATAGGGGGGATGTTCCTCTATGTCCTTGCTTGGGTCATCATCCCCGAGGCCGGGGCAGTCACCAGCCCTTTACAGGACGCCGTGCAGGGCAGGCCCTGGCAGGACTGGGACCGCAGCGCTCGTAGCTGGGCGATCGTGCTCGGGTCGTTGGTACTGGCAGTCATTTGGTCTTTCGGGGTCGGGCCGGGGCTCCACTGGAGGGCGCTCCCCGCCCTGCTGATCGTCGCTGCCGTCATCATCTTGCTGCTCAGCCGGCACGGCCCGCTCAACCCCTGGCACAACTGCAACGGCTACCGGGGCGGCCCAGGGGGCCCTCCGCCGTCCTCGCAGGGGGGGCCGTGGCCCGGTGCCCAGACCGGAGGGCCGGTGCCGTACCCGCCAGCCAGCGGGCCGGGGCCATACGTCCCAGACAGCCCGGGCGCAGGCCCGGGCGAGGCCAGCTCACCCACCACCTTCGCGCCACCGGCAGGCAACGACCCCCAGGACAGCGATTGGCTGCAGGCTCAGCGGGCGGCTGCGGGATGGGCTTCAGAGCAACTCGCTGCCGCGGGGGTCCCATCGGCTCCGCCCTACGGGGCTACCCGGCGCATTGCAAGCCGCCGCCGGGGCCACGGCTCCGGCTTTAGCGTGTTCGTGATCGGGCTGGTGCTGGTCTGCATGCTGGCAGCTATTGGGTTCGTCCTCAACGCAGGGTCGTCTCTGCGGGGCGGGATCGGCTACAGCCATTACGCACCGAGCAGCTTGAGCAGTGTTGACAGGCACTACCGGGAGGGCATCGGGAACCTCGCCGTCGACTTGTCCGCGGTGAGCTTCCCGGCAAGCGGCCACACGGTAACCATGTCGGTCGGGATCGGTCGGCTCTCTGTGGTCGTGCCTGCCTCCGCAACAGTGTCGGTGAATGCCACAACGGGCATCGGGAACGTCAACGTCTTCGGGGTATCAGGTCCCAACTTCCACCGGGTTGTCCGAGGGGGCCCACACGCGCCAAAAGGGGGACGGCTGACGCTCAACCTGCACGTGGGGATCGGTTCGATAGCCGTCGAGCGGCACCACTAGCGGCCGGCCGCCTTTGCAGCTCCAGCCGCCTTCGTCGCCTTCCGAGCCTTGACAGCCTTGACAGCCTTGGTGGCCTTGACAGCCTTGGTGGCCTTGACAGCCTTGGTGGCCTTGACAGCCTTGGTGGCCTTGACAGCCTTGGTGGCCTTGACAGCCTTGGTGGCCTTCGTCGCCTTCCGAGCCGTGGTGGCCTTGGCCGGCGCAGCTCGCCGCCCGCGACCCCGCGCTACCCCAGCAGCCGCGTCGGCTTCGGCCCGGGCGCGCCGGTCCGCTAGCAGCTCAGCGGCCCGCTCGAGAGTCAGGTTTTCGATCGTGTCCCCCCGGCGCAAGGACGCATTGACAGTCCCATCGGTAACATAGGGGCCGAAGCGGCCCTCCTTGACGACGACCGCTGCGCCGCTTACCGGGTCGGTGCCGAGCTCCGCCAAGGGCTGCGCGGCCTGGCGGGTACGCCTCCCCCGCGGTTTGGAGAGCAAGTCAAGCGCTTCTTCGAGCGTGATAGTGAAGAGCTGCTCTTCGTTCTCGAGTGAGCGGTACTCCTTGCCTTGCACCACGTAAGGCCCGTAACGGCCGTTGTCGGCTATGACGGCCTCTTTGCTCCCAGGGGCATGCCCGAGCGCCCGCGGCAGGCTGAGCAGGCGAAGGGCGTCCTCGAGGGTGAGCCCGTCCGGGCTCATGCCCGAAAGCAACGAGGATGTCTTGGGCTTGGTCGCGAGTTCCTCCGCTCGCCCGAGCTGCACGTAAGGCCCGAAGCGCCCGTTGCGCACGAGCACGGGCAGGACCGTGCGTGGATCTGTCCCGAGCTCTCGGTCCTCTCGTTCGGCTGGAGGGACGTCAAGGATCTCGCGCGCACGCTCGACCGTCAGCTCGTCGGGCGCAAGATCCTCAGGAAGTGAGGCACGTCTTTGGCCGTCACCTTCTTGCAGGTACGGCCCGTAGCGGCCCACCCGCACGACGATCCCCGAACCTTGGCCACCGACGGGGATCGAGTTGACCGCGCGGGCATCGATCTCGCCCAAACGTTCCGCCACCATTTGCTTCAAGCCGGTAGCTTCGCCGTTACCGCGCGCTCCACCTTTCGGCGCACCGAAATAGAACCGCGTGAGCCAAGGGAGCGACTCCTGTTCCCCCCTCGCGATGTCGTCGAGATCTTCTTCCATTTCGGCTGTAAACCCGTAGTCGACCAACTTCGAGAAATGCTGCTCGAGCAGCCCCACGACCGCGAACGCGGTCCAAGACGGCACGAGAGCCGTCCCCTTTTTCCATACGTAGCCACGGTTTTGGATGGTGTCCAAGATCGTGGCGTAAGTCGAGGGCCGCCCGACGCCCATCTCCTCCAAGGCTTTGACCAAAGAAGCTTCGCTGTAACGCGCGGGCGGCTGGGTCGAGTGCCCTTCGGCGCGGAGCTCCTCGGGCTCCACAGCGTCGCCCCGTGCAAGTCGCGGGAGGCGCACTTCGCGGTCCTCGAGATCGGCTTCGGGTTCGTCGGAGCCCTCCACATAAGCCCTCAAAAAGCCCGGGAAATTGATGACCCGCCCGTTGGCGGCAAACTCGGCGTCCTCGCCGGCAGAGCTCGTCGCCCCGAGGCGGACCTGCACGCTCAAGCCTTGTGCGTCCGCCATCTGAGAAGCGACCGTGCGCTTCCAGATCAACTCATAAAGCCGCAACTGGTCCCCGCTCAGGCTTGTTCGCTCTGGGTGACGGAAACTGTCGCCGGCCGGGCGGATCGCCTCGTGCGCCTCTTGAGCGTTCTTTACGCGCTTGTCGTAGCGGCGAGGGGACGACGGCAGGTAATCCTTGCCGTAGAGGTCGTTGACCACCCTTCGGGCGGCCGCGAGGGCTTGGTCCGACAGCGTCGTGCTGTCGGTGCGCATGTATGTGATGTAACCGGCTTCGTAGAGGTCCTGAGCGACGCGCATGGTGCGCGCCGAGGAAAAGCGGAGCTTTCGGCCCGCCTCTTGCTGCAGGGTCGATGTGAGGAAGGGGGGATAGGGGGAGCGCCTCCAAGGCTTTTCATCGATGCTGCGGACTTCGAACTCCGCGTTTGCGAGGCGCTCTCCGAGACCACGTGCGCCGCTCTCGTCCAAAAGGACGACGTCTTCGCGGATGAGCCGGCCGTCTTCGCCAAAGTCTCGGCCCGTGGCGAGGCGTGCCCCGTCGACGGCGACAAGGAGCGCCCCGAAGCTCGGGTGGTCGCTCGCTCCGGCGCCTGCTGGCGCCTTTGCCCGCCCACGCTGGGAAGCCTTTTCCGCACTGGCATGGAAACGCCCGGATATGTCCCAATAGGACGCTGAGCGGAAGCGCATCCGCGCCCGCTCCCGCTCGACGAGCAAACGCGTAGCGACCGACTGCACCCGCCCAGCCGAAAGCCGGGGCAGCACCTTGCGCCAAAGCACCGGGCTCACCTCGTAGCCGTAGAGGCGGTCGAGGATCCGGCGGGTTTCCTGTGCGTCGACCAGACGGCGGTCGAGGTCGCGCGAGTTGGCGACAGCATGCCTGATCGCCTCGGGTGTGATCTCGTGGAAGACCATCCGTTTCACGGGGACCCGAGGGTGGAGGACTTCGAGCAGGTGCCAGGCGATCGACTCGCCCTCGCGGTCCTCGTCTGTAGCTAGGTAAAGCTCGCTCGCGTCCTTGAGCAGCGCTTTCAGTTTGCTGACCCGCTCTTTCTTGCCGGGCACCACGACATAGAGAGGCTTGAACCCGTTGTCGACGTCGACGCCGAGACGGGCCCAGGGTTCACGCTTGTACGCCTCTGGTATGTCGCTCGCATCCCCCGGGAGGTCGCGGATGTGCCCGATCGAGGGCTCCACCATGTACCCGTTGCCGAGGAAGCCCGCGATCGTCTTCGCTTTCGCAGGTGACTCGACAATGACAAGCGGCTTAGGCATGTAGGGAGTTACCAGGTTCGAGCATCGAGGGCAGTACCAGGATTAACAGGTTGTCCTAAATGACGGTTCAAGCGCCAGCCCCAGAAGCTCCGGCCGGGGGCACCGGGCCAGGTGCGCTGGTAGCAGGGCCGGCGCTGCCGCCTGCGCCCCCCCCTGCGCCGTCACCGTCGGGGCGAACCGAGGCCGCCGCCGTCGCGAGCGGGGCGGGCTGCGTGACGGGAGAGGATGAAGAGGAGAGCCCCTCAACATGGCGCTTGGAGAAAACGACGCCCGCGGCAACGATGACTAATGCCACTGCCGCGATCGAATAGCGCTCTGCGTTGTTGTTCTGCGTCGTGATCACGGTAGGCAAGATGAGCAGGCTGACGAGGTTCATCACCTTCATGAGGGGGTTGAGCGCAGGGCCCGCCGTGTCCTTGAAGGGGTCACCAACGGTGTCGCCGATGACTGCAGCCTTGTGCGAATCGGAGCCCTTGCCCCCGTAGTGGCCCTCTTCGATGTACTTCTTGGCGTTGTCCCATGCGCCTCCGGTATTGGACAAGAACACTGCCATCAGCTGTGCCGTCAAGATCGCCGCCGCAAGGAACGCACCCAGTGCCAAGTACCCAATCCCAAAGCCGACTATCACGGGCGCCAGCACCGCGATCAGGGCGGGCGTCGCAAGCTCGCGGATGGAGGCCCGCGTGCAGATGTCGACGACCCTGCCGTACTCGGGCCGCTCCGTGCCGTCCATGATCCCCGGGTGCTCGCGGAACTGGTTGCGGACTTCCTCGACCACCGTGCCGGCGGAGCGCCCTACAGCCCGGATCAGGAAGGAGGAAGCGAGGAAAGCGATCGACCCGCCGATGAGGAGGCCGATGAACACCTTGGGCTCCGCGATATTGATCTCTGTGCGGAAGTTTTGGTAAAGGCTGTTGCCCGCCGTCGTGATCCCGAGCTCTTGGCCGATCGTCTGCACGAACGCTGCGAAAAGTGCCACTGCCGCGATCACGGCGGAGCCGATCGCCACGCCCTTGGTTATCGCCTTGGTCGTATTGCCGACCGCGTCCAAGCTCACCATGATGCGCTCGGCCTCACCCTCGAACTCGCCGCTCATCTCGGCGATCCCAGCCGCGTTGTCAGAAACCGGCCCGTACGTGTCCTGAGAAACGACGATGCCGGTCGTTGACAGTAAGCCGACGCCGATAAGGGAGACGAGGTACAGAGAAAACTGGATATTGCCGTTGCCGAGCCCGACAGCCACAGCGATCGCAATAATTACCGCAAGGATCCCCGCAACCGAGGACTCGAGGCCCACACCTACGCCGGAAAGGATGGTCGTCGCGGGCCCGGTCCGCGTGGACTCGGCAATTTCCTGGACAGGAGAAGTCTCAGTCGAGGTGTAGAACTCCGTTACCCGCGATATCACTTGCCCGAGCAGCACACCGACCAGGACGGCAACCCAAACCTTTATGTCGTGCACATAAAACAGCGCTACAAACAAGCTCCCGACGAGGGTGATCGCTGCCGCGATCATGAAGCCTCGGTTGATCGGCGCCATAGCAGTGCGGTCGTGTGAAGTTGCACGGATCTGGAAAACCCCGACGATCGAGGCCAGGATCCCTATCCCCATGACGACGAGGGGGAAAGTGATGCCGAGCGCTGCGTCCTTGTGGATGCTGACAAAGCCAAAGTTCCCGAGGATCAAGCTTGCGACGATGATCACTCCATAAGACTCAAAAAGGTCGGCCGCCATCCCTGCGCAGTCGCCGACGTTGTCGCCGACGTTGTCAGCAATGGTCGCAGCATTACGGGGGTCGTCCTCGGGTATGCCCGCTTCCACCTTGCCTACGAGGTCGCCGCCGACGTCCGCTGCCTTGGTGTAAATGCCTCCGCCAACGCGCATGAACAGTGCCAGGAGCGAGCCGCCGAACCCGAACCCGACGAGGATCGCCGTAGCCGTGTGCTGGGCAAGCATCACGATGACCGTGGCGCCAAGGAGCCCGAAACCCACGACGAAGAGCCCTGTTACACCGCCGGTGCGGATCGCGACCCGCAGCGCCCCAGCGAGAGAACCGTTACGAGCACCTGCTGCGGTGCGGACATTGCCTCTCACTGCCGTGCTCATACCGATGAAGCCGGCGAGACCAGAGAAGGTCGCCCCGACGATGAAGGCGAGCGTCCGGTAGATGCCCGACGGCACAAAGCCGAGCACTACATGGCCGGTCGCCGTGTTCACCACCTTTGTCGCGGTAATGAAGACGAGGACGGCCACAGGCACGACTATCAAGCCGATCGTCCTGTACTGGCGGCGAAGGTACGCAAGAGCGCCCTCCTGGATGGCACGCGCGATTTCGCGCATTGCCGGCGTCCCTTCGTCTGCGGCGAGCACATTTCGCATCAGTACCAAGGCGGTGAGTATCGATATGAGAGCGCAGGCGAGGGCGAAGATGAGCCAGCCCCATTCCTCTCCTCGCAGCGTGAACGCCTGGTACCCGCCCGAGGCGGCGGCGATGTAGTGGCTCATGCAAATTCTCCTTGTCGGGGCAACCCCGGACCGTGCCGAGGCAGTTTACTAAGGCACACCGCACGAACTTGGCGCCCAGCTTTTCGCCTAAAGCCCCGCTCCGCCCCGCTATGCCGATCGGCAACGGAATGCCGGTGGGCTGCTCGTGCACAACCGAACGCGGCGCCAAGGACATCTTCAGACGTGGCTGAACCTAGGTTTTGAGGAAGCCAAAGTCAAGTCCAAAGGTCGCCATTTTGATGGGGCCAAAGTCCTTTTGTGACCTCCCGAGCAGGCAACTGCTGAGCGGCGGGGCAGCAGCAGACGGCGCCAGGCTGCCGGCCGCCACCCCTTGCTCAGTCCTCCTGGGCAGGAGGCTGAGCCCGGAGGCGGGCACCAGGAGAGTCGATCACGCTTGCCAAGTTCGACAAGCTCGAGACGTCCATGGAAATGGCCCCCGTGTCGTCGCCGTCTTGAGGCCCCCCGAAGACGGTCATGCGCACGGAGGTACCTTTTTCTCTCCGGACAAAGACGGCGTTGTCGACCAAAGTGCGAATGAGAGGTATGCCGAGGCCCCGCTCGAAATTGAGGCGCTGCGGGTCGGTCATAGGCGGCGGCGCGGCGAGCTTGTCCAGGTCAAATCCCGGTCCCGAGTCCTCGATGCTGACCTCGAGACGGTCGGGGGACTCCCATATCTCGACGTGGACTGGGGCATCGGGCCGCACCGCCCGGTTGGCCTCGATGGCGTTGGTGCAGGCTTCGGAGACGGCGAGCTTCAGGTCGTCCACCCGCTCGTCCGCCAGTTGCCGGCGTCCTGCGGCCACTGAGGCGACCACCAAGCGGACTATGGCGATGTACTCGGGGCTGGAAGGGACCTCCAGCTCCAGCACCAAGGAGCGCTCCATCGGGGCAGGAGGAGGGCGCCTGGGCTACTGCGCTACGGCCTGTTCGACCGAGTCATAGATCGAAAAGACCTTGGTGAGGCCGGTGATCTCGAACACCTTGAGGATCCGCTGGTGGGTACAGACCAGCGTGAGGTCGCCATCGTGGCTGCGGAGGCGCTTGAGGCCGCCGACCAGCACACCAAGGCCGGTAGAGTCCAAGAAGTCCACCCCCTCGAGGTCGACCACGATCTGGTGCTTGCCCTGACTGACAAGCTCGACCAGCTTTTCCCTCAACCGAGGCGCCGTGTACACGTCAACTTCGCCCTTGACAGCAAGGACCGTGTACGGTTGGCGGCCTTCGTCTACCTCGAGACCGAGTTCCATCGATCGACATTCCTTCCTCACCCGTTGGGCTCGATGACCTCGCCACCGTACCAGCTCAGTGGCTCTCTACCCGTACCGCAGTTCGCACAACGCGCGCCAGGTCGGCCGTTGCGTCACCCTTGCGGCTGCGGAGGGGGCTTGCGCCCTCTGCGCAGCTCGTCATGGAGGCCACCCACCATGCGGGCGACATTGACGGCGTGGTCGCCGAGGCGCTCGTAAAACCGCGCCACAAGGGCCAGCTCCATCGCCACAGCGGTCGGCGCGTGCGACGCCGCCACCTCGCTTACGAGCACCATTTGCAGGTCGTCCATCTCCTCGTCGTGTTGTGCGAGCTCCTGGAGCGAGCGGCTCTGTCTGTCGTACCAGCAGTCGGCGGCACCACGCCACATGATGGCGCCGACCTTGCCCATCCTGTCGATGAGCCCTCTCGAACGTGGGCTCAGCTCGCTGCCAAGGCCATAAGCGGCACGCCTTGCGATGTGCTCTGCCAGTTCGTGGCTGCGCTCGAGCTCAGGGACGACGCGCAACGCTGTGAGGAGGAAGCGGAGGTCGTTTTTTGGAGGGTGCTCCAGGGCGACCGCTCGGTTGATCAGGCGCTCCACTTCCTCATAGACATCGTCGACTTGCACATCACGGCCGGAAAGGACCGTCGCGACATGCTTGTCGCCGGAAAGCAGCGCGTCTGTCGCCGCCGCAAGCGCCTCCACGACGAGGGCGAAGAGCTGGAACATCTTCGCGTCGATCTCCTGGATGTCGGTCAAGGGCCGGACCGGCTCGTCCTCAGGTGGTTCGAGGTGCATTTGCGCTAGGGATGCTACTTAGTGCCGGGGCAGGCCCCGAACTTGGCGCCGGGCCCGGGGATTGCCCGTGCCAGACTGCAGCGGTGGCTGCTCGCGCGCCCGCCCAGGCGGCGGCCTTCTTCGATCTCGACAAGACCGTGATCGCGAAAGCCTCGATCATGGCCTTCTCGCGCCCGTTCTACCGCGAAGGCCTCCTGACCAGGCGAGTCTTGGCCCAAGGGCTTTGGGGGCACTTGCTTTTCCTGCGATTTGGCGCCAGCTCGCAAGCCGTCGAGCGTCTCCGCCTGCGGATGCTCGCTCTCACGGAGGGCTGGGAGCAGGAAAGGGTCAGGCGCATTGTCGCCGAGACGCTCATCCAGGTCGTGGGACCGATCACTTACAAGGAAGCCCTCGACCTCATCGCCGGGCACAAAGCAGCTGGCCGGAGGGTCTACATCGTGTCCGCAGCTCCCGAGGAGATCGTGGTGCCCTTGGCCCGCTACCTCGGGGCCGAGGGCGCGATCGCCACCCAAGCAGCAGTAGACGCCGGCCGCTACACCGGAAAGCTGCTCAGCTACACGTTCGGGCCCGAGAAGGCGGCAACGATCAGCCGGATCGCCGAAAGGGACGGCATCGACCTCACCGAGAGCTGGGCGTACAGCGACTCGGCGACCGACGTCCCGATGCTCGAGATCGTGGGCCACCCTGCCGCAGTGAACCCCGACCGAGCGCTGCGACGCATCGCCCAAATGCGCGGTTGGCCAGTGCTGCGCTTCAGCGAGCTGGCCGTCGTGGCGCCGAGCGGCCACCGGCCACTGCGGGTTGGTTTGATAGCGGCCGCTGGGGCCATGGTCGTCAGCGGCGTCCTCTTGGTGGTGGTCCTGGTGACCAGGAACAGGGTTATGAACGCTCTCCGCCAGAGCCAGTAGCTGGTGCACGCCGCCGGGAACCTACGACAGCGCGCACGCACCACCAAGGGCCCGCCGCGGCGCAGCGCCAGCCGGGCAAAGCGCCCACATAGGGTCGCCGGGGGCAAGCCCCCCGTTGTCTACGCAGCCCGCAGCTTCTTGGCTGCGAACAACCCGATCCCGACGATGATTGCAAGAATGAGCAACTTTTTGACCATGGCAGACAACGTAGCGGCCCAGGGGGCGTAGCGCTACCCCAAAGGCTTTGCTTCTGTGGCTTCGGGGGTCGGGCTGAGCAGTAAGGACAAGAGGTTCTCCGGTGGGAGGGGGCGTCCCCAAAAGTGGCCCTGGCCCATGTCGCAACCGAGGCTGCGCAATAGGCGGAGCTGGTCCGCTGTCTCGACTCCCTCGGCCACGGTCTGCAGCCCAAAGCTGTGCCCGAGCCGCACCACGGCATCGACGATGGTGGCGTCTTCGGGGTTGTCCACGAGGCCGGCGACAAAGCTCCGGTCGATCTTCAGCATGTCCAGGGGGTAGCGGCGCAGGTAAAGGAGCGACGAGTACCCGGTGCCGAAGTCGTCAACGGCGAGCCGTGCCCCGAGCGACCGGAGAGTCGCGAGCTTGTTGACGGCGCCGGCGCGCTCGTCCATGAGGACGCTCTCGGTGATCTCGAGGACCAACGCGGCAGGAGGCAAGTCCGCAGCGCTGATGATCGCCTTCATCCGTTCGAAGGCCTCCGCCGAGCGCAGTTGCGCGCTCGAAACATTGACCGCCACGCCGAGGTCCGCCAGCCGAGCGTGCTCCCGCCGCCAAGAGCTCAGCTGTTGGCAGGCCATCTGCAGCACCAACTCCCCGAGGGGGACGATGAGGCCTGTTTCTTCGGCGAGCGGCACGAACTCCGCGGGCAGTGCCACCCTCCCCGAGGGGTGGGCCCAGCGGACGAGGGCCTCGACCTTGGCCACGCGGCCTGTCAAGTCGACTACCGGCTGGTAGTACAGGATCAGCTCGCCCCGCTCGAGCGCCCTCCGCAGCTCCGACTCGGTTTCGAAATGCGCTATCGACCTCCTGCGGATCTCGGCGTCAAAGAGCTCCGCATGCCCGCCGCCGTGCTCCTTCGCCCGGTGCATTGCCGTACCCGCGTCCCGCACGAGGGCCTCGGCGTTGGTTGCCGAGTCAGTCGCGAGCGCGATCCCGACGGTCGCCGAGGCGTACACCTCCCGGCTACGCTCGCCGCCGAGCAGGAACGGGGTGGAGAAGAGGCCCTCGATCCGGCTCGCAACGGCCATCGCCTCCCGCTCGCCCTCGAGCGCCTCGCACAGCACGACAAATTCGTCGGCGCCAAAGCGCGCCACAGTGTCCGAAGGCCGCAGGACCGAGCGGATCCGCTGGCCGAGCTGGACGAGAAAGTCGTCGCCTGCTCGGTGGCCGATGCTGTCATTGATGTGCTTGAAGCGGTCGACATCGATGAACAGCACGGCGAGCAGGGCTTTGGCTCGGCTCAAGCGCCTGATGGCGCCGCTCAGGCGGTCCACGAGCAGGGCGCGGTTGGGGAGCCCCGTGAGCGGGTCGAACAAGGCGTTGCGGATGAGCTGGCTCTCGTAAGCCTTGCGCTCGGAAACGTCGCGCACAAAAAGCCTGAAAAGCAAAACCCCATCGTCTTCGACCTGGACGGCGGCAATTTCTGCTGGGAAATTGCGCCCATCTCGAGTCCTCACTTCCACTTCCCGCCTCACCCGCTGGCTCTCGAAGGGCGCCGTCCCGGGCAGGCCACCGAGAGGCGTGACAAGAGACACGACAGAGGCTTCGTAGTTGGGGCTGATCAGCTCCGCAAGGGCTTCCCGGTCAGCCCCGGCGACCCGGTCGACGAGCGGCTCCCCCAGCATCTCGTCGCGGAACCAGCCAAAAAGCAGCTCAGCGGCAGGGTTCCAGTCGGTCACGAGGCCCCGTTCGTCCACCCCGATGAAGGCGTCCTGGGACGCCTCGAGGGTGCGCGAAAGGATCCTTTCAGCCCGCAGGCGCGCCGCAACCTCACGACGGGCAGCGGTCATGTCTGCGGTCGTTCCGGTGACCCGCTGGACCTCCCCCGATGGCCCCGCCTCGGCTCGCGCCCTGGTATGGGCCCAGCGAGTCGTCTCGTTGTCGTCCCGCCAGCGGTACTCGATGTCCAAGATGGCGCCCGGTGAGCGCAAGCTTTGGCGCACCGCCTGGGCGACCGCCTCCCGGTCGGGCGCAAAAACCCGGTCGCCGAACACCGGGCTCGCCAGCAAGCCGCTGACCGGGACGTGGGGCGCCACTCCGAGCCCGAGGATGTCGGGCCGCACGGCGGTAAAAACCGGTTCGGCACCCAGCCGCACCTCCCAGGCCATCATGCTCGCCGTCTCGAGGGCGAGCTCGAGGCGGTCGCGTTGAGCGGCGAGCTCTGCCCGCGCTGCCCGTGGCTCGGTGACGTCTGCCGTGGTGCCGAGGGCCCGCACGACGAAACCATCTTCACCAGCCAAAGCGCGTCCCTTCAGGTGGACCCAACGGACGGGCTCGGGCGCGGTCCGGAGCTCGAGGTCCAGGTGACGCTTGACCTGGGAGCGGAACTCCTTGATGGTGGGCAGTAGGCGCCGGTCCTCGGAGTGGAAACGGCGGACGAAATCGCCGTAGGTCATGTTCTGCTCGCGGAAGGTGGGCGCCCCAGGCGAGCGTTCTTGGAGGGTGACCCGCCCCGAAAGTGTGTCCAGCTCCCAGACACAAATGCCGGAAGCCTCGAGCGCCATCTCGAGCCGCCCGCGCTGGCGGTCAAGCTCTCCGGTCGCCAGTTCCTGCGCGGTGAGGTCCTCAACCTCACCGAAGATCGTTTGCGCACGGGCGTTCGCGTCCCGGATGGCCCCAAGGGTCACGAGCGCCGTCAACGCTCGGCCGCCAGCGCCACGGTAGCGGCGCTTGCTCGCATAGGTCCGGGAGCGGCCCTCGAGGAAGGCTTCCAGCTCCGCCTCTGGAACCGCAGCGTCGAGGGAAAAACTTGCGAGCGTGTTGCCGACCACGTCCTCCGGCAGCACCCCGAGAAGCCTGCACATGGCGGAATTGACCTCGAGGATGCGCCCGTCGACACCGCAGACGTACTTTGCTACGGGGCTGTCCTCGAACAGCCAGAAATACCTTTCAGCGAGCTCCCGCAGCCGGTCGAGCTCGGCGGCAACGGGCGCCGCCGTAACAGCCCCGGCGTCGGAGGGCCCGGTTAGGTCCCTGTCAGGCAATATGTGGTGGTCCCTCCCGGAGAAGGAGCTCTTCTATTCGGGCCGAGGACGCCGCGGCACCAGCCGTGATGGCGACGGCCACTCCCCCCTCGCTGAGCGACATTACCTCGGCCAGCACCGAGCAACCGTCTTGCCAGTCCGCGACGGAATCGCCGACAACGAGCGAGAGCACCCTCAAGACCGGGCGGTCGGCCGCGGGGGAGCAGAGGCGCTGCCACCGGCGATAGCCGGCAACCGCCCACTCGAGCACGACCCGGCAGTACGCGGCGAGCCGCTCGACGTCGCCATCGAGCTCAGACAGCCCCCTCAGCGCTTCGGCAGCGCCACCCCACGGTGCCCGCACCAGGTCAGGCCCGCTCGCGCCGGTAAGACGAGCCGGAAGGCGTTCGAGCCAAAGCTGCGCCCGCCACGCGTGGTGCTGGCTGGCGGAGTCGAAGTACACGGCCACCTGCGGGGCGCTGCTCGAGCCAGCCCACCCGCCGAGGACCTCGAACAGTGCTTGCTCTGTCCACGCGGCTGCCCCGGCCCAGCGCGCTGATGAGCTCATCGGGAGCGAACCGACGTGTGCCTGCACAGGTCTCCTTTTTGTCAGCGGTAGCAGTTCGTGATCGGCATGCGACGGTCGCGCCCGAAAGCCTTGGGCGTGACCCGCACGCCGATCGGGCTCTGGCGGCGCTTGTACTCGGCAAGGTCCACAAGGCGCACTACCCGGGCGACGAGGTCCGCGTCAAAGCCCGCCTCGACGAGCTCGCCCGCCGTCATGTCGTCGCTGACGTAGGCCTCGAGGACCGGGTCAAGCTCCTCGTAGGGCGGGAGGCTGTCGGTGTCCAACTGGTTGGCCCGGAGCTCAGCCGTCGGGGCCTTGGTCATCACCCGGGGAGGGATGACCGCGCCTCTGGAATTTCGCCACTTGCACAGCCGGTACACCAGGCTCTTGGGGACGTCCTTGATGACCGCAAAACCACCGGCCGTGTCACCGTAAAGCGTCGAGTACCCAACGGCGAGCTCGCTCTTGTTGCCGGTCGTGAGCACGAGCCAGCCAAACTTGTTCGACAGCGCCATGAGCACAACGCCTCTCAGGCGGCTCTGGATGTTCTCTTCGGCCAGGCCCGCTCCCCTGCCTGCGAAGGCGCCCGAAAGCATTTCGCCGATGGCGTAGTGCGCAGGTTCGATGGCGATCGACCTGTGGTCGATCCCAAGGCGCGACGCAAGATCCTCGGCATCGGAATTGGAATGCTCGCTCGTAAAGCGGGAAGGCAACAATACCCCGTGCACCGAGCGCGGGCCGAGGGCGTCGGCGGCTATCGCGGCGACGAGCGAGGAGTCGACCCCTCCCGAGAGGCCGATCACCACCTCGGTAAAGCCGTTTTTCCGGACGTAGTCGCGCGTCCCGACGACGAGCGCTTGGTATATCTCCTCCTCGTCGCAGAGCACTCCCGCTCGCGGTGGGGCAGTGCGGGCCGCGGAGGGGAGCTGCCTTGGAGCGCTCGTTACGACGACCTCGGGCAGTGCAGGGGCGCTGGGGCGTCCGCGGGGGTCCAAGAGCCGCTTTCGGTACCCCGGGCGTACCTCGATGTCAAAAACCGAGACAACTTCGTCAAACTGCGGGAGCGAAGCCACTAACCGCCCGTCCGGGGCAAAGACCATGGAGGCCCCGTCAAAGACCAGTTCGTCTTGGCCGCCGACCATATTGACGTAGACCAGCGCGCAAGAGGCGTCGGCAGCGCGGGTGGCGAGCATCCTCTGGCGCTCATGCACGCGGCCCGCGTAATAGGGCGACCCATTGATGTTCACGGCCAGCTCGGCGCCCGCAGCCGCTTGAGCGCTGATCGGGCCAGTAGGGTCCCAAGCATCCTCGCAAATCGAAACGCCTACCCTCACGCCGCCAATGACGTACAAGGCATCTGCTCCCGTACCCGGCGCGAAGTACCGTCGCTCGTCGAAGACCGAGTAATTGGGCAACTTTCGTTTGTGGTAAACGCCCTTGACCTCGCCGCCCTCGCAAACAGCGGCGGCGTTGTAGAGGTCGAGCCGTTCGTCGACAAAACCAACGACCGCGGCACACTGCTCTGTCGCCTGTGCCACCTTGGAGAGGGCAACGAGGTTGTCGGCCACAAAACCCGGCTTCAAGAGGAGGTCCTCAGGCGGGTACCCCGTGATCATGAGCTCGGGGAAAACCGCCAGGTCGGCACCGGCATCCTCTGCGCGTTGAAGCGCCAGCACGGCGCGCTCGACGTTGCCGCTCAGGTCCCCGACAACGGGCCCCAGCTGGCACAGGGCCAAGCGCAACCAACTCATTACGAAGGAGCGTAGGCCGGTGCCGCTCCAGCGCGAAGATATCTGGCCAGAGCTGGCAAGTTCTGCGGACCAGGCGCGTGCCGAGCTAGGCCTTGCGCGCCTCGCTGAAGCCTTCCCGGGCTCATTGGAGCGCATGCGCGGCGAGGCCGCCTTGCGCCGTGCAGTGGTGACAGTGATGGCGGCGAGCCCGTTCCTCACCCGGACTTGTGTGACCGACCCTGCCGCCATTGACGTCCTCGCACGAACCGGCTCTCCTGTCGCGCCGATGGCCCCCCTCGCGCGCTGGAAAGCCTTGGAGGTGCTAAGGGTCGCCGCGCTCGACCTTTCTGGCCAGCTCCCGCTGGAGGCGGTAGGGCGAGCACTTTCCGAACTGGCGGACGGGTTGCTCAAAGCAGCGGCGACGGAGAGCGGCTTGGAGGAAGACCTTGCCGTCATCTCGATGGGCAAGCTCGGGGCGCGCGAGCTCAATTACGGGAGCGATATCGACATCGTCTTCATCGGCAGCGCCGACCCGCAGCCGCTCCTCTCCCTCCTGCGCCGGGCGTGGCGAACCGATGTCGCCCTACGCCCAGAGGGGCGCTCAGGGCCGCTCGTGCGGAGCCTCGCTTCCTACGAGGCCTACTGGGACCGCTGGGCGCAGACATGGGAGTTCCAGGCGCTCATGAAAGCGCGCCCCTCCGCCGGCGACCCGGCCCTTGGTGCGGCCTTCGCCGCCTCCGCGGCCGAAAGAGTCTGGGGGCGACCGCTGCAGGCAGACGACTTGCGCAGCCTGCGGGCGATGAAAGCCCGGGCCGAGCAGCTGGTTTCCCGCCGAGGTCTCTCGAGCCGGGAGATCAAGCTGGGCAGGGGGGGGATCCGGGACATCGAGTTCGCCGTGCAGCTATTGCAGCTGGTGCACGGGCGCGAGGACACTTCGCTCCGGGCGCCGGCAACTCTCGAGTCCCTCGTCGCCTTGGCGGCCGGCGGTTATGTGGCTGCCGGCGATGCGGAGGGCCTCAGCGACGCCTACCGCTTCCTCCGCTCGGTGGAGCACCGTCTCCAACTGTTCGAGGACCGCCAAGTCCATGCGCTGCCGGCGGGTGCAAACGGCCGCGCGCACTTGGCGCGGGTGCTCGGCTACCGGGACAGCGCCGAGGCTACGGCCCTTGCGGCCTTCGAGGCCGACCTTGCCCGGCGTCAGGCCACCGCGAGGTCGATCCACGAACGCCTGTTTTTCCGGCCTCTCCTCGAGGCCTTCACGGCGCCTGGCCTGCCCGCCCCTGCGCCCGCCCTGTCGCCTGTGGCGGTGAGCGAGCGGCTGGCGGCGTTCGGCTTCTCAGACGCCACTCGCACCCGGGACGCAGTCGTCGAGCTGACACACGGCTTTTCACGCACCTCCAGGCTCATGCAAACGATGGTCCCTCTTGTCCTCGACTGGTTGTCGCAGTCGCCCGACCCCGACCTCGGCCTCCTCGGCCTCAGGCGCCTCGCTACCGGCTTGCACAGGCGCAACCAGATGAGCGCTCTCTTCAGGGAATCGCCCGAGGCGGCGCAGCACCTCTGCCTCCTCCTCGGCACGAGCCGGGGCTTCGTGGTCGGCTATGAGAGGCACCCCGACCAGCTCGCTCTCCTTGAAACCGGCCCACCTCCCCTGCCCGAGCGCGCCGCGCTGGCGAGGCGTGCCGCCGACGGGATCGCTTGGCGCCCGCGACAGGAATGGTGGCGCGGCCTGAGCGCCCTCGTCCGAGGAGAGCTGCTGCGCGTCCAAGCGCGCGACGTGCTCGGCATCGACAACTTGGCCGAGACAGGGCTTTCGCTCACTCGCCTGGCCGAAGCGGCTCTCGAAGCGTGCGTGAGCGCTGTCTTTACCTCTACCGGTCCCCGCCGCGGCCGCGCAACTAGTGGCTTGGCGAGCGGGAGCGGCGGCGATCGCCCAACCACTGGCTCGGTCGAGGGTTTGGCAGTGGTCGCCATGGGCCGCTTCGGTGGGGCAGAGCTCGCCTACTCGAGCGACCTCGACGTGATGGTTGTCTTCGACGACGAGGTGCTCGGTGCCGAAGACGCTGAACACCTTACGGAGGCGTTGCTCAAGCTCGTCAATGGGGAAACGCCTGCCCACAGGCTCTACGAGCTAGACCTTTCGCTCCGCCCGGAAGGCCGCAAGGGGTCTCTCGCGAGAAGCCTCAGAGCGTTCGAAAGCTATTACTCGCGCTGGGCCCAGGTCTGGGAACGCCAAGCGCTCCTCCGTGGCCGTGTCGTCGCAGGGGATCCTCGAGCCGGGGAACGCTTTGCCGCCCTGGCACGCGATTTTGTCTGGGACCACCCCGTTGGCGAAGAGGACGTGAGGGAGATCCGGCGCATGAAAGCGCGCATCGAGCGCGAGCGTGTCCCCGCCGGTGAGGACCCGGAGTTCCATTTGAAGCTCGGTCCTGGGTCGCTCTCAGACGTCGAGTGGACCGTGCAGTTGCTCCAGCTTCGCAACAGCATCAGGGCCGAGGGCACCTTGGAGGCTCTCGCCGGCCTGGTGGCAGCGGGCGCCATAAGCTCCGCGGACGCGCGGGTGCTGAGCGACGCGTACGAGTTTTGTGAGGCGACCCGCAACCGGCTCTACATGGTGCGGGGTATGCCCGGGGACTCGCTCCCACCGCCCGGCCACCACCTGACCGCGGTCGCACGGAGCTTGGGGATGACAGCGCCTGAGCTGAGGGACCGGTACCGGCGGCTCACGAGGCGTGCCAGGAAAGCGGTGGAGCGCCTCTTCTACGGGCGCGAATAGCGCTCGGCGGCCGGTGGCGGGCGCTTAGCCGGCAGGCTCGTTACCAGCCTGGCTGAAGACCAAGGTCGCGTTGTGCCCACCGAAGCCAAGGCTGTTGGTCATGGCGTAGCGGACCTCCACCTGGCGGGCGACAAAGGGCACATAGTCGAGGTCACAAGCCGGGTCAGGGTTGTCAAGGTTGATCGTCGGGGGCACAACCGAACCTTGGATAGCGAGGATCGAAAAGACCGACTCGAGGGCGCCCGCCGCCCCCAGCGTGTGGCCGGTCATCGACTTGGTGGAAGAAACCAGGGGGGCACGCTCACCGAAGACCTTCTTCAGGGCCAGGGTCTCGACTTTGTCGTTCGGAGGCGTCGAGGTGCCGTGGGCGTTGACGTAGTCAATTTCGGCAGGGGAGATGCCAGCGTCTGCCATGGCGGCTTGCATGGCCCGGACGGCGCCCTCGCCTTCTGGGTGCGGCTGGGTGATGTGGTACGCGTCCGAAGTGGCCCCGTAACCAACGAGCTCGGCAAGCACCGGCGCGCCTCGCTGAAGCGCGAACTCCCGTTCTTCGAGCACGATCGTGGCGGCCGCTTCGCCCAACACGAAGCCGTCCCGGTCGATGTCGAAAGGCCGGGACGCTCGCTCGGGTTCATGGTTGCGCGTGGAGAGCGCCTTCATCGCCGCGAAGCCCGCTATCCCCACAGGCGTCACCGCAGCCTCGCTCCCACCGCAAACCATGACGTCAGCGCGGCCGAGCCGGATGGCGTCGAACGCCGTCCCGATCGCGTGCGCAGAAGCAGAGCACGCTGTGACAGTGCAGCAGTTGTAGCCGAGCAGCCCCCACTCCATGGCGATCTCGCCGGCGGCCATGTTTGGGATCATCATCGGGACGACGTAGGGGTTGACCCATTCCGCCCCCCGGTTGATGAGGGTCCGGATGCCATCTTCGAGTGTCCGGATGCCGCCTATCCCCGATGCGTAGACGACACCGCTGCGCTCAGGGGCCAACCCGACGTCCAACTTGGACGCTTCAAGGGCCTCCTTGGTGGCAGCGAGCGCTATCTGGACAACCCGGTCCAAGTGGCGTGCACGCCGGCGGCCGAAGGTCGCGGCTGCATCGAAGCCAGGAATTTCCGCAGCTATCTTGACAGGCGAGCTTTGGGCATCAAAAGCTGTGATGGTCCTCACACCGCTGTGGCCCGCCAAAAGTGCTTGCCAAGTCTGCTCGACATCCAAGCCGAGAGGACTGACAGCCCCCAGGCCCGTCACAACCACACGGCGGTTGTCCATAGCCCTGGGATCCTAGGCGGCCCCAAGCGTCGGTCGCAGGAGCGCGACGGCACTAGCTTGCCAGTAATGGCATCGCTCGATCCCGAAGTACCCGAACCAGACGCCCTGGAACAGGCGCAAGCGGCAGTGCCCGGAGAGCACCCCTCGACAGCTTCACCCCGGCCCAAGGTGCCACTGGAAGCACCCGAGGCCGACGTCTTGGAGCAGTCCTTCGAAGTCCCCGACGACGAGGACGACTGGCGCTAGAAGCCCCCTGGGCCCGACCGCCTGGTCTTTCTTACGCTCTCTTGATCGGCGCGAGCGCGAGGTTGAAGCGTTTCTCGCCCACCGAGGGGAACCGGACCGTCGCCTCGGCGTCAGCACCCTCGCCGTTCACATCGAGCACTACGCCCTCCCCGTACTTCGCGTGCATGATCGTCTCCCCCGCCTTGAGCCCGAGCCCCTCAGCCCCGGTCCCGTGCACAGGCATGCCTGCCCGGCCCCGGCGAAGCGCGGCACCAACAAGCTGCGCACGCACTTCCTCCCGTCCGTGCGGCCGCCTCCGCCCACCGGCGGCTGAGCGCACCAGATGCTCGGGGATCTCCGCCACGAACCGGCTCGGAGGGTTGTACTGTGCCTCGCCCCAAAGGCTGCGGCACCAAGCATACGAAAGATAAAGCCTTTCCTTGGCCCGCGTCACGCCCACGTAGCAGAGCCGGCGCTCCTCTTCGAGCTCGTGCGGCTCTCCGATCGCACGGAGGTGCGGGAAGACGCCCTCCTCCATACCAGCGATAAAAACCACTGGGTACTCAAGGCCTTTTGCCGTGTGCAAGGTCATCAAAGTGACGCTGGAGCTGTCGTCTTCCACCTCGTCGACATCCGCGACAAGGCTGACTTCTGTTAGGAAATCTGCCAGCGTCTCAGTTTCTCGCGCCGCCCCGATGAGCTCCTCGACGTTCTCCACCCGGCCCTCCAGTTCAACCCTGCTTTCGGCAGCGGAGCTCATTTCCTCCAAGTAGTTCGTACGGTCCAGCACCGCTTGGAGCAGTTCGGCAGGCCCGGCAGGCGCTCCCCGGGCGGCCTCGCCCTCCCCGAGCATCGCCCGTAGCTGCGACATGAGCTCGAGGAACGATGCGATACCACCCAATGCCTTGCCCGTCACCCCGGCGTCGCGAGCGTGCGCGAGCGCGTCGCCAAACGGCACACCCTTAGCGGCGGCCCAAGCCTCGACTTTCGACACGCTTGTACCGCCTACGCCCCGGCGAGGGACGTTGAGCACCCGTTTTATGGAAACCTCGTCACCCGGGTTGGCGATCGCGTGGAGATAGGCGAGAAGGTCCTTTATTTCTCGGCGCTCATAAAAGCGCGCCCCGCCGATCACCCGGTAAGGCACGTTCTGGCGGACGAGCTCTTCTTCCATCGCACGGCTCTGGGCATTGGTGCGGTAAAAAACCGCCATATCACCCCAACGGTAGCCGTCCTCGCGGCGCAAGCGTGCAGCTTCGGCTGCGAGCCAGGCCCCCTCGTCGTGCTCGTCTTCGGCCACATAACGCACCAGCTGTTCCCCGCCTGCCCTCGAAGTCCAAAGCTCTTTCGGCTTCCTAGTGAGGTTGTTGGCGATGACAGCGTTTGCCGCGTCAAGGATCTTTTGGGTGGAGCGATAGTTCTGGTCGAGGACGACGACGGTCGCATCGGGGAAAGCCCGCTCAAATTCGAGGATGTTGCGCACGTCCGCTCCTCGCCAGCCGTAGATCGACTGGTCGGAATCGCCCACGACAGTCACCTGGTGGTGCCCACCGGCGAGCTGGACGACGAGCTCGTTTTGAGCGTGGTTGGTGTCCTGGTACTCGTCTACGAGCAAGTGCGCAAAACGCTGCCGGTAAGCCTCGAGCACATCTGGGTGCTCGCGGAAGAGCCTCACCGCGAGCACCAAGAGGTCGTCAAAATCAACAGCGTTCGCAGCTTGGAGCCTGCGCTGGTACTCGTCGTAAACCTCGGCGATCTTGCGCTCGAAAGACGAACTACGCCGTGCTCGGTCAGCGTAGGCGGCTGGGCCGAGGAGCTCGTTCTTGGCCCCCGAAATTGCACCGTGCACTGCCCGAGCGGGAAATTTTTTCGTGTCCAGGCCGAGATCTCGCACGGAGTACGCCGTGAGGCGGACCGCGTCTGCCTGGTCGTAAATAGAAAATGACTGCTGGTAACCGAGCAAAGGCGCTTCCCGCCGAAGGATCCGCACGCAGGCCGCGTGGAAGGTCGAGACCCACATCCGCTCTGCGACCGGCCCGACGAGGCTTGCGACACGCCGGCGCATTTCGTCGGCGGCTTTGTTGGTAAAGGTGATGGCGAGGATGCTGAAAGGAGAAAGGCCTTCTTCCCTCACCAGCCACGCCACGCGATGGGTGAGGACGCGGGTCTTCCCGGACCCCGCACCGGCGACCACCAGGAGGGGGCCCGCGGGGTGCGTGACCGCCGCGAGCTGGGACGGGTTGAGGCCCTCGAGCAGGTCTGCTTGGGAGCCCCACCTGGGCCGCCCCTGCTCAGCCGTCAGTGCCCCATCCCGATGTGCTGTGAGCGTTGCAACGACTTACCCTCGGTGAGAAGGGCGGGCGCGACCATCACTTCGGCCTTTTGGAACTCCTTCACCGTCTCGTAGCCGCATGTCGCCATCGAAGTGCGCAACGCGCCGAACAGGTTGAGCCGCCCGTCGTTGTCGTGCGCCGGGCCGACCAGGATCTCTCGCAGCGTGCCCCGAGGCTCGGTCTTGACCCTCGCACCCCGTGGCAGCGTCGGGTGAAAAGTCGCCATCCCCCAGTGGTACCCGTGGCCCGGCGACCCCATGGCGGCAGCGAGAGGCGACCCGAGCATCACCGCGTCAGCCCCGCAGACGATCGCTTTTGCGACATCACCCCCCGTTGCCATGCCGCCGTCAGCGATCACGTGGACGTACACGCCCGTTTCGTCCAGGTGCTGGGCGCGCGCAGCACGGGCATCGGCAATTGCCGTCGCCTGGGGGACGCCGATGCCGAGGACACCGCGGGTAGTGCAAGCGTGCCCCGGGCCGACGCCAACGAGGACGCCCACTGCGCCGGTGCGCATTAGGTGGAGAGCGGCTTGGTAGGACGCGCAGCCGCCTACGATCACGGGGATCTCGAACTCGCGGATGAAGCGCTTCAAGTTGAGCGGCTCCACCGTCTTGGACACGTGCTCGGCGGACACGACCGTGCCCTGGATCACGAACAGGTCGAGCTCAGCGCTCAAAAGCTGTTTTGCGTACTGGGCAGTTCGCTGCGGAGTGAGCGAAGCACACGCCACGGCACCGGCGGAGCGGATCTCGCGGATGCGGGCGCTTACGAGCTCGGGCTTGATCGGTTCGGAATAGATCTGTTGCATCCGCGCTGTCGCCTTGTCGGGAGCCAACTGCGAGATTTCTTCGAAATATGGCTCGGGTTCGTCATAACGCGTCCAGAGCCCTTCGAGGTTGAGGACCCCGACCCCACCCAGGCGGCCGATCTCGATCGCTGTCGCAGGGCTGACGACCCCGTCCATCGCCGCCCCCATGAGCGGCAGGCCGAAGTGGAAGGCATCGATTTCCCAAGAAATATCAACGTCTTCTGGGTCCCTCGTACGCCTGCTCGGGACGATGGCGATGTCGTCGAACCCATAGGCCCGCCGCCCAGACTTGCCCCTGCCGATCTCGATCTCCACAGTACCTACCTCTCGTGCGCGTCCGATGATTGGGTGATGTCGAGCCTAGTGCCATGACGGGCCGCGCCATGGGAAGGGCCGCCGCGCCCGAACACGCTCCTGTTACCCAGCCGTCCTTCAGCCAACGCAAAAGAACCGGCCCGAAAGCTGGCCCTTTTTGCGTAACCTCTCGGGCTGTTCCGGCTACGCCCCGCTCAGCCCGACAGTCAACCGTCCCGGTCGGTCCGCAGAACGCACCGGCCCGGGGTGCCCGAGGGGGCCCTCTGGAGGCAGCGGCTGGCCTGTCGGCCTGTCCGCCGAGAGAAGGTAAAGCTCAGCACTTTGCTCGAGGTCTGCTGGAGCGGGCGCGTACCTGCCAGGCTCGCCGGCACCGGGCCCGGAGCCAGGGCTGGCTGCGGCCAAACGCGCGTGGCCCATGGCGAGCTCGGCTCGCTTTGTCACGGGCAGCACATCCGGCATGGGGCGCTCGTCCCGGGCCGGGGGCGGCGTGAGAGAACCGGAGCACCGGCTGCACGACGTGCGCTGCGCCGGGTTGCTGACACCGCAGCGGGGACAGATCATCGTCTTCCCAGGCTACCGCTCCACAGGACGCCTGCGCCGCCGGGCAGCCACAGCACGGCCGAGCAGCTCGACTAAGAGGCGCCCGGTGGCGCCCCAGATGACCTCCCCTGCGAAGTCGAAGAACGGGACAGCCCGGTACTGGGTGCCCTCCGCGCCCGGCTCGGCGGGCCAGAGCTCTTCGTGAAAAACTCCTGCTCCCATGAGGCCTGAGAGCGGTGCAAAAAAAACCCTGTCAACCTCTGAGACTTGCGGGCTGAGGACCAGCCCGCCTTCCCCGGGGCCCGGGAAACTGCCGACGACACAGTGCACGAGCGCGTCGGAGCGGGCCGTTGTCAAAGGCGTCAGCCAGCCGATCAATTCGACAGAGGAGGTGTTGAGCCCGATCTCCTCACGGGCCTCGCGGAGCGCCGCCTCGAGAGGAGCCTCACCCCTGTCGAGGCGGCCCCCCGGGAAAGAGACCTCCCCGGCGTGCGAGCGAAGATGAGACGAACGCCTCGTGAGCACCACATGAGCCTCCCCGGCGGACTGGAACAGCAAGCAAAGCACAGCGGCAGGCCTCGGCCCGCCCCCCGAGGGCGGCAGCTCGACGGGCGTCACTTGTGCCGGCGCCACGCCAGCGACGACCTCACGTCCCCTTGCCAGGGCGACCCGCACCTCTCTGAGCCCGATCCCTCGGCGCTCATCAGGCGAAAGAGCCGACCAGCTGGGCGCCGGGCCCGGGAGCCAACCTGGCGGGCGCCGCACACCGTAGGCCGCGCCTGTCTCCGGCGTCAGACCACCGGCGCCCAAGGCTGCGAGGCTTCCCCGGCAGCCTGGCCCGGGCCGCTCCCATCCGTCCCGGTGCTCACCGCAAGGGCTCCCTCCTCCCGCGCGAGCCCCTCGAGCAACTCCCGTAAACCTCCGGTCTTCAGGTTGGCCATGACGCGCCCGGGCGTGACGTCGCCTCGCTCCCATTCCATCCAGGAGGCGAGTAGTTTGGCCGGGTCAGGCGGAGGGATCTCCATGCCGGTCAGGATACCGTCAGCACCTAGGCCAGGGGCCCGGCCGGCGCGGAGCCTGACAATGTCAGTGCCGCCTCAGCAATTTGCTTAGCTACTCGGGCAAGACCTCGGGTCCCAGGGCTCCTCCTGGTCGGCAGCCGAGCTCACGACGCCGTCGGGCGTCGGCACCGTCGTAGTAGTCGTCGGGGCATGGGTCGTCGAGGTTGTAGAAGCAGAGGTGCTTGTCGTAGTGGCGAGGGTTGTCGAGGTGGTAGCGGCGGCCGTTGCCGTCGAAGACGAGGTTGTCGTCGTGGCCTTCTCGGAAACGGTGACAAGGCTCCCGACCTGGACTTGGACAGTGCCTGCCGGGACCGAAGAGGCCTGCTCCATCATCACGGCACCTGAAAGGTACTTCATCACGTAAAGAGCGTTCGCAAGCCCCTGCCTGTGGGTGGCAGTTACGGGCGGGTAAAGGACGAGGGTTTCAGTCGGGCTTGCCGGGACCTCACCGGCCACCTCGCTCGTGACCCTGAGCCCGTGCGACTCGAGAGCCTGGCCCGCCTCCTCAGCGTCGTAGTAACTGCCCGTCAAGCTGACGACGCTCACCGACCTCGGCACGACGGCCTTGGGGAAGGCCTGCGGGTCCCAGGCTTTGATCACCCGGTTATCCGCCGGTTGCACGGGGAACAGGACATCGCCGATGGAAGCACCGGCGTAGTAGTAGGCGTTGGGGACGCCGCTCGTGGGCAGTGTTGTTTCCTCGACGGCGTTCGGGTTGACGTGGCGGTAGTAGGTCACGAGGCTGATCAGCTGGTTCTTGAGCGACTGGTTGACCTCGATCTCCTTGGAGATGGCGTCCAAGAACGAAATTGCGTTAAGTGGGTTGGTCTTGCCGTCTTTTATCGCCGTGCCTGCAACGATCTTCATGAAGGTGTGGGTCCTCACGATCCTCGCCAGGTCTGACTCAGGGTCGTAAGGCCAGTCATAACGAGGCTCGGTGTCCCCGGGCGGGTCGTACTGGAGGTGCCGGGCGCGGACCAGTTCGAGAGCTTCGGTGCCATTTAGGTGCTTGCAGCCCGGGGTCGCGATGTTGAGGAGCGACTCGGCGTCATAGACAGGCTCCGGGAAATAGACGTTGATCCCCCCGAGCGCATTGACGCTGTTTATGAACCCGTTGAAATTAAGCTCGATGTAACCGTTGATCGGGATCCCGTAGTCTTGCTCGATCGCAGCGACAATGTTGTCTGGGCCCTCGCTACCGTCGTTCAAGGCGGCGTCGATCTTTTGGTACGGGCCAACCGGGCTATTGAGCGGCATTGGCGAAAAAAGGTCCCGCGGGACCGACAAAAGCGACGCCGTGTAATTGACCGGGTCGAGGTGGAGGATCATGATTATGTCGGCGAGCTGCCCGTTGTAAGTGAGCGAAGAACCAAACTGTTGTTGCTGCTCGGGTGTCAGCCCCAAGCGCGTCTCGTTGCCGATGAGCAAAATGTTCTCAGCGTTCATGCCGTTTTTAGTACGACGATCAGGTGCTGGGAGCGTGCCGTTGCCAACCGTGCAGTAAGCGCAGACGATATGCGCCTGGGGCCCCGTCTTTATTTGGCCGACGATATGTTGAACATACGCGTACGCGGTCGCCGCCGCCGCCAGGCAAAGAAGCACAAGCGCGTTGGCACCGATCAAGGCCCTCCTCGGCCAGCGCCGCTTGAGGCGCGCTCTGACGCCGCTCACCTCGGCCCCCGGTTGTGGGGGGCCGCCTTTTGGCGCGCGATGCCGAGGGCTTTTACTCACAGTTGTTAACACACTTTAGGGGAGCGACCGGTTTCCTGTTCCGGCGTCACCAAGAGCGTCGCAGGCCCGGCTAGTGCCGGGCCTGCGAAATTACCTAACTGAGAAGAACCTAAGGAGGCTTCCCTACATCATCCCCATGCCACCGCGGCCGGCGCCGGCGCCACCGGCGGCGGGCTTCTTTTCCTCTGGCTTGTCAGCGACCGTCGCCTGTGTTGTGAGGAGCAGGCCGGCTACCGAGGCCGCGTTCTGGAGCGCTGAGCGGGTCACCTTCGCGGGGTCGATGACGCCGGCCTTGAAGAGGTCCTCGAAGTGGCCGGTAAGGGCGTTCAGCCCGACGCTCCCGGTCTCCCTTTCGGCCTGCTCGACCATAACTGGGCCCTCGAGCCCGGCGTTGGTAGCTATCCAGCGCAGGGGCTCCTCGAGCGCCTTGCTCACTATGACCGCTCCCGTCGCCTCGTCCCCTGTGAGGGACTTGGCCAGGGCCGCGACAGCCCCTCGGCTCCTGAGCAGGGCAAGGCCGCCACCGGGGACTACGCCCTCTTCGATGGCCGCCTTTGTGGCCGAGACGGCGTCTTCGATCCGGTGCTTCTTCTCTTTGAGCTCGACCTCTGTCGCCGCGCCGACCCGGATGACGGCAACCCCTCCAGCCAGCTTGGCCAGCCGCTCCTGGAGCTTTTCGCGGTCCCAGTCCGAGTCGGTGTCGTCGATCTCGCGCTTGATCTGGGCAATGCGGGCTTTGACGTCCGCTCCGGAGCCGGCCCCCTCGACAATGGTCGTGTCGTCCTTGGTGATGACGACCTTGCGCGCCCGCCCGAGGAGCGAGAGGTCGGTGTTCTCGAGCTTCAGGCCGACTTCTTCGGAGACTACTTGGCCGCCGCTCAGGATGGCGATGTCGGCGAGCATGGCCTTGCGACGGTCGCCGAAACCTGGCGCCTTCACTGCCACGCTTTGGAACGTGCCCCGGAGCTTGTTGACGATCAGGGTGGCGAGCGCCTCGCCCTCTACGTCCTCAGCGATCATGAGCAGTGGCTTACCCGCCCCCATGACTCGCTCGAGGACCGAGATGAGGTCGTGCGCCGAGCTGAGCTTCTGGTTGGCGATGAGGATGTAAGGCTCTTCGAGGACCGCTTCCTGGCGGTCGGGATCGGTCACGAAGTAGGGCGATATGTAGCCCTTGTCGAACTGCATCCCCTCGGTGAACTCGAGCTCGACGCCGAAGGTGTTCGACTCTTCCACCGTGACCACGCCGTCTTTGCCCACCTTGTCGATCGCGTCCGAGATGACCTCGCCGATCGAGCTGTCGGCGGCCGAAATGGACGCCACCTGCGCGATCTCCGCTTTGTCATCGACGTCCTTGGCGAGGGAACGGATCGACTTCACAGCCGCAGCAACTGCCTCCTCGATCCCATGCTTGAGCGCGACCGGGTTGGCCCCTGCGGCGACATTGCGCAAGCCCTCGCGCACGAGCGCCTGCGCCAGGACCGTGGCGGTCGTAGTGCCGTCACCGGCCACGTCGTTGGTCTTGGTGGCAACCTCCTTTACGAGCTGGGCCCCCATGTTTTCGAAGTGGTCTTCGAGCTCGATCTCCTTGGCGATCGTGACACCGTCATTGGTGATCGTCGGTGCGCCCCACTTCTTGGAGATGACAACGTTGCGGCCTTTGGGCCCGAGCGTGACTTTGACGGTGTCCGCGAGCTTGTTGACCCCTGTCTCGAGGCCCCGCCGGGCAACCTCGTCGAACTGGAGCTGCTTTGCCACTACTTAGCCACCTTCGCCAGCACGTCGCGGCTCGCGAGGACGAGCAGGTCTTCCCCGTCTACGGTCACTTCGGTCCCGCCGTACTTCGAGTACAGCACTGTGTCCCCGACCTTGATGTCGATGGGTATGAGCTCCCCAGAGTTCTCGGCACGACGGCCTGGGCCCACGGCCAGCACCTCGCCCTGCTGTGGCTTCTCTTTGGCGGTATCGGGGATAACAAGGCCAGAGGCTGTGCGTTCTTCTGCCTCATTGGGCCGGACAACGATTCGATCGTCGAGTGGCTGCAGTTTCATAGTGTCGTCGCCTCCGTTGGCAATCTCTTAACCGGCTGCACCGGTTAGCACTCTCACCGTACGACTGCTAAAGATAGCGGGCGCGCGCTCTTAGTTCAAACGGCTTCCAGGACGGGCCGGCGCGCTGACCCTGTTTGACCATTTGGGCAAGGGGTAAGGTCACCCTGAGATGGCCCGGGGCGCCAGGGGTGCGGGGCTGGCAGCTCGGGCCCGGCTTCCCAGGACCACGGACACAGACGAGGACTAGTACTGGTGGCGTTTTTTACTTCCCAGGCACAGGCTGTCGCCACGCAGGTCGAGGGGCCTCAGTTGGAACTTGTTGCCGACCTCCCCTTGGACGGCGACGTGGCTCCTTTCGGGCCGATGAACTGGAGGTCAGAGGCGGCGTGCAGGCAGCTGCCGACCGAGCTGTTTTTCCCGGTTGGGCACGGGCCTCGTGCCCAGGCGCAGGTGCGGCTCGCTAAACAAGTCTGCGCCGAGTGCGCCGTCCAGGAGGACTGCCTGGCGTACGCCCTTGCCGCCAACACCCGCTATGGCGTCTTCGGCGGGCTGGACGAAGATGAACGGCGCGAGCTGCGCAGGCAGATTGCGGCCAGCTTCGGCCGGCGGGCCGACGCCGAGGACCTGGAAGAGTCCGCCTGAGCCCGCCCTGCCCGAGCCATGTCAACCCTCAGCCCGGGCCAGGGCCGGCCACCAAATGCCTGCGGAAGAAGTCGACCTCGTAGCGCAGCAGGCTCTCGCTCACGTCCTCCCTGCTCGCCACGTGGGTGATCGCTGGCAGCGGGAGCACTTCGTGGTGCCGACCGGCGACCAACAAGGCGCTCGACAGAGCAAGCGTGTGGACCGCGTACACGTTGTCGTCAGACAAGCCGTGGACGATGAGCAGCGGCCGCCGGAGCCCCGTTGCGAGCGGGAGCAAAGACGTCCGGGCATAGGCGTCGGGCTCCCGGTCCGGGTGCCCGAGGTACCGCTCGGTGTAGTAGGTGTCGTAATAGCGCCACTCGGTGACCGGCGCCCCAGCTACGGCGGCGTGGAAAACGTCTGGCCGGGCGAGGACCGCCAAGGCGGAAAGGTAGCCACCGAACGACCAGCCTCTGATGCCCACTCTGGCAAGGTCGAGCTGGGGCCACTCCCGGGCGAGGGCGACCAAGGCATCTACCTGGTCTTTCAGGACTGGGCCTGCCAAGTCGAGGTAAACCTCACGCTCGAAGGCCGGCCCCCGCCCCGGTGTGCCCCGCCCGTCAACGACCAAGACCGCGAAGCCTTGGTCTGCTATCCACTGAGCTTCCAGCCATGCCGAGCGCGCAGCCGTGACTTTTTGGTGACCCGGCCCCCCGTAGGGCGACATGAGCACGGGAAGCTTGGCGCCCTCGTGGCCCCTTGGCAGGAGTAGCGCAGCGCTCAAGCCCCGGTGGCCGGCCTTGACGAAATGGGGAGCCGGTTCCACAACCGGCGTCTCGGCTTTGTTCTCGATCTCCCGCTCCGCTGAGCCCTCCACTCGCACCTGCGCCTTGACCCCGTACCAGCTCATCGAGCTCGACACCACGACCTTGGCCGCTCCGCTGCCGGCGGCCCTGCTGACACCATGAGCCTCAGTCAGGCGCTGTAAGCCTGTTCCGGCCGACCACTCCCATGCCTCGACGACTTCTGGCTCCACCGACGCCGTGAACACGACAGAACGGCCGCAGCTCGTGACCTCGCGCACCTGGAGCCCCGGCGGCGAGATGGTCTTGCCGTCAACGCACAGCCGGTGCGTGTCTTCTTCGTCGCAGCACCAAAGCAGCTCGCCACTGTCGAGCCACGCCGGGGTACCGGGCACCCAGCCCACCCAAGCCTCGTCAGCCGCCTCCGCAACCGACGAGGTCCCCATAGTGCTCAGGTCCAGCGTCAACACTGCGCAAGCTTTGTGGTCCCGTTGCTCGACGAGGAGCAGCGGTGGCCCGCCCCGGCTCCAATGGACCGAAACGAGGTAGGGGTAGCGGCCAGCGTCCCACTGGGCTTGCCGGCGCCGCGCGCCCCTGGCCGCAGGCACGAGCCAAAGCGTCACGACGGCGTCGTCGGTGCCCGCCTGAGGGTACTTGTGAGCCCCTGGCGCAGCCGAGGGCGCCAAGGGGTCAGCAGTCCACCACGTAAGGAGAGGCGAGTTGTCGGCTCTTGCCGCGAGGACAGCGGCGCTGTCGGGGGCCCACCAGAACCCGCGCGCCCGGTCCATTTCCTCTGCCGCTATGAACTCGGCTGCGCCCCATGTGACATCCGGAGTCTCCTCCCCGGCGAGGACCTCGAAGGGGCCCCCGCCAGAGGTCTCGGTGCAGTACAGGGCCGCGCCCGAGAGGAAGGCCACCCGCTCCCCGTCCGGGGAGGGGCGCGGGCCAACTACGCCGCCGGGGCTTGGGAGCTCCCTCGCGTCAATTTCACCTGTGAGCGATACCCACCACAGCTTGCCTGCGACGGGGAACACGGCGTGGGTGACAGCTTCGTCGCATGCGTAACCTACGATGCCGCCTGCCAGCTCCCTGCTGCGCTCGCGCCTCGCGCGCTCTTCTCGGCTTAGCACTTCTTCCTCGCCCCCAAGGAGGGCAGACGGGCTCGCAATTTGACGTTCTCTGCCAGTGAGCGTTTCGTACACCCAGAGCGAGGTCCTTGGGTCATCGCCCCCGGGGGAGCGCAGGAAAACCACTCGCGCCCCGTCGGGTGAGATCGTGAAGTTGCGCGGCGCGCCGAGCGTGAAGCGCCTCGTGCGCGCCTGCTGGTGTGGGAAGGCTTCGGCGTTATATGCCATTTTGCAGGTCACGCCCTAGGAGAGGACGAGCGGCAAGCGCAGGTTGGGGCTAACTGGGGCACCGAGCGGCGTTGGGCCGTCGGCGCGCAGGCGGTACCAAGCGGTTGCCCCGATCATGGCGGCATTGTCGGTGCACATTGCCCTAGATGGTATGAACGCGACAAGGCCGTCTGATTCGCAAACCAGCTTTACCCGCTCCCGCAAACAGGTATTGGCGGCCACGCCCCCGCCGGTGCAGATAGCCTTGGCGCCGGTCGCGGCAGCCGCCCTGCGTACCTTCTCCACGAGCACGTCGACCACGGCTTCCTGAAAACTCGCTGCCACATCGGCCAAATTGACGCCCGGGTTGGCCCTCACGTACCGCACGACCGAAGTCTTGAGCCCACTAAAGGAAAAATCATATCCTCGTCCCGCGAGCGCTCTCGGGAAGGCAATGGCGTCGGGCGCACCCCCGGCGGCGGCACTCTCGATCGCCGGTCCTCCCGGGTACCCGAGCCCGAGGAACCTCGCCACTTTGTCGAACGCCTCCCCGGCGGCGTCGTCGATCGTCTGGCCAAGCAGCCGGTACTCGATCCTGTCATCGCGGCCTTTTTGCATGCAGATGAGCATGGTGTGGCCGCCCGAGACAAGGAGCACCACCGTTGGCAGGCAGAGCTCGGGGTCTTCCAAAAAGGCCGCGTGCAAATGGCCCTCCATGTGGTTGACACCTACAAAGGGCAGGCCCCAGGACCATGCGTACGCTTTTGCGGCACTCGTCCCGACAAGGAGCGAGCCGACGAGCCCGGGCCCGATCGTGGCCGCCACAGCGTCGAGGTCGTCGGGGCCAGCTTTCGCCCGTGCCATCGCTTCATCGACTATCGCCGGGAGCAGTTCGAGGTGCGCACGGCTCGCCACTTCGGGCACTACGCCGCCAAAAGTTGCGTGAAGATCTGTCTGGCTACTGACCACAGACGACAGCACGCTGCGCCCGTCTTCGACCACGGCGGCTGCTGTTTCGTCGCAGGAGGTTTCAATCGCCAGGACTTTCAAAGAGCTTCCTCCAGTTGCCGCAAACGCGCCTGCACTTCGGCTGAGGGCAGCTGGTAGAGCCACATCACGAGCGCGTCCTCATGGGTCTCGGGGTAATAGTTGCGCCTCACACCGGCCGTCACGAAACCGAACTTGCGGTACAGCTCCTGAGCCGGGAGGTTGCCCATCCGCACTTCGAGAGTCATCGCCGTACAACCTCGCCTAATGCCCTCCCGGGCGAGGTTGGCCAGCAAGCGGGTGCCGAGCCCACAGCCACGCATTGCGGGCGCGACAGCGAGGTTTGTCACGTGCGCCTCGTCGGTGACGAACATGAGCCCCCCGTAACCCGAAATCCTCCCATTGGCCCGGACGACGACGTAGTAGCGGGCGTCACCTTGCGCGAGCTCGCTCGTGAACACACCGAGCGTCCAGGGCTTTGGGTGCGCGTGACGTTCGATCCGCAGCACCGCAGGCAAGTGGCGCCTGCGCATCCGGTCGAACTTGACCTCTCCCATGGCACCTGAAGGCTCTCCCACCTCTCCCGCCATATCGCCAGCCTTCCTCGGGACGACCTTCATCCTCCACCAGCCGGGGTTGCGGCGCCTGTCAAGGTCTCGGGAGGCGCCACGCGGCCGCCTATTTCGTCCCAACCGATGCGGACATCTGGCGGGCGCAAGTAGAGCGCCTCGAGCGGGCCGCCCTGGCCCCCGTCCTCGTCTTTTGCGAGCCGCGCGGCCCCTATCTCGGCGACTGCGAGGGGCGAAGGCCAGAGCGCGGCCGGGCCCCCAACTTCGAGCCCGTACGACCCGAAGAGGTCCCGGTAGCGCCACGCACCGTCCCCGACCGCGAGCACAGGCCCGCCTGCACCCTTTTCGCCCCCCCAGAGAGACTGGCGCCTCAGGCCCTGCGCGGCCTCCTCGGGCGGGCTCGCAGCAGGTGGCGAAATCTCGCGGTGATGGGACCCGTCGCTCCAGTAGAGCGCCCAAAAAACCTCGCCACGACGGGCGTCGACGATGCTCGCCAGCAGCCCGGGGCGGCGCCGGTGCGGGTGTGCGAGCGCTTCCAGGCTCGTCACTCCTGCGGAGGGCAGCCCGCGCGCATTAGCGATGGCCTTCGCCGTAGCGAGGCCCACCCGCAAGCCTGTAAAAAGGCCCGGTCCGACGTCGGCCACGATTGCCTCCAAGTCGCCCGCATGGACGCCGGCGCGCCAGCAAAGGTCGTTGATCGCGGGCATGAGCACCTCGGCGTGGCGTTGGCCCGCGACCAGTTCGAAGCAAGCTACTGGGCCTTCCTCGGACCACAAAGCGCAGCCGACGGAGCGCGTCGCCGTCTCGAGCGCGATTATCAGCATGGCCGAGCCGCTCCCCCGAGAGCGGAGAGGACGTCCCCCAGGCGTTGGCTCCACCGCGGCCCAGGCGCGCTGAGGACCACTCGCCGTGGCCCGGCGGCGCTCGCCCCTGGTTCGTTTGGCCCACCCTCACCTGCAAAATCGATCACCACTTGCAAGCAGTCCTGCGCAAGGGCTGGCCCAGCTCGCTCGCCCCACTCCACTATCACTGCCGCGCCCTCCTCGAGCTGTTCGGGGATAGCCAGGTCGACCACCTCGCGGAGCTGTTCGAGGCGCCAGACGTCAGCGTGGAGCAGGTCCCAGCCCGCAGCGCTGCGATAAGCGTGCACGAGCACAAAGGTCGGGCTCGTGACCGCTTCGGTCACGCCAAGCGCAGCTGCCAGGCCCTGCACCAGCGTCGTCTTGCCGGCCCCGAGGTCCCCGCCAAGAAGGACCGTGTCGCCGGGCCGGAGCACTCCTGCCAGGGCGGCGCCCAGGTGGCGCATGTCTTCGGCAGTCGCAGCGACAACTTCCAAGGAGGTACCACGAGCGCGGGCCCCCACGGCAAGCACTAGAGTGCCTCCTTCGCGCGCACGAGGTCTGCCCTCATCTGCGCCACCACCGTGCCACCGCCTCGCAAGGCCGCGGAGGGGTGGAAGGTCGGGACCAAATGGCCGGAGCGGAAGGGGTATGCCCTGCCTCTCAGCCTGCTGATCGGCTCCGTCGTCGAGAGCAGGAGCCTCGTGGCAAAATTGCCAAGGGTCACAACGACTTTTGGGCCCACCAAATGCAGCTGCTGGTCGAGGAAGGGCCGGCAGGTCTCGATCTCTTCGGGGAGCGGGTCGCGGTTGCCCGGGGGGCGGCACTTCACGGTGTTGCATATGTAAAAATCCCGCCTGGTGAGGCCCATCTCCTCCAGTATGAGCCTGTCGAGCAGCTGTCCGGAACGCCCGACAAATGGGAGGCCTTGAAGGTCCTCTTGTTCTCCCGGCGCCTCACCGACGAACATGAGCTGCGCCCTCGGGTTCCCCATGCCGAACACGACATTTGCCCGCCCGCTCGCGAGCCCGCAACGCGTGCACATTGCGGCCTCGGCTGCGAGCTCCAAGAGGGCTCCCGGTTCCGGCCCGCCTCCTTCGAGCTTGCTGATTTGGGCCACGAGAGCAGCCAGTTTACAGCCGGTGAGGCACCTCGGCCGCCGGGAGCGAAGCCGTCAAATGTAGATCCGCGGCAAGCGCGCCGAGAGCGCACAAGTCACTTCGTAGGCAATCGTGCCCAAGCGCTCGGCCCAGTCCCAAGCCGTGATCTCCTCGGCGCCCTGGCGCCCGAGAAGGACCACTTCGTCGCCGGCTTCGACCTCGGCCCCGGCGCCGCAGTCGACAAGGATCTGGTCCATCGTTACGGTCCCTGCGATCGGGTAGCGGCGCCCGGCGATGAGGACCTCGCCGCCGGTTTCGGCCAGCCGCCGGGGCACGCCGTCGGCATAGCCGAGCGGCACAGTTGCGATAGTCGAGCGATCCCCAAGCCGGTAGCGCAACCCGTAGGAGAGCCGCTCACCGGCGGCAACCTCCTTTGCGAACGAAACCCGAGCTTTCAGTGAGAGCACCGGGCGCAGGGGGCGCACTGCGGCGCCTTCCCGCAGCGCCGCAGCGGGAGAAAGGCCGTAGACGGCGATGCCCGCGCGCACCATGTCGTAGCGGGACGCCGGGTGGAAGAGGGCGCCCGCCGAGTTTGCGGCGTGCACGATCGGTGGCCGTGGCCCTTGGCGGTTCATGCACTGCAGCAGTGCCTCGAGCTCGGCGAGCTGGTGCGCCGTAAATGGGTTCGCGGGCTCGTCGGCAACGGCGAAGTGGGTGAAGACACCTTCGAGGTAGAGCGTGGGATCGGCGGAGATGCCCTTTGCGAGATGGAGGACCATTTCCGGGGTGGCGCCGACCCGGTGCATGCCGCTGTCGAGCTTCAAGTGCACCGGGAACCCGCGCGGTGGTGTTCCCTCCCGGGCCATGGCCAGCCGGGCACGGACGGCAGCGAGGAGAGAACGGAGCCCTCTTTCGGTGTAGATGGCCGGTGTCAGGTGGTCGTCCACTACGAGACCCATCGCCGCTTTGGGAGGTTCGCTGAGGACGAGCACAGGAGCGCTCAGGCCAGCGCGCCGCAGCTCATGCCCCTCTTCTGCAAGGGCCACCCCTAGATAGGTGGCCCCTCCGGCCAATGCGGCCCTGGCGACGGGGACAGAGCCGTGCCCGTAGCCGAACGCCTTGACAACTGCGCAGACCCGCGCGGGCGCGACTGCCCTGCACAAGTAGGCGACGTTGTCGCTCACGGCGCCGAGGTCGACCTCTGCCCACGCCGGCCGCAAACGTGCGCTCAACTGGCCGCCACCGCTTACCTCGCGCCCTTTTGGCGGCGCAATGCGCTTCATTGAGCGCGCAGCTCAGACAGCCAACCGGCAACTAGGTCGGGCAGGTCGCTCGCGACAAGGCCCTCGGAAAACCCTCGCTGCGCCGCCCTCCCATGCACATGCGCCCCGAGAGCTGCCGCGAGAAAGGGCGGCACCCCTCTAGCCATCAAACCTGCGATGACCCCTGACAAGACGTCACCGGTGCCAGCTGTTGCGAGCCTCGGGCCTCCTGTTGCGCTCAACAGCACGTCGCCCGAGGGCGAAGCTACGACCGTGGTCGAGCCCTTGAGCAGCACTATCGCGCCGCTCTTGGCCGCTGCGGACCGGACGGCAGCCACACGGTCGGGGCCGGGTGCCCGCCCCGCCAGGCGTGTCAGTTCGCCTTCGTGAGGGGTCACGACAGTCGGCTCCTCACGTCGGGAAACAATCTCCCCGAGGGCATCCAGGTTCCCGATGGCGTTGAGGCCGTCTGCATCCACCACGGCGGGTACCTGGGCGCTTGCGAGCAGCAACCCCACCTCCCCGCCTGGCAACGAGGCCCCCGTAGACGCTTCGCCTGACGCGAGCGGCCCAAGACCTGGCCCGACGACGAGGGCTTTGACCCGCGAGATCTCTTCGAGCACCTTGTCGTGCCAGCCAGCCTCGGGTACCGGTAAGTGGACCAGCTCGCTGGGCGGGAGCACAGAAGGGTTGACCCCGGGCATCGACAACCTCACATAGCCCGCTCCTGAGCGCAGCGCCGCCCGGCTCACCAGCCAGGGCGCGCCGGTCATCCCGGGCGAACCCGCCACGACCTGGACCGCGCTCTGCCATTTGTGCGCTTCACGCGGCCTCGAGGCGAAGGCTGCTCGCACATCGGCGTCTTCGACGAGGGAGCAGCGGGCGACTTCGCCGACCAGGTCGCCAAGGCCGATGTCGGCCACCTCGACCTCCCCGGCGAGCTCGGGACCGGCCCCGAGCAGGAGGCCAGGCTTCAGGGAGGCGAAGGTCACGGTGGCAACTGCTTGGAGCGCGCCGCCTCCTTCGGGCACCAAACCCGTGGTCCCGTTGACACCGGAAGGGATATCGACGGCCAGTACGCGCGAGCGGGCCCTGGGCGGGTGGTACGCGCGCTGCAGCCCTGTCCCGTACGCGGCGTCGATGACCAGGTCGCACGGCCCGAGGTCACACCCAGGCGGCAGGTCTGAGGCTTCCAAGACCACGACCCTTGCGCCTCGTTCGCCGAGGAACCGAGCGGCCGTGCGCCCGTCTGCACCGTTATTGCCTTTGCCTGCAACAATCTTTATGTGCTTGCCGTAAGCTCCTTGGAGCAGGCGAGCCGCCCGCTTGGCGACCGCGGCGCCCGCTCGCCCGACGAGGACTTCTACAGGCTCGGTGGCGCGGCGGTCGACACCGCTCATCTCCTCGGGAGAAAGGACAGGGATCATGAAAGCGCGACGACCACCGCTGCGGCTGCGGTGGACGTGTGAGTGAGCGAGACGAGCCACTGCCCCACGGCGCGTTGCGAAGAGAGCTCGGCGGCCCGGCCGGAGAGGACGAGGAAGGGCTCGCCGCTTGGCTTTCGCTGTACGTCGACCTCGACGAAGGCAAAAGCACCGATCCCCACACCCATCGCTTTCATCACCGCCTCCTTTGCAGCAAAGCGCGCGGCAAGCGAGGGGACCGGGTCGGCAAGGCTACCCGCATATGCCTTTTCTCCAGGGGTGAAGAGCCTCTCCAGGATCGACGGGCGGCGAGCGAGGACTTTGCCGAAACGGGCGATGTCCACCAGGTCAAGGCCGATCCAAAGCACGCTGGAGCCGCTTAGCCGCGCTCTGGGGCCGGGGACCAGTAGCGAGCGAGGACGGCCACAGGCTCTGTGAACAGGTCGACGACGCTGATTTGGCCAAGCACTTCCTCATCGAAGTGAGGGTTGGCCTCGGTCACAGCGTCGACGAGAGCCGTGTAGCGGCCCTGGTAACCAGACAATACCGACTTCGCGACATCGGGGGAGAGGCGCTCGGCGAAACGAGCGTGGAGCAGGGTGAGGCCAGTCACCTGAGCGTCTTTCACCTCCGGCACCATCACGCCCGTCCTGCCGTCGTGGAGCCCGCGGAAGACAGTGACTTCACGTTTCTCGGCAGCCCGGTGCTTCGTGCCCCGAAGGTGGTTGTCAGTAGCGGTTCGCGAAGGGATGTTGACGGCAATGCCCCCCCGGTCGACGACGGTGATCGTGGCCCCCTGCAAGCCCTCCTCTTCGCCAGGCATGACCCGGTAGCGCGTGTACCCGAGGACTTCGTCGACCGCGGCGCCCAGCGCTGCGAGCGTACGCAAGGCCCTGTAGCCGAGCGATCCCACAGAGGCTCCCGCCGCCAGCGCCTCAGCGACAAGCTTCGCCCGTAAAAGCGGCTCCTCGCTTCGAGAAATTCCGACTGTCACAGTCTTGGCCTGGTGTTTGATGGCGTCGATCGGTCGCGTCAGTTCGTCGATTGCAGCTCCGAGCGAATCGAGGAGATCAGCGGCGATCGCGGCGGGCGTGCCGACCTTGCCCATTTCGGCTTCGTAGCCCTCGACGGGAAGTTCGCCAGTCCCGTACCGCAGGAGCGACGTGAGACGGGTGGCAGTTGACGCGTTGAGGTGGCCATCGTAAGCACCCGAGCGCAGCCCCGAGAGGGCGCCCCTCGTTACGACCTCCAATTGCGGTGCGACCTGGCCGAGAGGAGCCCGCGCCATTTCCCATGTGAGCGCGCTGCCTTCAGCGCGGACGGGCCCGCCAGCCGTCGAAGGTGCCTCGCCGAGCGCGCCGGAGACGAGCACTCGGGCTTCCCGCAACGGCGTCGCCTGGCTGTCTATCGAGAGGGCCGCCTCGTAACCAAAAAGGTGGCCCACCATCGCTGTGAGGACGAAGCCAATTTCGGGTGGGCACGGAGGTACCGAAAGGACGTCAGCAATGGGACTGAAGAGCGCTTCTTGCCCCTCGGCGACGATCACGACAGGCGCCGCTTTGTGGGCACGGAATATCTCCACTTCCTTGGCGATATCCCTTGCGTTCGGGCCGCTCACGCTCCCGGCGCACACGACGATGAGAGGTTCCGCCGAAAGGTCGATATGTTTTTTGTCCTCAACCGAGTCGAGCCCGATCGCTTTGTAGCAGAGCTCCGAGAGCTTTATGCGGATCTCGGCGGCTGCGACCTTGTCGGGACCGCTACCGACGACCGCCCAACTGCGCCGGGAAGGTGCCACCATCGAGGCGACCCGCGCGATTTGGCCTCGTTTCTCCAGTACTTTCTGCATTAGCTCTGGCAAGTCCCGCAAGGAGCGGAGGAGCTCGTCTCCGCCAGCAACCCCCTCGCCCTGGGCGCCAGAAGCAAGGCCTGCCGCGAGCAGGTTGCCCGCGACCACTTGCGAGTAGAAAGCCTTCGTCGACGCTACGGACATCTCGACGTCGCGGCCGTCGGAAGTATAAAGGACGCCCTGCGATTTTTGCACCAAGTCGCTGTTGCGACGGTTGACAATGGAGACGATGTGCGCGCCACGGGCGCGGCAGAGGTCCACCGTGCGGTTCGTGTCTGTGGTCGTACCAGACTGGCTGATAGCGATGACGAGCGTCCCGCTCATATCGTCCGGCAGGCCCGACCCCGCGGGGCCCCAACCCGAAAGCTCGGTAGCCGGCATCGCTTTTACGGGTACTTGCGGCAGTACGCGTGCGATCGCGTGCGCCACCGCCTGACCGGCGACTGCTGCGGTGCCTTGGCCGATCACCGAAATTTGGCGGACACGGCCGGCTGCGAGGTCCTTGCGGAGGGCGAGGGGTATCACGTCCTCGCCCAAGTTGACCAAAGCGTGGCCATTTTCTCCAACGAACAACTTTCCGCGCAGGGTCTTGCGTACCGAGGAAGGCGCCTCGGAGATCTCTTTCAACAAGAAATGCTTGAAACCCCTACGGTCGACGTCGCGAGTCGTTATTTCGGCGGTTGCGAGGTCCTCCTCGGCAACCGGGAGCACCTCGCCGGAATAGCGCCAGCGGGAAAGCCCCGATAGAGCACCAGCGCCTTCGCGGCTGCAGACGACGACCTGGCCTCCGGCTTCACCATCCATGCGAAGGTAGCGGTTGGTTTCCTCGACAACTCCGTAAGGCTCGCTCGCAATAACAAAAGCGTCTTCCGCCAACCCAATGTTGAGGCTCTGCCCGCTCCCCCGCAGAGCGAGGAGGAGATCCCCCGGGGAACTGGACGCGTTTGCGACCACGCCCACCGAGCCCTCGAAACAACCGACGGCCTTACGCCAGGCCTCGTGCAGCGGTAAACCTTCTGACAGCCGGCGTGAGACCACTGTTGGCACGAGCTTGGCATCAGTGGTGACCTCGCCCGGGAACAAAAAGCCCTCGGACACCAGCAGCTGCGCGCAGTTGTCGATGTCGCCGTTGAGCGCGCCGACGACGTAGGGGTGAGGGTCGCCTATGTCCTCCTCGGAATTGAGGGGGTGGGCGTTGGGCTCTGAGATCGCCCCCACGCTCGCCCAACGCGTGTGGGCCACCACCGTCCCTTCGACCTCGGGAGACCCGAGCACGAGCGCGAGAAGCCTGTCCTTTGAGATGGCCTCGCGAAGCGACGCCACGTTGTCGCCCAGTTCTCCGATCGCTTTTGCCGTTTTATAGACCAGGGAAAGTACCCCATCAGGAGCGCGGGCGGCACCGGACTTGAACAGCACGTCCCCCGACCTCGGCTCGAGGAGCGCCAGCGCCCGACCGTCGTCGGGGTCGAGGCCATGACCCGTCAACATGAGGTGAACACCAGCAGAGTCCCTGCCCCGGACCTCGAGGCGGTCCAGGGACGACAGCGCCACGTGCAGGGACCACAACACCCCGAGGGCCGCTAAGCCAGGTGGTCCCTCGCCGTCAAGGCCGAGTGCCCCAGCCAATGCGCCGACGCCCCGCGCCGCCTCGACGCGGTCGTGACCGATGGCCCAAAGCGCATCACGAAGCTTGACGAGCGCTACGTTCAACACCTCTGCCTGGCCGGCCTCGACTGAAGCTACGCCGGCATCGAGCGCAGATTCGAAGCTGTCGGCGAGGATTTGGATCTCTGGTACACAGGCCTGCACAGCCGCAAGCGTGCTCGCATCCCCGAGAAGGCAAGTGAGCCCAGGGACGCCGCGGAGGATCTCGTCGAGCCTGCCCAAGGAGCTCGCGGCCGCCAAGATGCCTTCTAGTTGCTCAGGCAACTGGCTGCCGCGCACGTGCGCCAACCGGTCACGCGCCTCGGCGAGGGAGGCGAGGACGCTCGAAGGAGCGGGGGGCGGGCGCCGCGCGGGTCGCGCCAAAACAGCGACGATGCCACACATGTAGACGAGGGTACTGCCCGAGGCTCAGTGCCGGAGCGTTGCCGGTCCGAGGCAGGCGTGGAGGACTTCGACGAGGCGGCCAACCGCCGCGAGCGCCTGTTCCTCGGTGGGAGCTTCCACCATGACCCTCACCAGCGGTTCGGTCCCGCTCGGGCGCAGCAAGACACGGCCCGTTTCGCCAAGCAAGGCCTGCGTCCTGTTCACCTCGTCCCACACAGCCGACGCCTCGGCGAGGCCCTCTCGATTGGCCACTGCAACATTGCGGAGCACTTGGGGGAACCTCTGGAGCGCGGCGCCGGCGAGCTGGTCGAGAGGCTGCGCTCGCCGGCAAAGCAGGTCCGCGAGCAGCAGGCCGGAAAGGACCCCGTCGCCTGTCGTCGCGAGCGAACGAAAAACGATGTGGCCGGATTGCTCGCCTCCGAGCGCCCAGCCATTGGCTTCAAGCGCTTCCAGCACATAGCGGTCGCCGACCCCAACTGTGTGGACCTTGACCCCGCCCGCCGCCATGGCTTGGTGGAACCCTAGGTTGGTCATCACCGTCACGACAACGGTGCCGCCGGCAAGAAGGTCGCGCGCGGCGAGGTCTGTGGCGAACAGAGCGAGCAGCCGGTCACCGTCGACAACGTTCCCACCTGCATCTACGGCGATCACCCGGTCTGCGTCACCATCGAACGCCAATCCGAGGTCCGCTCGGGTGCCCGCTACCGCTGCCGTCAGGCGAGCCGGGTTGGTGGAGCCGCAGTCATCATTGATGTTGGTGCCGTTGGGCTCGTCTGCCAGCACCGACACGACTTCGGCTCCAGCCGCCCGGAAGATCTGGGGCGCGGTGAGGTAGGCAGCCCCGTTTGCGCAGTCGAGAGCCACCCGGAGCCCTTTGAGATCTCGCCCGTCGAGCGACTCGAGGACATGGCGCTCGTAGCGCTCGAGCGCCGAACCGTCCGCCATGATGCGACCGACGGCGGCGCTGGGCGCAGCGACGAGCGCGTCGAGCTCGACCTCGAGGCGCTCCTCGACTTCGTCTGAGAGCTTCGTCCCGCCTGCCGAGAAAAACTTGACGCCGTTGTCGGCGAAGGGGTTGTGCGAGGCAGAGATCACCGCCGCCGGCAGGTTGTCCGCAGATGAGAGGAACGCCACTGCCGGGGTTGGCAGTACGCCGACATCAACGACGTCCACGCCTTCGGACGCAAGGCCTGCCGAAAGTGCGGCCTGCAGCAAAGGCCCAGAGAGCCGGGTGTCCCGGCCCACCAGGAAGCGGTCGGCACGACCACGGGCATTTCCATCGCCGGCAGGGCCGTACAGGACGCGGGCGGCGGCACGGCCCAGTGCCAAGACGAGCTCGGGGCTGAGCTCGCTATTGGCCACACCCCGGACGCCGTCAGTGCCGAAGCGGAGCACCCTGGCCCTCTAACGACTTATCGCTTCGAGTATTGAGGTGCCTTACGCGCTTTCTTGAGGCCGTACTTCTTTTGCTCCTTCTCTCGGGGGTCGCGGGTGAGGAACCCGGCCCGCTTGAGAGGGATGCGCAGATCGGGCTCGACCTCAGCGAGCGCGCGTGCGATCCCTAAGCGAAGGGCCCCCGCCTGGCCCGAGACCCCACCGCCGTCCAAGGTTGCGTCGACGTTGTAACTCGTGGCCTTGTCCACAACCCGCAAGGGCTCTGTCAGCAGCATCCGGTGAGTGGCGGAAGGAAAATAGGCCTCCACCGCGCGGCCGTTCACGACTATGGTCCCTTCGCCCGGGCGCAACCGGACGCGGGCGATGGCAGCCTTGCGCCGGCCGGTGGACTGGGACAGGGGTCTGGGCACTGCCGTTTTACGCTCCTACTGCTGGTCTGGCTTGGTTGCTCTGGCTTGGTTGCTCTGGCTGGGCTGGGTGGTCCGGCTCTCTTGGCTGGGCTGCTGACCTGCTCGCCGGCTCAGGCTACACGGTGAGCCGAGTGGTCGAGCACCCAGGGTTTCGGCTGCTGCGCGGCATGCTTGTGATCCGGCCCCGCGTACACCTTGAGCTTGCGCAGCATCTGCCGCCCTAGTGGGCCCTTGGGGAGCATGCCCTTCACCGCCAGGCGGATGACCTCCTCGGGGCGCTTGGCGAGCATCTCACCATACGAGCGCGCCTTCAAGCCCCCCGGGTACCCCGAGTAGCGGTAGTGCACCTTCTTATCGGCTTTGCTGGCGGTGAGCACGACCTGAGCAGCGTTGACGACGATGACATGGTCCCCGCTGTCCAGGTGGGGGGCGAAAGTTGGCTTGTGCTTGCCGCGCAGGATCCTGGCGACCTCGGTCGCCAAGCGCCCGAGGACTGCGCCTTCGGCGTCAACCTCGTACCAGGCGCGCTGGATCTCGCTGGCTTTGGGGGAGTAAGTACGCACGGGCCCACTAGCTTAGCGGCGCTAGGGCACCGAGGCCAGGCGAGCCTGCTGGCGAGCAAGGCCTCCGGCCCGCCCTCCGCCCTCCGGCCCGCCCCGTCCCGGGCTGGGGTTCACGAGCAGGCGGTGCGTGGTTCACCAGACGGCGCGGTTGAGGCCTCCCAGAGAGCCGCAGTACGGGTGGCGGGAGCCAGCTTGTTTGGCGCGGCGCGCCCGGTTTACTGTGGTCGCAGTGCACGAACTGCTCTTGGCAGTGATCCGCTGGGGCTCACCCAACGGTGTCACCCAACAGGACAACCAGGTTTACCGGCTCTGGGATCTCACTTACTACATCGCGATCCCCCTTGGGGCGATCGTCGTCGGCCTCATCGTCTGGTGCGTATTTCGCTACCGAGAGCGGCCTGGCGACGAACGGATCCCCCGCCAAATCCAGTACCACATCCCCCTCGAGGTCTTTTACACCGTCGTCCCGATCATCTTGGTGGTCGTGATCTTCGTCTACACCTACCAGGCCGAGGACACAGAAGACAACGTCGCCCCGGGCCCATCTCTCGTGGTTCGCGTGGACGCTTTCCAGTGGGGTTGGAGCTTCATCTACCCAACTGGCTACGAGGTGACGGGGAGCGTCGCGGAAGAGCCGAACATCGACAGCACCAATTTGCCGGTGCTGACGCTGCCCGCCGGGGAGACGGTGCAGATAAACCTCTTTTCGGAAGACGTCAACCATAGCTTCTATGTGCCGGCTTTCTTGTTCAAGCGGGACGCGATCCAGGGCATCAACAACTCTTTTGACGTCAACATCGACCCGAGCGTGGCCGGGCAGCGCTTCATCGGCGAGTGCACGCAGTTTTGCGGCACTTACCACCCGTACATGCGCTTCTGGGTCCAAGTCATATCGAAGAACCAGTTCAGCGGCTGGCTCTCCAGCCATCACGGCTTAACGACCACTGCGGCGGAGGGCTAGCCAACATGACCCTTGTCCAAGAGAGACCGCAGTACTTCGAGCAACCCGAGCGGCGCCTTACCGAGATCGTCCCGGGGCCGAAGTACAAGGGCCTGCTCTCCTACCTCACGAGCACAGATCACAAGCAAATCGGCCTCAACTACATGGTCACGAGCATGGTCATGTTCTTCCTCGCCGGGGCCATGGCCGTGCTCATGCGCGCGCAACTGGCCGTACCCAACAATAACTTCCTCAGCCTCGAGACTTACAACCAGCTGTTCACGATGCACGGCACGATCATGCTGTTCCTCTTCCTCGGGCCTTTCGCCTTCGGGACAGCCAACTACCTGGTGCCGATCATGATCGGCGCGCCCGACATGGCGTTCCCGCGCTTCAATGCCTTCTCCTACTGGCTGTTCCTTGGCGGCTGCATAACGATAAACGCCGGTTTCCTGACCTCTTCGGGGGCAGCCGACTGGGGATGGTTCGCCTATGCGCCTCTCACGGAGACGATACATTCGCCTGGCCCGGGCGGCGACTTGTGGATAACGGGTGTAGGGCTTGCGCTCTTCTCGAGCATGTTCACTGGCATCAACCTGATCGCAACGGTCTTCTGCCTGCGCGCGCCGGGCATGGTCATGTTCCGCATGCCAATATTCGTCTGGAACCAGCTCATAACCGCCTTCCTCGTGCTTCTCGCCTTCCCCGTCGTCACCGCGGCCGTCGCCCTCCTATGGTGTGACCGCCACCTCGGGACGCACTTTTACGACCCCGCCGGGGGCGGCCAGCCAATCCTTTGGCAAAACCTCTTCTGGTTTTTCGGGCACCCGGAGGTGTACATCCTCGCCTTACCGTTCTTCGGGATGGCTACCGAGGTGATAGCCACGTTCTCCCGAAAGCCGGTCTTCGGTTACAAGGGGATGGTCTTCGCAACCCTTTCCATAGGTGGGCTTTCGATGGGCGTGTGGGCGCACCACATGTACACCACCGGTGCCGTGCTGCTCCCGTTCTTCGCTATCCTCACGCTCCTCATCTCCGTCCCGACAGGTATCAAGTTCTTCAACTGGATCGGGACGATGTTCCGCGGCTCTGTGCGGCTCGATTCCCCCATGTTGTTCGCGCTCGGCTTCCTCATCTGCTTCTTGCTCGGCGGTTTCACCGGCATCATGCTCGCCGAGCCCCCGCTTGACTTCCAGCTGCACGACACCTACTTCGTAGTCGCGCACTTCCACTACGTGCTCTTCGGCGGGTCAGTCTTCGCCGCGTTCGCTGCGATCCATTACTGGTTCCCCAAGTTCACCGGTCGCAAGTTGGACGAACGATTAGCGAAGGTGACCTTCGTCCTCATGTTCATCGGTTTCAACCTCACCTTCTTCCCCCAGCACGACCTCGGGCTGCGAGGTATGCAACGGCGCATCGCCACCTACCCGCCTACAGCGGGTTGGAGCTTCCTCAACATGCTCTCGTCAATTGGGGCTTTCGTCCTGGCGTTCTCCATGCTCCCGTTCTTGATAAACGTTTACGTGACGCTGAGGTCGGGCAAGAGGGTGGGCCCCAATCCCTGGGACGGCATGACGCTCGAATGGGTCACGGACAGCCCGCCGAAAGAGCATAACTTCGAGTTCATCCCTCCGATCCGCTCAGAAAGGCCGGTCTGGGACCTCAACCATCCCGAGCACTCCACGCTCCCCCACGGCCGGCATGCCCGCGAGCTGCGCCGAGGCGTAGACGACATCCTGCCCGAGCGCGCAAAGGCGCTTGCCGCACGCGCAGGCCAGGGAGACGGATATAACGGCGGGGGCCCGCCCGGCCGCGCAGGTAATGGCGGGCACGGGGGTAATGGAGGGGACGGTGGCGGCACAAATGGAGGACCGGGAGGCGACGGGGATGGCGCACGTGAGAGCGACGGAGGGCCGTAAATCATGAAGCACGAGTGGCACCTGGCGCTCGGGACCTCGCTTTTTCTCGGGATCGTCGCCATCATTTACCTCGCCTGGAGCGGCGAAACATCGGGTACCGTCATGCTCGGTTTTGGCTGCTTTGCCTACGCCTTGCTTTTCGGGTTCATCTTCCTCGTCTGGGTACGCCGCCGAGGCAAACCGCGCGCAGAGGACCGCCCGGACGCCAACCCCGAAGACGGCGAGGGAGAGGTCGCTTTCTTCCCGGGGAACTCGATATGGCCCGCGGCCATGGGCTTGAGCGCGATCGCCCTTGCAATAGGGCTTGCATTCGGCAAGTGGTTCTGGGCGATCGGTGGGGTACTGTTGCTCGGCTCGATCATCGGCTTTGCCGTGGAGGCTGAGTCGCACTAACGAGGGGTGGTGGTGGCCGCGACCCGTCGGTGCTACCCGCGGAGATCACCGTGGAGGGCCAGGCGTCGTTTCAGCTCCACTGCGTCCACCCGCGCAAAGAGCACCCGTTTGTCGCGACTGGTCTCTCCCGAAACCAAGCTGAGCGATGAGCTGGCGACCCCTAGCTGGGCCGCCAAGAGAGCCATGAGCGCGGTGTTGGCCCGGCCATCGGATGCAGGGGCTCTCACCCTCACTTTCAGGGCCTCGCCGTGCCAACCTGCAAACCCCTCGCCCCGCGCGCCCGGTTGCACGTGCACTCGCAGCACTGCACCGCGGCTGCTCCCTTCGACGGGCAAATGATGCTCTTCGCCCATCGCTCGAAAACGCGGGCGGCTGATCAGTCCGCCGCGTCGGCCAACGCCTCGGCCAACGAAGGGTGGACGAGGCAGCTCTCCACCAGGTCCGTCACCTTGAGCCCTGCCGTTACCGCCAGTGCGAGGACAGAGATCAGTTCGGCTGCCTGGTTGCCGACGACGCAGCCACCAAGTACGACTCCTGTGGCTGGGTCAGAGATTATCTTGACAAATCCACGCGGGTCGTCGTTGATAAGCGCTTTCGCCGAGGCGCCAAAGGGCACCTTGGTTACCCGGATTTTACGCCCAGAGGCGAACGCTTCTGCCTCCGCTAAACCAACGTCGGCGATCTCGGGCTCGGTAAAAACAGCCGAAGCCGCCTTGTCGTAATCGATATGGCGATGTTCGCGAGTGTGCAGGCCCATTATGTGCTCGGCCACTTTGCGCCCCTGCATCGAAGCCACCGAGGACAGAGGCAATTTCCCTGAAACGTCCCCTGCCGCGTAGATGTGTGGCACATTGGTCTGGCAATGGTGGTTTACCGTTATGTAGCCCCACTTATCCGTCTGGACGCCGGCCCTTTCCAGCCCGAGGTGGTCCGAATTGGCCACCGACCCGACCGCCAGTAGTACGTGGCTCCCGTGCACGACACGCCCGTCGTCGCACTCCACGCTGACCTTGGTGCCGTCCACCGAAACGCCCTGAGCTCGGGCTCCTTTATAAAGCCGGACACCGCGACGCAGGAGCTCTTCCTCGAGGGCGGCCGCGACTTCGGCGTCCTTGTGGGGGAGGACGTGTTGACGGCTCACAATGAGGCTGACCTTGGAGCCGAGCGAGCTGAACATGTGAACGAACTCCACACCCGTGACGCCAGAGCCCACTACGACAAGGTGATCAGGTAGCTCCGGTGGGGGGTAAGCCTGGCGTGTCGTCAGGACTCGCTCGCCGTCGGGCTCCGCCCAGTCCGGTACTCGAGGCCGGCTGCCCGTCGACACGACGATGGCCTCGGCACCCAGCTCTTCCTCCTCATTGCCGAGGCCGCTCACAGCCACGGAACGGGGACCTGTGAGGCGGGCCTCCCCACGCAGGATGCGGACCTTTTGTGACACCAGGAGCTGTTCGACAGAGCCCTGCAGGCGGGATGTGACCTCCTCGATCCGTGCACCCAGCGCGTCGTGATCAACTCGTCCCGCTCCTCCGCCAGCGGCTACAAGACCGAGCCCGCTCATCCGCCGGGAGAAGCTGAGCGCGCCAGCCGTGGCGATCATCGCCTTGGAGGGGATGCAGTCCCAAAGGTGGGCGGCGCCCCCAACGATGTCGCGCTCGACCAGCGTCACGTGGGCGCCGAGGCTTGCGGCTCTACTTGCCGCTTGGTTGCCTGCTGGCCCGCCGCCGACAACCACCACCCGTACCATCAAAGGGGCTGCTCTTGCTCAGCTGTCGCTAGGTGAAGCCGGTTGACCGCTCGGGTGGGCCGGTTCAGCCTCTGCTATCTCGTCGTCCAGGCTCGCCCCGGCCGTAGCCCCCTGAGCAGCAGAAAGCTGCCCCGCCGGCTGCCCCTGTGCGAGCGCCTGCTGGGTAGATGGGGCGGAGGGGCCCAATGCTGGCGCGCCAGCCCCCGGCCCCGCGGGGAGGCCCATCTGCATGCGCATTTGGTCGAGGCGCTGTTGCGCCTCGAGGTTGACGCTTGCCTGTTCAATTTCGAGCATGCGCGATTCCATGTTGTGGCCGGCGAGCTCGGAGACCCCGAGAGCCTTTGCGTACTGGGCTTCGATTTTGGCCCTCACGTCGTCAAAAGTAGGCACGTCCTGGTCGACGGTCTGCGAAAGGCTCGCCATCGCGGTGTTGAGCTGCTGTTGCATCCGGGCCTGGTCGAGCTGCGAGAGCAGCTTTTGCCGGTCTGCCAATTTCTCCTGCAGTGCATTGGCGTTTTGCTGCACTGCAGCCTTGGCTTGCTGGGCAGCCTGCGTGGCTTGCAAGTGCATCGTCTTCAAATCGTCAACGCGCTTTTCTGTTGCTATCAAGCGGTTGGCGAAGGCTTCGGCGGTCTGGTTGTAGTCGGCGGCCTTTGCCGTATCTCCTCGGTTAGCGGCGTCGTTTGCCATCGCAAGGGCTTGGCGGGTCGATTGGCTGATCCGCTCGAGCTCCTGCATAGAACGGTTGAGCTGGAGTTCGGTCTGCTTTTGGTTTGCGATCACGCTCGCCGCCTGCTCAACGAGCCTGCGGTGCTGTTCCTGCGCCTCCGCCATGGCCTGCTCCAGCTGCACCTTTGGGTCGGAGGTCTCCTCCCAACGGCCCGAAAGCTTGGCTGTTAGGTACTTCCACCGGCGGCGTAGAGCTTTCCACATGCCTGGCACTCTAGCTATTGCCGGTGGCGGGCTGGCTCGGGGGGGCGGTTGCGACTATCCGCTTGGCTTCCTCGAGCGCTCCAACGAGCGACGCAAGCTCCGAGGCAAGAGCGGCCATGTCGCCAGCAGCCCCCCCGGCCGACCCCACGAGTTGACCCGCCGCTGCGACCAGGCCCTCCAGCTGGGAAGTCAGCGTCGAGAGCTGGCTGGAGATCTGTGCGCTCACCGCTTCGCTGCGCCTCAGCGAGCGGAGTTCGGAAGCCAAGGCTTCTTCGCGGGACGCCAAAGTGACCCGCTTGGCCCCGAGCTCTGTCTGGCCACGCAGCTGCCCTTGGACCTGCTCGAGCTCCCGCGTCACCCTCTCGGTGCGCGCGGGAGGCTCCGCGAGCGCGGCGCCACCGCGGGCAAGCGCCCACTGCTCTTCGACTGCGGCGTCAACTTTGCCCACAGCGCCCGCCAGATAATCAGCGAGAGTGCCGGGCGGGCAGTCGCCTGCCAATTGCCGGAGGCGTTTACGCGCGTCCAGGGTGCGCACTGTGTACCCTCGCCAAGGCTCAGGCACGGACCAAGGGTCGATCCGAGCGAGACGGCGCTGCGCCCTTTGGCGAAGCAAAACGCGACGGTGGACAGCAGCCCAGGCCACCCGTGCCCCATAGCCCGCTGCCCCGAGGACGACCGCCACTGCCAGCCCAAGGTGGGCCGCTTCTCCGATCGCGATGCCGCCCCCAGCCAGGACGACTGCGGTTGGCGAAGCTGCCGCACGAGCGACGCTGGGAAGCCGGCCCTCGGGACGCTTTTCGAGCACAGTTCAGGCTATGCCGCTGGCAGCGCTCAGGAAATACCAGAGCCTTCACGAAGCTGGCGCGGGGGTTGCCGCTCCACAAGCACCCGCACCCGGGAGGTAACCTTTTCCATGAGCAGTCTCTTGGAGCTCGGCCAGCGAGCAAAACGGGCGAGCCTGGCCTTGGCACTTGTCCCCACCGACGCCAAGGACGCTGCCCTCTTTGCTGGCGCGGACCTCCTTGGTCAACGCGCAGATGACATCCTCCAGGCCAACGCGGACGATATCTCCCAGGCCCAGGCTGCTGGGAGCCCGGGAACCATCATCGACCGCCTCAAGCTTTCACCTCAACGCATCGCAGGGATGGCCGCCGGCCTCCGCCAGGTCGCAGCCTTGGCTGACCCGGTCGGCGAAGTCGTGGACGGCTGGGTGCGGCCGAACGGGTTGCGAATTGAAAAGGTCCGCGTGCCACTGGGGGTTGTAGCCATCATCTATGAAAACCGCCCCAATGTAACAAGCGATGCCGCCGGGCTGTGCCTCAAGTCCGGGAACGCCGCGTTCTTGCGAGGTAGTTCGGCGGCCCTCGGCTCCAATCGCGCCATCGCGGCGGCGTTGCGCGAAGGTATTGCCAAAGCGGGGCTGCCTGAAGACTCCGTCGTGTTGGTGGAGGACACAAGCTATGAATCGGCTCGGGCATTTATGCGTATGCGCGGCGTGGTCGACTGCTTGATCCCACGAGGCGGCCCCTCGCTCATCGCGGCGGTGCTGGAGAACGCAACGGTGCCATATGTGATCGACGGCGACGGCAATTGCCACCTCTACGTCGATGCTTCAGCAGACCTCGAAATGGCCCTTGCGCTCCTGGTCAATGGCAAGACGCAGCGCCCGAGCGTTTGCAACGCGACTGAGTCGCTGGTAGTGCACCGAGATGTAGCAAATGATTTCCTCCCAAAGGCCGTCGAGGCGCTTATGGGGGTGCGTCTCGTCGGTGACGAACCTGCCCGCGCGATCGCACCGTCGATCGAGGCCGCGACGGAGGAAGACTGGGCCAAGGAGTACCTCGACCTCGTCCTCAGCGTCCGTGTCGTTGACGACCTTGACCAGGCGATCGCTCATGTCCAGACCTACAGCAGCGGGCACACCGAGGCCATCGTCACCCGGGACTTGGTTGCTGCCCAGCGCTTTGCCCGAGAGGTGGACGCGGCAGCGGTGATGGTCAATGCGTCGACGCGCTTCACCGACGGCGAGCAGTTTGGTTTTGGCGCAGAGATCGGCATCAGCACACAAAAATTGCACGCCCGCGGCCCGATGGGGCTCCGGGAGCTGACCACTACCAAGTACGTCGTAACCGGGAACGGCCAGGTCAGGTACTAAATTGCGAACGTCGGTGCGCAGGTTCCCCGTAGGATGGGCCGATGACCGACCGACGCCCGGGAGAGCGTTTCGAGAGCCCCACAGCCGTCAACGCAGGGCTCCGTGAGGTCGGGTACCTCGCGGACGAAGGCATAGCCGCGGTCGTCTTCCTCGCTGACCGCTTGGGTAAGCCAGTCCTTGTGGAAGGCCCCGCTGGCACAGGTAAGACGCAGCTCGCAAAGTCCGTCGCGGACCTGACGGAGGCGAGGCTCATCCGGTTGCAGTGTTACGAAGGCCTCGACGAAGCCAAGGCGCTCTACGAATGGAACTACAAGAAACAGCTGCTTCGCATCCAGGCCGAGCAGGTCACTCAGGAAGGGGAAACGTGGGCGGAGCTGGAGGAGGACATTTTCTCGGAGCCTTTTCTCATGCCACGCCCGCTCCTCGAAGCCATCCGTGCCACCGAGCCCGTCGTGCTCCTGATCGACGAAGTCGACAGGGTAGAGGTCGAGACCGAGGCGCTTCTCTTGGAAGTGCTTTCTGATTACCAGGTGTCGGTGCCTGAGCTCGGGACGGTAAAAGCCGCACAAATCCCTTTGGTCTTCCTCACTTCCAACAACACTCGTGAACTATCCGAGGCGCTCAAGAGAAGGTGCCTGTTCCTGCACCTCGACTACCCCAGTGTCGAGCGTGAACGGGCGATCGTGACTACCAAGGTAGCTGGCATCCATAGCTCGCTCGCAGACCAGGTCGTGCGCACCGTCCAGCTCGTGCGGGCGCTCGAACTGAAAAAGCCGCCCTCTGTCTCCGAAACTCTCGACTGGGCCCGGACATTGGTGCTCCTCGGCGTGTCGCACCTCGATGCCGAGACCGCCAGGCAAACACTCCATGTGTTGCTCAAGCACCAGTCAGACATCCAACGCGCGGCCAAAGAACTGACGACTGCTGGGACGTGAGCAACCTCAGCACGACAGCGACCTCACCACCCGAGAAGATCTTGGCGGACGGGCTGTTCGAGGTATTCGCTGATTTCTTCGTGGAACTGCGAGCCGCTGGCGTGCCCATTAGCACGACCGAGATCCTCGATGCCGTGGAGGCTCTGCGGTACCTGCCTCTTGAGGACAGGGAGGCCCTCAAGCTCGGTCTCGCCGCGGCTCTTGTGAAGCAGGAGGGGCATTGGAGGACTTTTGAAACCCTCTTCGAACTTTACTTCTCGCTCAGGGGAGGTGCTCTCAGCGTGCTGAGGGAGGCGACGAACGACGACGTCCTGGGCGACGGCGAGCGGCTGAGCGCTTCCGAGCTCGCCGAGCTGGCGCTCAGGGCACTGATGGATGGGGGCCCGGAGCTAATGGCTGCCCTTGCGCGGGCTTCGGTGGAGCGTTTTGCCGGCATGGAGCCGGGCCGGCCGGTTGGCGGCAACTATTACGTTTTCAAAACCCTCAGGCACCTCCAGACCGATGTGCTCCTCGAGCGCCTCCTGCGCCACGCTGACGAGGCCGGCGGCCTCGAAGCCCTTGTCCTGGCCAACGAGTACCGCCGGCGCTTGGAGCAGTTGCGGGACGAGGTTGGGACCGAAGTCAACCGCCGCCTGGTGAGCGAGCGAGGGCCCCGAGAGGTCGCCAGGGCCATGAGGCGCCCTTTGCCGGAGGACGTCGACTTTATGCACCTTGGCCGCGAGGAGCTTGCCGCGCTCGAGCGCGCTGTTCAGCCGCTCGCTCGCAAGCTCGCAGTGCACCTCGCTCGTAAGAGGCGCAAGCGGAACGACGGGCGCCTCGATTTCCGCGCGACCATGCGCAGGTCGCTTTCGAGCGGCGGCGCCCCTGTCGACCCGCGCTTCAAGGTGAGGCAGCGCTCCAAGCCAGAGCTTTGGGCGTTGGCGGACATCTCGGGCTCAGTCGCTGCCTTCGCGCGCTTTACCCTCCAGCTCGTGTACACGCTCTCCTCCCAGTTTTCCCGGGCCCGGTCCTGGGCTTTTATCGACGGGATCGACGAGGTGACCGACCTCCTGCACGGCGCAACAGACCTTCCCCAGGCTGTGCAATCGATCAACATGCAGGCTGACGTGATATGGACCGAGGGGCATTCGGATTACGGCCATGCCCTGAGCGAATTGGTCGAAAGGTGGGGCCGCGAGCTGACCCCCCGCACGACAGTGCTCGTCCTGGGGGATGCTCGCAACAACTACCACTCGGTGCACCCGTGGGCTATGGCCGAGCTTGCCCGTCGCGCTCGTCAAGTGTGGTGGCTCAACCCGGAGCCACGTTCATACTGGGACACAGGCGACTCGGTCCTCGCCCAGTACGCACTCCACTGCAGCGGCGTTTACGAATGCCGTAACTTGCGCCAACTGCGCCACTTCGTCGAACAATTGCCTTAATCCGGTCCCCGCGGCGGGAGCCGGGCTACGAAGCCGCTGGGTATGGCGCTACCCTGATGGAGACCGAGCGCACAGGAGGCTAACGATGGTCCTTGCCAGCCGAGAGTTCATTGCGGTCCCCGATGACCGCAAACACCAAATCGTCTTCAAGTGGCCGGACGTCCGCATCCGCAAGTTCACCAGGGCGATCGTGGACGCTGACGAGTTGGCACTGTTCATCAACACGGGACAAGTGATCGGCACGATGGGACCAGGGCGCCACCAGATCGACGCCCAAGAGCTGCCGTTCCTCGGGGCAATTATCGACTTCGCGACCGGTGGCAACGCTTACCGCTCGGAGCTCTACTTCGTGCACACAAGAGAGTTCCCAGGCAACACATTTGGCGGCCGTATCGATGACGTCCAGGACCCGCAGACGGGCAATATCGTCACGCTGCGGGTCTTCGGCGATTACTCCCTCCAGGTAAAAGACCCCGCCGCTCTCATAACCAACCTCGTAGGCACGGTTGACCTGGAGAACAACGAGCGCGTCTCGAGCTGGGTCAGCGACCAGCTGCTCAAAGTGATGCGAACGGAGGTAACCCGTCAGATAGTGCGCAATGGGTGGCCGGTCTTGGGACTTTCGGCGTACACGCCAGATCTCGAAGAGGCGATCGTCCCTGCCGCCAATAACCAGTTGGCGACCTACGGGGTCCAGCTCATCCGCATGGGTAACTTCGACGTCAACCTCTCCGAGCAGGATGAGGCGACCCTCAAGAACCTCGCCAAAGACACTGCTTACAGCCGTCTCGCGGGCGGGTTCAACCGGTATGCGGCCGGCGAGATGGCCTTGGGCGCCGGCCAGGGCATGGCCAAGGGCGGCAGCGGGGACAGCGGCGCTTTCCTGGCTGCCGGGCTGGGCCTCGGGGGCCAGCTGGCGGGAGGTGTGGCCGGGTATGGTCCCGGGGGCGAACCTGGGCCTGTTCCTCCACCGGCCCCGGGGTTCGCAGGCGGTGGTGCCGGTTTTGCAGGTGCACCCGCAGCCGCCCCAGCGCCCACAGCCACCGTGACTTGCACCAATTGCAATGCCACCCAGGCAGTCGGTGCCAAGTTCTGCGCTTCGTGCGGGACAGCATTGCCGCCGCCCGCCGGCCACTGTGCGAACTGCGGGACGGACAACCCCGCCAATTCACGCTTCTGCGCGAGCTGTGGCCAGCCGCTTGGCCCGCAACCGGTACGTTGTCCGTCCTGCGGGACTGAGGCGTCGCCCGGGCAACGTTTCTGCGCTTCGTGCGGGACAGCTATCGCACCCGGGGCAGCGCCGGCCGGAGCCGCAGCGGCGCCCGCCGGACCGGGAGCCGCTCCTGGTGGCGGGTCTCAGCCGGTCCAGAGCTGAGGTCTTAGCGCCCGGCGAGGAGCCAGGCTGGGAGGTGAGCCGTGTCCTACGGCGCAGGTGGAGGATCGTTAGTTGTTTTTCTGTTCATGATGGCGATGGTCGTCATGATGATGTCGCGCCGCGCGGGAGGTTGGCGGCGCGGGCGTTGGGGCGGTGGGCCCTGGCAAGGAGGCGGGGGAGGTGGCCCTTGGGGTGGAGGTGGCCCTTGGGGCGGGGGCGGGCCTTGGCGAGGGGGCCCTGGGCCACCACAAGGGGGCCCTTGGGGAGGTGGGACCGCAGGAAGTGGTCCCTTCGGTTACCCAGGGCAAGGTGGGGGGCAGGGGCAAGGTGGGGGCCCGGCGACTACGCTGCCCTCCCAATCCTCGGGACCACCAGCGGGCGGCAGTGACGGTTGGGCGGCCGGAGGTGGTCAGGCAGGAGGTGGTCCGGCAGGAGGTGGCTGGGCCGCAAGCCCAGGAGGTGACGGCGGCATCTTCGGCGGACAGGGCCGGGGGGTAGGGGGAAAGCTTGCTGGCGCGGGTGGTTCATGGCCGGACCAGGACCCCGATTGGATGCGCGACCCTCGACCCGCTGCTGCGAGCATCGAAGGAGAGCTCTTCCCAGAGGCGCACGCCCGCGCCGTGCAAGCAGCGAGCCCCCTCGATGTCGGTTTGGCTGCGATCAAGGCGCACGACCCCAACTTCGACATCGAACAGTTCATCCAACAAGTGCAGCGAGTGTTCTTTATCGTCGAGCAGGCCTGGGGCCAACGGAAGCCAGAAATGTCGCGCCAAGTGATGACGGACGCGCTCTGGCAAACCCACCAAGCCCAGATCCAGGGCTATATTGACGGCCACAAACGCAGCGTCCTTGACGACTTGACGCTTTCAAATATCTGGCCAGTCGCAGCCCACTCTGACGTTCATTTCGACACACTGACAGTACGCATGGTCGCTGCTTCGGCAGATTATG
>Ga0335074_10000102_pt1 | contig 144528 bp, 135 predicted proteins | sample Lox_Sample_23_FD_206715 | JGI IMG/M metagenome (GOLD analysis project Ga0335074, IMG submission 206715) | Soil microbial communities from Loxahatchee National Wildlife Refuge, Florida, United States - Lox_Sample_2.3 | ecosystem: Environmental > Terrestrial > Soil > Wetlands | place: USA...
CCGCTCTCCAGCAGCCCTTCACACCGGGAGGGGCTCGCAGACATGCAGCCCAAGCCGCCGCCACGGTAAGAAGTAATGGGGCGCGATAATCAGCTCCCAGGTAAGAAGGCTTTATGGCGCGACTCGCCCCGAAGCCGTGCCGCTCTCGATGAGCATGCGTTCGTAGCTGCTGTAGCGGCTTTCGGCGATCCCTCCGGCGGCCACGGCCGCCTTTACACCGCAGTCCGGCTCGCGCAGGTGGGTGCAATCGGAAAAGCGGCAGGTGGTCGCCGGCCGGCGCATCTCGCGGAAGCCCTCGACCAGCTCGGCCGGAGCGACCCGGCCGAGCCCGAATTCGTTGACGCCCGGGCTATCTATAAGGAAGCCGGCGGGCAGGCGGTAGAGGCGCGCCGCGGTCGTGGTCTGGCGGCCCATGCCGTGCCGCGAGACGTTCCCGACACTCGCCTGGCCGCCGAGCGCGCGGAAGATCGAGCTTTTCCCGACGCCGGAGTTCCCGCAAAGCAGCGCGTGACGGCCCTCGAGGGCTCGGCGCAAGGCCGGGACGTTCGCGCCTTCCTTTGGGTTTACGATCAGGCTCGGATATCCGAGTCTCGAGTAGAGATCGTGCAGCTCGCGCGTGATGCCGGGATCGGCGAGGTCGGGTTTTGTCAGTACCACCATGGCTTCGATTGATTCGAGTTCGGCGAATGCCAGTAATTGGTCCAAAGTAATCAGCCGCGGTGCCGGATCGGCTAACGCGGTGACCGTGACCAGCATGTCGACGTTGGCCGCGATCGTTTTGCTGCGGCCTTCGACGGTACGGCGCTCGAGTCGGAAGCTGCGCGGTTCGATCCGGTCGACAACCGTCCGGTCGTCTTCCAAAATGCGGACGTGAACCACGTCACCGGGCACCGGCATGGAGCGTTTACCGCTCTGACGACGCAGCTGCGCGAGGCGCGGCTGCGTTTCGGAATCCAGACAGATCCACGCCACGTTTTTTCCCGTGGATACAACCAATGCGCGATGTAGGCCGTTCATCACATTAGGAGAACCGTGTTATCGTGTCCGGCTTCACCCTGCGAGTTCAACCCATTCCCGACGATGCCGAGCGTGCGACGATCGAATCGATCGCTGCCGGCCATGGGGCGCAGGTCTCGTGGGTCCACTTCCCGGCATGCGGGCGGACGTATGGTTTGGTCGAGCGCGCCGGCGATGCGTGTGCGGCCGCGATCCGCGAGGCGACGGGGGCGGTGATCTTCGAGCGACCCATCATCGCCCTTGCAGTTTACCCCAGCGTCCCCGAAGCCTTGCCGCTGCTGCTCCATGCGCTGGGCGGTCCGGGGCGCCCCGACGGCGTTCTCGCCTGCGAAGCACACGGCGCCGGCGTGATCGTGGAATGGGATATGGACCGATCGGCTCTTGAGGTCGTGCTCGGTTTGGTCGATATCGAAATCAACCGCTTTCACGCGCGCCGCGTCAATGCGCTGCTCACGCCGCTTCCGCTGCGTTGGTGGACGGCAATCGCCGCCAGCGGTTTGCACGCGCCGGAGATCACCCCGGATCGCGTGCTCGAAGAAGCGCTCGAGGTGCATCGTGTCCTGGATTAACGCGCTGTTCGGTTATGTCGGCATCACCGATGTCGTCGACATCGTCGCGACCAGCGTGCTCATCTACTACGTGCTTCTGCTGATCCGCGGGACGCGAGCGGTGCAAATGCTGACCGGCTTGCTGGTGCTGGCCGGCCTGCTCGGCTTGGCCAACCTGATGCACTTATATCTGCTCGGCGCGATTCTCCAGTTCGCGCTCGTCGGCGCCGCCGTCACGATTCCGATCGTCTTTCAGCCGGAGCTGCGGCGCGCGCTCGAGCAGATCGGGCGCGGCGGCTTGCTGCACATCGGCGAAGAAACGACCGACTGGATGCGGCGCGAGGACAAATCGATCACGACGCTCGCGCACGCGGCATTCCTGCTCTCGCGCAACAAGCTCGGCGGGTTAATCGTGATCGAGCAACAGAGCGGCCTCAAAGAATTCGTGGAGAGCGGAACCGTGCTCAACGCCGAGCTCTCCGCCGAGCTCGTGCTCGCGCTCTTCATGCCGCGTTCGCCGTTGCACGACGGCGCACTGATCGTGCGGGGGAACCTCGTCGAGGCCGCCGGCTGCTTCTTGCCGCTTGCCGAGCAGCGTCTCTCGGAACGCCGGGTGGGCACGCGCCATCGTGCGGCGCTGGGTCTGACCGAGCAGACCGATGCGGTCGTCATCGTGATTTCCGAGGAGAGCGGCGCGATCTGCATCGCGCGCGAAGGAAGGCTCTCGCGGCCGATCGAGGAGGAGACGCGTCTGATCAAGGTGCTGCTCGCCGTAACGCGTCCGCCGCGCGAACGCCGCCGCTTTGTGCGCAACGACGTCATCTCGCAATTGCGCTCACGGCTCGCACCGCCAAAAGACAAGGGAAACGTCCGTGCAGATCATCCGAAAGAACTTCGGACTTAAGCTCCTCTCCCTCGCCCTGGCCATCGTCGGCTGGGCGTATTTCCGGTATGCCAGCAATCCGGTTTTGGCGGCACGTTTCGATCAGCAGCTCTCCGTTCCGATCGTCGCGGCGAACCTTCCGGCCGGATACGTCGCACGATATACCGACAAGGAGGCCGTCGTCACCGTCGATACCCGCCGCGCCGGACCGGCGGTCAAGCCCGACGAGATCAAGGCGGTCCTCGATCTTTCGGGCAAGGGGGCGGGCGTCTACAACGTGCCGGTGGAATTGGTCGCGCCGAACGTGGTGGTACAGAGTTTGAGCCCGGCCTCGGTGAGCCTGACGGTTGAAAAGATCGATCAGCGCAGTTTCGCGCTCTCCTTTCATTACAGCGGAGCGCCGCAGACGCACGTCGTGGTCAATAGCTCCCAGCTAACGCCGGCACAAGTGGTCGTCCAGGGCCCGCAGGACCAGCTCTCGCAGGTCAGCTCGATTCGTGTCGACGTCCCGATACCGCAGACACCTCAGGCGATCGACGAGATGGTCCGCCCAATCCCCGTCGACGCGAGCGGATCGGAAGTCGCCGAGCTCAACGTCTCCCCCGATTTGATTCGCGTGCGCGTCGACTTCGTGCAGGGCGCGAGCGAACGCAATCCGTGAGGGCGCACTTCGGCACGGATGGCGTGCGCGGCGTCGCGAACGACGATTTGACGCCGGAGCTCGCCTTTGCGATCGGACGGGCCGGCGCAACGGCGCTGGCGCACGAGAGCGAACGGCACCGGCCGGTGATCGTCGGCCGCGACACACGGCTGTCCGGAACGATGCTCGAGGCTGCAATCGTGGCGGGCATTACCTCGGTTGGACGCGACGTGCTGCAAGTCGGAATCGTGCCGACACCGGCCGTTGCGCGCATCACCCTGGCGGAGGAGGCGGCGGCGGGCGTGATGATCAGCGCCTCACACAATCCGATCGCCGACAACGGAATCAAATTCTTCGGCCCCGACGGATTCAAGCTTTCCGACGATCTCGAACACGAGATCGAGTCCCTTATGGAACGCGACGATCTGCCGCGTCCCACCGGAGCAGGCGTCGGGGTTGCACGGATCGCTCAAAACCTCGGCAAGCACTATTACGACGAACTCTACGAAACGGGCGTCGATCTGGGCGGCATGCGGATCGTGGTGGACGGCGCGTTCGGAGCAGCGTACGCCATCGCGCCGTATGCGCTGCGCAAACTCGGCGCCGACGTGATCGAAATCAATTGCGACAACGACGGTGCGCGGATCAACGTCGAGTGCGGTGCCACGCACCTGGGTCCGCTGCAGGCCGAAGTCGAGCGGGCACGAGCGCGGAACGATCGGCCCGTGGTCGGCGTCGCGTTCGACGGTGATGCCGATCGTGCGCTCTTCGTCGACGAGAGCGGCGCGATCGTTTCCGGCGATCACGTGATGTACGCGATCGGACGTTTGTTGCACGAGCGCGGCGAGCTCACGCACGATACGATCGTCGGGACGGTGATGAGCAATATCGGATTCGAGCGTGCGCTCGCGCGGGTAGGATTGACGCTGATCCGCACGGCGGTTGGCGATCGCTACGTACTCGAACGCATGCAGGCCGGCGGTTTCGTGCTCGGCGGCGAGCAATCGGGACACGTGATCGACCTGCGCCGTAATACGACCGGCGACGGACCGATGACGGCGGTGACGCTCTTCGGTATTATGTGCGAGAAGAACGTGCGGTTGCACGATCTCGTGCGCGAGGTCGTCGTCGCACCGCAGGTCCTGGTCAACGTGCGTACGCCGCACAAGGGCGTGCTCGACGTGCAAGAGGTGCGTGAGGCAATCGTCCGGGCGGAAAGCGCGCTGGCCGGCACCGGCCGGCTCCTGATTCGGCCCTCCGGAACCGAGCCGTTGATCCGGGTCATGGCCGAGGGGGACGATCGCGAGACGATCGAGCGGATCGCCGGGGACTTGGCTCGGCGCATCGAGCAAGCTGCCGCCGTTTTGTAAAGCCTGAGAAAAAGAGGGGCAGGAGATGGTCGCCTCGCGGTAAACCAAAAGGCCCAAGCCGTGGGCATAGCCTGCGGTCCCTACGCCTGCACAAGAACACTGAATCCGGCGATGGCAGCCGGAGCGGGGGACTTTCCCGGGATTAGGGGTGAATGGGCCGGTCCGGTCCTAGGGCGATCTTTCCCGTCCGAACCCGTCAACTAACCTCGCAAGTGTCGTGAAAGAGGAGCGTCTCTTGCGTCAAGCGTTAGCTATCGGGGCTTTTGCCCTGTTGCTCACCGGGTCGTTTGCCACTGCTGGCGCCGCGACCCCAGGTCCCGCAAAAACCAGGGCCTTCGATTCGGCCCCAACCAGCCCCGACGTCGCGGAATGGACGTCCCACCTGATCGTCGTCACCAAGTCCGAGCACGGCGCCAAGAACGCCGAGTTTCGTTCCTTTGCGGGCGGCGTGCTGGCGCGGACCTCACGGATCGCGACCGAGCTCACCCGCAGCGCCCTGAAATTCCTCGGCGTCCCATACGTTTTCGGCGGCACGACCTCGAGCGGCTTCGATTGCTCCGGGTACGTGCAGCACGTCTTCGCGATGCTCGGGATCAGCCTGCCGCGAACCGCCGACGCGCAGTTCGACGCCGGGCAGCGCATCGTGGGCGGCATGCGGCCGGGCGATCTGGTGTTCTTTCAGACCTACGCCCCCGGCGCTTCGCACGTGGGCATTTATCTTGGCCACGGAAAGTTCGTCCACGCCGCGAGCGAAGGAGTGATGGTCTCGAGCCTGCACGACGCGTATTGGGCGAATCGGTTCATCGGCGCCAAGCGCTTCATCAGCGCGAAGCAAAAACATCTGCTCGCAACGAGATAAATTAACACACCGACCGAACGCGCCGACGCGGAAGCGCGCAGCGCATCGCTGGCCTACCTCGCATGGCCGCTGGCGCTCCTCGAAGCGGTGACACCGCGGCCGGAGGCATCGGCCTGGTATCGGTTCCACTTGCGGCAAGCCCTTTGGTTCGGCATTCTGTCGACGGCCATCGGGCTTGCCGCGTTGCTGTGGCCGCTCGTGCTCAGCCTGGTCGTCGGCGACGTGGTTGCCACCCTCTGGATTTACGGTCTCGCCATCCTGCTCGATCTCGGGCTCTTCGTCGTATGGCTCGTGCTTGCGATACGCTATAGCCGGCGCGCGGCTCGTGCCGAACTTTTCGACGTGCCATGGGTCGCGCGTATGACAGGGACCTCGGTCCGAAAGTAGTATTGAGGGCCGTTGCTCCGCAATGGGGTCGCCGCACGAAGCGGCGACACAACCGGAGCGACAGGATGTCGCGATTTTCGCGAAGCGAAAACCGGTGGGGTGTCGCCAAGCGGTAAGGCAGCGGACTTTGAATCCGCCATTCGTTGGTTCGAATCCAGCCACCCCAGGGACTTTATCCGACAAAGCCGGGGACGGCTTTGTCGGGCTAAAGTCGTCGCGGCTTTGCTGACGCAAAGCTCGCGCACTCATCGCTTCGCAGCGCGCAGGCAGCATAGCGGCAACAATAGCGTGGTAGAATGCCCTCATGGAGCGTGAACCGACGCCGGCGGATCTGATGAACGCGATCCTCGACATGCACGGAGCGATGTCCCAGGGGTTCGCCCAGGTCGACGCGCGGTTCGGTCGGCTCGAGGCGCGGGTTACTTCGATCGAAGGCGAGATCAGAGGCATTCATCATTGGATCGCACGCAGCGACGCGCGGTTCGATGCGCTCGAACGGCGCCTTTAACCCTCATGGAGCGTGAACCGACGGCGGCGGATCTGATGAATGCCATCCTCGACATGCACGGCGCGATGTTCCAGGGATTCGCCCAAGTCGACGCGCGCTTTGCCCAGGTCGACGCGCGGTTCGAGCGGCTCGAGGTGCGGGTCACGTCGATCGAAGGCGAGATCAGAGGCATTCATCGCTGGATCGCACGCAGCGACGCGCGGTTCGATGCGCTCGAAGGGCGCCTCTAGCCGGTCACCGCACCCGCGTTTTTAACGCCTCGATGACGGCTTTGGCCGTGCTCGCCCTGGATTGCGGGTTCTGACCGGTAATCCACCTTATCGAGTTTGACGGCACGTTCTTCCTCGTCGGTGAAGCACGTGATCGTCTTTCCGGCGACGAGCGTTGCCGCTTCACCGGTCCGAATCGCATCGACGAACGCCGCCGGTCCATGGCAAACCGCCGCGATGATCTTTCCCTGCGCGTCGAACTCGCTGAGCAACGTCTTCAGCGGATCGAAGGTGGCAAGATCGAACATCGTACCGTGTCCGCCGGGGATAAAGACGGCGTCGTGGTCGGTTGCATCGCCCGCTTCGCGCAAGGTTACGGTCTGCTCGAGGTCCTTGCGCGCGAGATCGTTCGGATCGGCGCCCTCGAGACTGCGCGGATCGATCGGTGCGTGGCCGCCGTGCGGCGTCGCGGTCACGATCTCGAAGCCGGCCTCGCGAAACGCGTGCCACGGGATGCTGTACTCCTCGAGCCAGAGCCCGGTCGGGTGCTCGGCATCGATGCGCGAGTGCCCGGTCACAATCATGAGAATCTTCGGCATAGCAATCCGATGATACATGAAATTTCCGTATCAAGAGGCCGGCCGAGAGCTTGACTCATTGCGCGCGGAGGAAGTGGGCCATGAGCTCGACGCGGCCGTGGAGGCCGAATTTTCGTAAAATCGCGACGACGTATTGATGTGTCGTGCGTGGTGTCAACGAGAGCTGCCACGCGATTTCACGCTCGGCCATCCCGGTGAGAAGAAGACACAGCACCTCGTGCTCGCGCGGCGTAAGCGAACACGCGGGCGCGAACGCCCGCATCGCCTCGCGATGAAAGGCGCCGGCGCCGAGGAGAAAAAGATTCAATACATCGCGCTCACGCTCACCGAAGGGTCGAGCGTTGATGCCCCGTTCGAGCCCGATGTACGACTCGTGTCGCGTATCGATCGTGTGTGAGCCGAGGAGACGGTCGCCGACGGCCAGTGGACGCAGAATTTCATTGTAGAGCCACGAGTTTTCCCACTCGTGATCGTCGACGAGCTCGGGGCGCAGGAAAGCGCGAGTGCGCCCGGCGTGCGCAAGGATCGCTTGCGTTTGCGGGTCGACGTCTCCAGCCGCGAAGCGCGCGGCTTGTTCGGCCACACGGCCGCGGCGCTCAGCGGAAGAATCGAGTTGCGCGGTCGCAACGATACGCCACGCGCGCGGGTCGGTGATGCGCGAGGCTTCAGCGTCCCGTCGGGCCGCAACCCAAAATCCGTTGGTCGCTCCGATCGTCCGGGTAAGTTCCCGCAGCGCGTGGGCTAGTGCCGCATCGATGTCGGATGCGGGAAAGTCGGCGAGCTCGCTCCAGATCCGCGAGACGGCGTGCACGTCGCGCTCCGACACATGCATCGTCAGGCCGACTTCGGGGGGCTAGCGTGGGGCACCCTGCTAGCTAGCAGATTGCCGCACGAGTCTCAGCCTCCCACATAATAAGCAATGACAGTGCGCTACGCGCTTCCGGCGTTCGCCTTATCCGTGCTGGTTCTCGCGGCATGCGCGGCGTCACGCGGGTTGATTCCGGGGCCAACGCCGCCGCCGGGAACGGTGGTCCTTTCGTCCGCAAGTATGGCATTCACGGCCGCGGGCGCGAGCGGTTCCTAATGCGCAATCTTGCATCGGTTGCGCTCGTCGCACTGCTCGCCGGCTGCGGCGGTGGCGGCTCCACGCCGAGCCTTCCCGTGCAATCCGTCGCGTCGCCCGCGCCGCAGCCTACGCAACAGTCGCCGCAAAGCGTGAAGGTTTCGTTCAACATCATCGTGCCGACGGCGAGCGGCGCGAGCGCGCGTCGCGTGCCGAACTACGTTTCAGCGTCGACGAAATCGGCATCGATCGCGGTCGGCAGCGCAATGCCGACCACCGTGAACTGCACGGCGACGTGCAGTGGGACGGTGAGCGCGCCGGTCGGCAGCGATACGTTTACCGTGAACCTCTACGACGCGACCAACGGCACGGGCAACGTGCTCTCGACCGGAGCATTGACGCAAACGATCGTCGCGAACACGGCCAATAGCGTGAACGTCACCTTCAACGGTGTCGTCGCGTCGCTGAGCATCGTGCTCGGTGCAAGCGGCACCGCCGGCACGCCGGCGTTGATTCCGGTCAGCGTCAACGCGCTCGACGCTGACGGGAACACGATCGTCGGGCCCGGCGTGTACGTCAACGCGAGCGACAAGCCGCTAACGATCGCTCTCTCGGATTCCGATCCGTCCGGGGCAACGGCGCTCTCGCAAACATCGCTGACGCAACCGACGAGCGGGATCACGCTGACCTACACCGGCTTGGCGATCACGTCATCCACGATCGGCGGGTCCGCCGCCGGCATTACAACGAGTACAACGAGCTTCACGCCGACGCTGCAGCCGATCGTCGTGACAACGAACGATACGCAAAACCCCGCGTATGCCGGCATCGATTTGTACGCAACGAGCGGCACGGGTTCATCGGCGACGTTCAGCGCCTCCGAAGTCGGGTGGACCAACGCTCCGTACGACAAGACGCTAACCGTAGCCACGGGGAGCGGATGTGCGAGCATCGCGACCGTCGCGCCGTCGAGCGGGACGTCGTTTACGGCATCGGTTGTTGCTTCGCCGAGCGCCGGCACATGTACGGCGACCCTGAGCGACGGCGCGGGACAGAGCCAAGCCGCATCGCTCGCGTATACAAGTTTCGTCTACACCGGCGCATCGCAGTCCATTACGCTGCCCAGCGGCGTGACCAACGTGACGATCACCGCGGCAGGCGCCCAAGGGGGGACGGCCTGCGTTTGCTCGACCGGCGGTTCCCCCGGCGCGGGTGGCGAGGGCGGCTCGGTTACCGCAACCCTGGCTGTAACGGCCGGCATGTTGGACGTCTTGGTGGGCGGCGCCGGCGGCACGAGCAGTAGCGGTTCCGGAGCCGCGGGCGGCTACAACGGCGGTGCGGTGGGCGGCAGTGCTACCGGCTCCGTCGAAGCCGAAGGCGGTGGCGGTGGCGGCGGCGGCGCTTCCAGCGTTACCGAGGGAAGTACGCAACTTGTCGTTGCCGGCGGCGGAGGCGGGGGGGGGATTGGCGACCCCGGTTGCACCGACGGCGGCGGTAACGGTGGCTACCCGGACGGTACTGCTGGCCAGACCCCGGGAGATCTGTGTGCCACTGCTGCCGGTGGTGGGGGTGGCGGCACGCAGAGCGCAGGCGGGGGCGGCGGACAAAACGGCGGCGGCGGTGGAGGCGCGCGCGGTAGCGCAGGCTCGGCCGGTGCGGGCGGCGCCGGCGGAACCGCTGATAGCGCCAACCTCGTCGTGGGCGGCGGCGGCGGCGGCGGCGGCTACTACGGCGGTGGAGGCGGAGGCGGCGGCATCACCGAGGGCAGCGCCGGCGGAGGGGCCGGATCGTCGTTCTACATTTCAACCGCGACGAACGTGACGACACAATCCGGCACACAGAGCGGCAACGGCTACGTGATCATCACGTGGTGAAAGGAGCATTCAATGGGAACGGGTGGTTCGATAACATTGGTCAACGGCACGACCCACGACTGGCGCAGAACGCATCAGAACTCATACCAAATGGCGGCCTGGGAGTTTCCGCAGGCCATCGCGGCGGGAACCGCGCCGAGAATCTATGTCGAGTGGGACGAGCGACTTCTGCACGAGTGGCGTGACGACGTGGGCGAGGTCACCTACGCGATCGGTGATACCGGGCATACGTTCCAGGTTCAAGCGAGCGTCAGGGATGGAAAGTACGACGTGCGTATCTATTTCGAGAATCTCGCAACGCAAGGCACTCCGCGCGGGGCGACGCTCGACCTGGGATGGGGATACAACGGCGACGTGACTTTCGTTCTGGCGAGCGCCGGCGACGACTTCATTTCGAATACCGTTCCCACGTCCTGGATGCAGAACAACCTGGCCATCTTGGGAGATCTCACGCTGCGGCGCCTCTGCATGCCGGGCTCCCATGATGCGGGAATGAGCGTGCTGAATGCTCATACGTTCTTCGGCACCGCCGCGAACTGTTGCACGCAGACGCATTCCATTCGCAATCAGCTCGAACTCGGGGTGCGTTATTTCGACATCCGTCCGGTCATCAGCGGCGGTCAGTACTTCACGGGACACTACGGCTATGTCAAACTCCTCAATTCGTGGCAGGGCGCCAACGGCGAATCGATGGCCCAAGTCCTTTCCGCCGTCCGCGACTACACCGCAAAGCACAAAGAACTGGTGGTTCTGCACCTCTCGCACGAGTTTAACACCGACGTGGCGAACGACCGGTATCGGGTGTTCACCCAGGAGGAATGGGATCGATTGCTCGCGCTCGTGCGCGACGAACTAGAAGCGGTACTCTTCATCGCCAAACCTGCGGACGTCGACCTCACCACGTTAAAGCTCAAGGATTTCATCGGCACCGGGAAGGCGGCGGTCGTCGTGCGGGTCGATCCGGGGGATGGGAAGGTCGGGCTCGGACGTTTTGCCGGTCAGGGGTTTTATCCGCAGTGCCAGTATCCCATCTTCGACCAGTATTCCAACACGGACAACATCGGTCAGATGGCCACCGATCAGCTTTCAAAGATGAAGGCGAATAAACCCGACGGGAAGGCTGCGTGCTTTTTGCTGGCGTGGACGCTGACGCAGACCGCAGCCGAAGCAGCCGCCGGCTTTCCTCCGATCCTCATGTTGGGACTGCTCGTGAACCCGCGACTCTACGGCTACCTGTACCCTGCGTGCACGCCCGACTGCTTCCCCAACATCTTGAATCTGGACTGCGTCTCGACATCGACGGTCACGGCACTGGCTATGGCCTTGAATGCGCGAGCGGCCCGCTCGGCCGGCCTCCCGTCCGGGAGCGTGGCATCGACGGCGTAGTCGGGCTAAAGTCGCCGCGGCTCTGCCGACGCAAAGCTCGCGCACTCATCGCTTCGAAGCGCGCTGGCAGCATGGCGGCAACAATCGCGTGGTAGAATGCCCTCATGGAGCGTGAACCGACGCCGGCGGATCTGATGAATGCCATCCTCGACATGCACGGCGCGATGTCCCAGGGGTTCGCCCAGGTCGACGCACGCTTCGCCCAGGTCGACGCGCGCTTTGCCCAGATCGACACACGCTTTGCCCAGGTCGACGCGCGCTTCGATCGGCTCGAGGCCCGGGTCACGTCGATCGAAGGCGAGATCAGAGGCATTCATCGCTGGATCGCACGCGGCGACGCGCGATTCGATGCGCTCGAACGGCGCCTCTAACCGCTCAACGCGCCCGCGTCGTTAACGCCTCGAAATTTTCACAGAATCGCGACGACGATACGACTCGTACCGCGTATCGATCGGGTGTGATCCGAGCAGGCGATCACCGACGGCGAGCGAAAAAATGATGGTGCGCTTCGGGCTCCGGGCAATGGCCTTATGCGTGCTCGCATTTGCGGCATGCGCGGCATCGCGCGGGTTCGCACCCACCACCGTCGGGAGGTTCGTGATGCGCAACGTTGCCGCGGTCGCGATCGCCGCGCTGCTCGCCGGATGCGGCGGCGGCGCCACCACGCCGGGCCTTCCCGTGCAATCGGTGACGACGCCGGCGCCGCAGCCCACGCAGCAAAAGGCGCAAATCGTCAGCGTTGCGTTCACCATCATCGTACCGACGGCGAGCGGTGAAGCGGCACGGCGTGTGCCCAACTACGTTTCTGCGTCGACGCAATCGGCATCGATCGTGGTCGGATCGGCAACGCCCGTCGTGGTAAATTGCACCGCAACCTGCAGCGGCACCGTGAATGCACCGGTCGGCAGTGACACCTTCAGCGTGGAGCTGTACGACGCGACGAACGGCAGCGGCAACGTGCTTTCGACCGGCACTCTCACGCAAACGATCGTCGCGAATACGGCCAACAGCGTGAACGTCACGTTCAACGGTGTGGTGAACTCGCTCGCCGTCGCGATTGGCAATGTGGTATCGCCGGGCATGGCCGGTTCGGTCGGCGTGACCGTGAACGCGCTCGATGCCGACGGCAACACGATCGTGGGCCCCGGGGTATACGTGAACGCGAGCGGCGCGCCGGTCACGATCGCGCTGAGCAACTCCGATGCAAGCGGCAACTCGACGCTCTCGCAGACCTCGATCACGCAGCCGACCACCGGGATCGAACTGACCTACACCGCCGCATTCGATGCGAATCCGACGATCTCGGCAAGTGCAACCGGATTCACCACGGCGAACGCAGCCGTGCATTTCCCCGCACCGACGCTCACCGCGCTAAGCGCGGTCAGCGGCGTAGCGGGCAATACCGTGAATGAGACCGTAACCGGCACGAACTTCGTGAGCGGAAACACGAGCATAGCGGCGGGTGCCAACGTCACCGTGAGCAGCGTGAACGTGACGAGTTCGACCTCGTTGACGGCGAGTTTCGTCATCGGCGGCGGCGCGGCGTTCGGTTCGCAGAACGTGAGCGCCACGACGGGCAACGGAACGAGCGGTACGATTCCGTTCGCGATTGGAACGAGTTCGATCGTCGTTACCGCGATGACCGATGCCACACCGGGATCGCCTCCGGGCACCGGCGCCGGTAGCGCGGGGGACTTGCGCAGCGCGATCTTGGCGGCTAATGCCGCGCCCGGCAGCGTGATCACGTTCAACTGCGGTTCGCCATGTACGATCCCACTCGGGGGTCCATTACCGCCGATCCAAGCGAACACGGTCATCGACGGTGGAACGTACGGCAGTGTGATCATCAACGGACAGAACCTGTATCGCGCATTTTGGGCCGAGAGCGGCACCGTCGTCCTCGCGAATTTGGAAATCGAAAACGCTGCGGCAATCGGTGGTGCCGGAGCCGTCACCAACGGCGGCGGAGGTAGCGGCGGCGGCGCGGGACTGGGCGCAGGCCTTTTCGTCGACTCCGCGAGCGCCGATGTCAGTCTGATCAACGACTACTTCTCCGCCGACAGCGCTACTGGGGGTGCGGGCGGCAAGGCCGCGAGTGGCGGTGGCGGAAACTTCGGCGCCAGCGGCGGAGGCGGGTTGGCCGGCGTCGGCGGCTATGGTTCTAGTGGCGGCGGCGGTGGCGGCGGGCTCCTCGGCGCAGGCGCGAACACGGTTTCCGCCGGCGGCAACGGCGGTGTCGGTTTCGATAGCTGCAGCGGTGGCAGCACGGGTGGCACCTCCGCGTCCGGGCAAGTGGGTGGCCAGGGACAGAGCGGAGCCGCTAGCGGGTGCGGCGGCGGCGGCGGAGGCGAGGGCGGGACGGGGACGGCTGTGGATGTGAACGGCTTTGCCGGCGGCGACGGCGGGAATGGCGCCTTTGGTGCGGGCGGCGGCGGCGGCGGCGCGGGTGGCAGCTCGTACGGCTCCGCCGCCGGGAGCGGTGCCGACGGCGGGAACGGGGGCTTAGGTGGTTTTGGCGGCGGCGGTGGCGGCGGCGGCGAAGGCGGCTCGGGCGACACATGCACTTGCGGCGCGGGAAACGGCGGGAACGGCGGACTCGGGGCGAGCGGCGGCGCCGGCGGCGGAGGTGGTGGCGGCGGCGAAGGCGGCGGCACCGCGAACGGTTCAGGTGGAACGAGCGGCGTGGGCGCCTCAGGAGGCAGCCTTTCGCCCGCCGTCGCTGGGGGTAACGGCGGTTCCCCGGGCGGTGGCGGCGGTGGGGCGGCAGCGGGACCAGCAATCTTCGTGAATGCGGGGACACTGGTCACCTTCAACAGCGGCGCCGGCGGCTGCACCGCGGCAGGCGGGGCCGGTGCATCCGACGGCGGCGGTAACGGCGGCTCCGATGCGACGCCGGTCTTCAACTACGGCGGAACGGTGAACGGCGTCACGGTAACGGCGGGTAACGGCGGCCCCGTTGCAAGCGCACTCGGCTCGACGGTGCCGTAATCGAGACATAAAGGGACGTTAATCCGAAAAGCGCAAAGCGCGCGTATGTCGATTGCACGTACGTTCGCACTCGCGGCATTGCTGTTGGGCGTTTCTTTTGTGCCCGCACGCGCCGCTGATCCGCCGTTGCTTTTGCAGAGTCCCACCGTGAGCCGGACCCAGATCGCCTTCGTCTACGGCGGCGACATCTGGACGGTCTCGCGCGACGGCGGCGCGGCGCATCGCGTCGTGACCGGCTTCGGCGCGTCGGGCTCGCCATATTTCTCACCCGACGGTTCGACGATCGCGTTCAGTTCCAATTATGACGGCAGCACGAACGTCTACACGGTTCCTGCGTCGGGCGGCGAACCGACGCGTCTCACCTATCATCCCGGGCTGGACAACGTGATCGGCTGGACGCCCGACGGCAGCAAGATCATCTTCGTCTCGGGACGGAACAGCCCGAACGACTCGACCCAACCCTACGAGATTTCGAAGAACGGCGGCATTGCGACGATGCTGCCGCTGCCCGATGCGACCGAAGGTTCGTTCTCGGCCGACGGCACCCACTTTGCGTACGTACCGAACAATCAGTGGGAGCCGTTCTGGCAAGGCTACCGCGGCGGTCAGACGACGCCGATCTGGATCGCGCGGATGAGCGATTCGTCGGTCGTGCCGATTCCGCGCAACGGCGAGAACGACCGCTATCCAATGTGGATCGGAGAGAAGATCTACTATGTCTCCGATCGCAGCGGGCATTACACGCTCTGGGACTACGATCTGCGCACGCACGACGTCAAGGAACTGGTGCCGAACCCGCGCGGCTTCGACGTCATCTCGGCGTCGGCCAATGACGGCGAAATCGTCTACTCGAAGTTCGATTCGATCCATCTCTACGATCCGGCAACCGGCGACGATCGCAAAGTGGATATCAGGATCGCCGACGAGATGCCCGACCTTCGCCCGCACTGGGTAAACGTTGCCGGCCGAATAGCGAACGCCGCGGTTTCGCCTACCGGCGTTCGCGCGGTGTTCGAGGCGCACGGCGACATTTTGACCGTGCCGGCCGAGAACGGTTCGGTCCGTAACATTACGCAAACCCCCGGAATCGAAGAGCGCGATCCGGCCTGGTCGCCCGACGGGAAGTGGATCGCATACTTTTCCGACGCGAGCGGCGAGTACACGCTGCGTCTGAAGGATCAGCTCGGATTGCAGCCCGAGCGCGTGTACAAACTCGAGCCGTATCCGTCGTTCTATTACACCCCGACGTGGTCGCCGGACAGTAAGAAGATCGCCTATTCCGACAAGCACGGCGGACTGTATTACCTCGATCTGACGCAAGCGCACCCCCAGCCGGTCAAGGTCGCGGGGATTCTGCACGAAGATTTCGCGCCGAACCCGTTCGAGGAGGTCTGGTCACCCGATAGCCGCTATCTGGCCTACCAAAAGCAATTGCCGAATTTCCTGCACGCGATCGACGTCTACGATACGCAGGAGCATCACGAGTACCAGATCACCGACGGTATGAGCGATTCCACCAATCCGGCCTTCGACAAGAACGGGAAGTACCTGTACTTCCTCGCCAGTACGAACACGGGATTCACGGCGTACACGCTCGACATGGAGTCCGACGAGCACCCGACGACCAGTTTCGTCTATGCGGTGGTTTTGCACAAAACCGATCCCTCGCCGGTCGCGCTGCAAACCGACGAAGAGCATGTCACGAGCGACGAACCCGAGGCGATGCCCGCGCCTCCGAAGACGGCAGCGCAGCCGGCCAAGCCCGAGGCGAGGCGGCCGAGGTTCACGCCGATCGATTTCGACGCGATCGATCAGCGCATCGTCGCGCTTCCGATTCCACAAGCCAATTACGCTGGGCTCGAGTCAGCCGGCCCCGATACGATTTTTCTCGCGGCCGTGCCGCTGGCCAGCGTCGTACCGCTTCCGCCGACCGCGGAAATCGTGCGCTACGACAACATCTCGCGCAAAGTCGTACCGTTTGCCAGCGGCGTTTCGGCCTTCGACGTCTCGTTCGACGGGAAGAAGATGCTGCTCGGACGAGGGATCTTTGCGCAGCAATGGGCGATCGTTCCGACGCAGGCACCGGTTCCCGCCGGGACGGGAACGCTGGCCACGAGCGCACTCGAAGTCTATTCCGTGCCGCGCGAAGAGTGGGCGCAGATGTATCGCGAGACATGGCGTATCGAGCGTGATTGGTACTACGATCCGCACTATCACGGACTCGATCTCGCCGCGGCCGAGAAGCGCTTCGCGGTGTTCGTGCCGGGCCTTGCCTCGCGATCCGATTTTACCTTGCTGACCCAAGAGATGATCAGCTATCTCTCGGTGGGCCATCTCTTCGTCCGCGCCGGGGCGCCGCCGCAGACCGATCACGTCACGGTCGGGCTCTTGGGCGCGGACTACAGCGTCGATCACGGCCGTTTCCGTTTTGCCAGGATCTACAGCGGCGAGAATTGGAATCCGACGCTCTTGGCGCCGCTCACCCAACCCGGCGTCAACGTGCACGTGGGTGAGTATCTGCTCGCGGTCAACGGTAAACCGATCTACGCCGATCGCGGGGTTTCCGCGTACTTCGAGGAAACCGCCGGCAAGCAAACCACGATCACGGTCGGCCCAAATCCCGACGGAACCGGTGCGCGCAACGTGACCGTCGTGCCGCTGGCCAACGATCACGCGCTTCGCAACCTGAATTGGATCGAAGACAATCGCCGTTTGGTCGATAAGCTCAGCGGCGGCAAACTCGGCTACGTCTATATGCCCGACACGGCGTACGGCGGGTTCACGAATTTCAACCGGTACTTCTTCGCGCAGGTGAACAAAGAGGGCATCATCCTCGACGAGCGCTACAATCACGGCGGACAAATCGCGGATTACGTGCTCGACGTGCTCAGCCGCAAGCCGCGCGCGATCATCGTCGGACGCGACGGCGAGCCGTATCTCGATCCACCGCTGGCCGTCTTCGGACCCAAGGTCATGATCATCAACGAGTACGCCGGTTCGGGCGGCGATGCGATGCCCTGGCTCTTCAAGAAGGCCGGACTCGGACCGCTGGTCGGTGTGCGCACCTGGGGCGGACTGGTCGGCATCGGCGGATATCCGGCGCTGATGGACGGCGGTTCCGTGACCGCGCCGCGGATCGCGATCGGCGGATTACACGGGCACTGGGAGGTCGAGAACCACGGCGTTTCCCCGAACGTCGAGGTGGAAGAGGATCCCAAGCTCGTGCGCGAGGGACACGACCCGCAACTCGAAGCCGCGGTCGCAACCGCGATGCGGATGCTGCGCGAGCATCCGCTGCCGCGTTACTATCCGCCTCCGTATCCCGATCATCACCCGGTTTTGCCGCCGGCGCGTTAGTCTTCGGTGGCGATGGCGCTCACGATCCAGAAATCGAACGTGAGCGACCGGTCGATGAAATAGGCTTCCGGTATCCAGAAGAAGCCGTCGTCGGCGAAGCGCTTCCCAAGTGAATTGCGCGCCAGGAATCGTTTCTTCGCGCGATCGTAGCCGACGCAGATCAGGGCGTGTCCGGTTATCGGGCGATCGCTCGGGCGCGGCAGGCGCAGCACGCCCGTGTGCGCGGCTTCGCTGAAGGTCTCCACGTACGCTTCGACGCCGAAGACGAACGGGTTTCGCTGCGCGAGGGCTGCGTAGAGATCGTCGAGATTGCGCGCGATGCGGCGGTAGGACGCGGGGCGCACGTGCGCGTGCGCGTAGCACGGGTGCGGCGGCGTCGCGAGCACGTTCGCATCGAGGTAGCGCCACATCCGTTCGGGGCACGCGCCGAAGCGCGCGGCTGCCTTGATCGCGGTGCGCAGGGTCGTACCGCAATCGGTTTGCTGCTGGCGCTTGGCTTTGCGCGCGTTGAAATACATGAAGAGGCGAGAGGGGCCCGGAATCGGCCGGCGGTCGCGGTTCGCGATCAACGTGAAGGTCGAGGCGAGCGCGTTGGCGCTGCAGCTTTGGATGTGGCGCTGCTGATAGACCTCACCGCACCAGGCCGAGAGATCGACCGCACGCGGAAGGCGCGCGATGCTTGGCCGGAACCGGCGGTCGCGTGCGTCGGGTTCGTCGCGCCGGCTGCCGGGATGAAATTTCACTCCTGCCATGAACCGCCCATTCGATATGGGTTCGCGGCAAGCCGCTACGCTGCACGTTACCAACGGCGACACGGTCGTGTATTTGTTCAAGAAGGCCGGCATCGTGGGGACGCACCTGCCGTGGCGCGATGGGCTGCACGAAGGCCCGGTGCCGGCGGTCTCCACGCTCGAGGAGCTGAGCCGAATCCGCGGGGAGTACCTGGCTTCGCGCAACTTCGGAAACCCGATCAAGCTGTTGCATGAGCTCGCGACGCGTGATGCGGTGCTGCATCGTGCCGAGGAATTCCGCGAAGTCATCCTCTGGTTCGAGCACGATCTTTACGACCAACTTCAAATGCTGCAGATTCTGGTCGAGCTGGACGCGCTTGCACTCGAACCGGGCCGGGTGAGCGTGGTGCAGAGCGACGCATATTTGGGCAGCATGACCGTCGACGAACTCCTTGCGCTCTATCCTCGCCGCCGGACCGTCACCACCGCGATCTACGATGCGGCGCACCTCGCCTGGGACGCGCTGCGCGCCGAAGATCCCGCCGGTCTGCTGCTGCAGAGCCAACGCGATGCCGCCGGGCTGCCGTTCATGCGCGCCGCGTTGCGGCGGCTGTGCGAGGAGTATCCCTGGAGCAGCGACGGGCTGTCGCGCTCGCAGCGCCAAGCCCTCGCGGCGATCGCGCAGGGACCTGCCCGTATCGACGAACTCTTCACGCGCGCACAGGCGCGCGAAGAAGCGCCGTTCTTGGGCGACCTCGCGTTCGCCGCGATCGTGCACGACTTGCAAAGCGAACCCGCGCCGCTGGCCCGGATCGAGAACGAGACCTTCGAACTGACCGCGCTTGGCCGTTCGACTCTTGCCGGCGGCGAGGACTGGCTTGCCGTACAGCCGATCGACCGCTGGATCGGCGGCGTTCACCTCACCCCGGAGCGAGCCTATCGCTGGAACGACGGGAGCGAAAGGTTTAGCAAGGGACCGGCAACGGTAGACTCGTGACATTCCGCGAGCTGATCGAGGAACTCGTCGGCGCCTGGCAAGCAAACGATGCATTGCGAGCTTGCGCGTTCTTCGCTCAAGAGGGCCTTTACCATGAATCAGGCCGCGAGCCGCTGCTCGGCCGCGATGCGATCTTGGCACACTTCGCGCGCTTTTTTCGCGACGGTCCCGCATGGCGATTCGAAATCGACGACGTGATCGTTGAAGGCGATCGCGCTGCGGTTTCGTATACGTTTGCAACCAACAACGACGGCACGTGGCGCACGCGCGCCGGGTGCGCGCTCGTTCGGCGTGAAGGCGACTCGATCGTGCAATGGCGCGAGTATCACGGGTAGATAGGAAGAACACCGGTATGATGGGCGAGCAACTCAGTATCGATATCACCACCGAGAATCACGGCGAAACCGTGATCTATCGGTTGCGTGGTTGCTTGGATTTGGCAACTTCGCCGAGCGTACGGGCCGCACTGGTCGAAGCGGCGGGTGGTGACAAGCACGATATCATCGTCGATTTGACCAAGCTCGAATATCTCGACTCGACGGGCCTTGGTGCGTTGATCGGCGGCCATCGCCGGGCGATTGAAAAAGGCGGGGCGATTCGATTGGCGGTGGGAAACGGTGCGATCGCGCGCTTGCTCACGATCACCGGTCTGATCCGCGTTTTTCCGGTCTATGCGACGCTCGAAGACGCGGTCGCGGATCGCTCGCGGCTAACGGCTACGGTGTAGAGTACGCCTCGTCGAGAAGCTCGACGATGTGCTTTACCTCGGCCCGAAGGCCTGCCTCGCGCAAACCGGCTGCGACCTGCAGTGCACACCCGGGGTTCGCGGTCGCGACGATGTCGGCACCGGTGGCTTTGATGTTGGCTGTCTTGCGCGCTTGCAAGCGCGATGCCATCTCGGGTTCGGTCAGGTTGTAAATCCCGGCGCTGCCGCAGCATAGCGCGCTCTCGGCCATCTCGATCAGGCGCAGTCCGGGAATTTTCGCGAGCAGTCTACGCGGCGCCGCACTGACCCGTTGCGCGTGCACCAGGTGACAGGGCTCTTGATAGGTCACGCGTGCGTCGATCCGTCCGCGCGGTGGCTGCAGTTCCATCGCGTCGAGGACTTCGGTGACGTCGCGCACGCGCGCCGCGAACGCTGCCGCGCGCTCGCGCCAGGCCGGGTCGTCGTGCAGGAGCCGTTCGTATTCCTTGAGCGTACTGCCGCAACCGGCAGCGTTGACGACGTACACGTCCGCGCCGCTGCGTTCGAACGCGGCGACGTTGACGCGAGCCAGCTCGCGCGCTAAGGCGTCGTCACCTGCGTGCACCGCGATCGCGCCGCAACAGCCCTGGACGCGCGGAACCACGACCGATAAGCGCGCGCGGTTTAGCATGCGAATCGTAGCCTCGTGCACGCGCGGGAAGGCGACGTGCATGACGCATCCCGCGTGCAGCATCGCCGTGCCGGCGGCGTTCGAGACGGTGTACTGTTGATCGTCCGGCACGAAAAACCGGCCGGGAATAGGCGGCGCCAGCCGTGCCAGTTCGCGTAATCCGAAAAATCCGGCCAGCGCGGAAAGACCACTATGCTGGGCGAACCGCAGCATCGACGCCGCCATGCGCAAGCGCGCGGGTCTGGCGAAGAGCCAATCGAGCAGAATCGCCCGGCTCCAGCGAACGCGCACCGGCTGGGTCGCGGCGCTTGCGTGTCGGATGCGCGCACGCATCTCTTCGAGCATCGAGCCATAGGGAACGCCCGAGGGACAGACGGCTTCGCAAGCGCGGCAGTCCAGACACTGCGACATCTGCTCGACGAAACCCGGGCTGAGCAGATCGAGTTCGCCCTCGTCGGCGGCCTTGATCAGGCTAATGCGGCCGCGAGGGCCTGACGTCTCGGTCATCGTCTCCAGATACGTCGGGCACGCCGGTAAACAAAGCCCGCACCGGACGCACGCCTCGTAGCCCGTCATCATACGGCTTCGATGCCGGCGTAGCGCGGCTGCCACATCGCGGTATGAATGGCGCTTTCGACGTCCTCCGGAACGACGCGCGCGAGTCCCTCGCGCAACGCCGCAGCAGCAACGGCGGCTGCAACGCGCGCCGAAACCTCGCGCAGGCGCTCCATCGGCGGAAGAATCGGGGCTCCCAACTGCGAGACGTCGACCATGTCGGCGATCGCAGCGGCGGCCGCGACGAACATGCCGTCGCTGATCAGCTGAGCTCGCGTTACGATCGTTCCTAAGCCCAGGCCCGGGAAGATCATGGCGTTGTTCGCTTGGGCGATTTCGTAGGTCGAACCGCCGTAGACCACGGGCGCGAACGGACTTCCGGTCGCGACCAGCGCTTTTCCGTCGCTCCACGCGATCAGGTCGGCCGGCTGCGCCTCGGCTAGTGCGGTCGGATTGGAAAGCGGCAGAATGATGGGACGAGGCGTCCCGCGCGCGAGCTGACGGACGACCGCTTCATCGAAGGCGCCGGTGACGCCGGACGCGCCGGCCAGAACCGTCGGCTCGACGCGGCGCACGACCTCGGCCAACGTAATGCCGCGTTCGGGGTCACGTTCCCAGCCTGCGACTTCGTCAGCCGGCCGCGCATACGGTCGCTGGAAGTCGCGCAGGGCGGACATGTTCTCGAGCAGCAAGCCGTCGCGGTCGACGCACCAGAAGCGGCGCGTGGCTTCCTCGCGTGAGAGTCCTTCGCCGGTCATCGCCTCCACGATGAGATCGGCGATTCCGCAACCTGCCGTGCCGGCTCCGAAAATGAGGAAGCGTTGGTCGCGTAGCCGTCCGCGCACAACCTTGAGAGCGGCTGCGACCGCGGCGAGCACGATCGATGCCGTGCCCTGGATATCGTCGTTGAACGTGCAGACCGATGAACGGTAGGCATTGAGTACGTAGCGAGCATTGCTTGCCCCGAGGTCTTCCCAATGCAGCAGGGCGTTGGGATACACGCGCAAGGCGGTCGTGACGTAAGCGTCGATGAACGCGCGGTAGCGCTCGCCGCGAACGCGGCGATTGCGATAGCCGAGATAGAGCGGATCGTCGAGCAGCGACTGCCGGTCGGTTCCGACGTCGAGCATGACCGGAATCGTGCGCGACGGATCGATGCCGGCGGCAGCGGTATACACCGCGAGTTTGCCGATGCAGATATCGATGCCGCCGACGCCCCAGTCGCCGATGCCGAGAATCGCTTCCGCGTCGGTCGCAACGATGAGATCGACATCGTCCGGTTCGTCGCCGGCTTCGTTGTTGCGCAGTGCGCTTTCGATTTCGCCGGGCCGGTCGATCGAGAGAAAGACGCCGCGCGGTCTACGGAATTGGTGGCTGTATTGCTGAATCGCAAGGCCGACGGTCGGTGTGTAGATGACGGGCAGCATCTCGGCGAGGTGCGAGGCCAAGAGATGGAAGAAGAGCGTCTCGTTGCGATCGCGCATCGCGGTCAAAAAGGTGTTCCTCGCCAGGTCATCCGCCTGTTTCACGAACAGCTCGTAGGCGCGCTCGGCCTGCTGGTCGAGCGTAAGCACGGCCGGCGGCAGCAGTCCAACCAGACCAAGCTCCTCGCGTTCCCGCTCGGTAAAGGCCGTGCCCTTGTTGATTCGCGGGGTGCGCAAGACGTCGAAGCCGCGAGCGCAGACCCGGAACGATCCGTCGTCGGCGACGCAGTAGAATTTCGACCGCCTCATGTGCCGAGCGGTTCGCCGACCGCTCCGACCTTTCCGGTAGACCGGAAGGCAGGCATGGGCGTACGTTCTCCTGCGCGAATCCCGGTTACACTCGGAGGCTCTTTTTGCGTAACGCCGTCACCTCGAAATACTTTCTCACGACCGAAGAGAAACTGAAGCATTTTATCGTCGACGTGCTCGAGCGGTCCGGCGTGGCGCGTGCTCACGCGGAAGTGACCGCCGACGTTCTGGTGGAGGCGGACCTGCGCGGCATCGAATCGCACGGCGTCGCGCGTTTGGAGTCGTATTACGTCGCGCGTATCCGCAGCGGCCATCTGAACCCGCAGCCGAACTATCGCGTCGTTCGCGAAAGCAAGACGTCGATCGTCTTCGACGCCGATAACGGCCTGGGCCATCCGGTCTCGAAGATGGCAATGGAATCGGTCATTGCCAAGGCGCAGGAATTCGGTTCAGCTTTTGGTGGGGTGCGCAACTCGAACCACTACGGCATTGCCGGATATTATGCGATGATGGCGCTCGAGCACGACATGATCGGCATGTCGGCGACGAACTCCGTCAAATACGCGGCCGCGACGTTCGGGCGTGAGGTCACGCTCGGAACCAACCCGTTTGCGTTTGCGGTGCCCGCCGGCAACGAGCCCTCGTTCGTGCTCGACTTCGCGACGACGACGGTTCCGAAGGGCAAGATCGAGGTGTACAAGCGCAAGGACAAAGAGCTGGAACCGGGATGGGCGATCGACGAGCAGGGCAATATGACTGCCGATCCCGACGAAGCGCTGCGCGGCGCGCTCTTGCCGTTGGGCGGTTTCGGCATGGAAGGCGGCGGCCACAAGGGGTACGGCTTGGGCTTGCTGGCCGACATTTTGTGCGGCGTTCTTTCCGGCGGCTGCTTCGGTCCGACGCTGCCTTTTGCCGACGAAACGAAGAAGGGCGCGATCTCGCATTGGTTCGGCGCGTTCCGCGTCGACGGATTCCGCGACGTGGCCGAGTTCAAAGAAGACATGGACGTCGAGCTGCGCTACTTCAAGGACAGCGCGGTCGCGCGCGGCGCGCAACGCATCATGGTCGCGGGAGAACCCGAGATCCTCAAAGCGGCATACCACCGGCAGTACGGCGTTCCGGTGCACGCGAAAGTCTGGGACGGGCTCAAACGCATCGCGGACGAGCTCGATCTCGACTTCAACCTCGAGAGATAACCCGGTCGGCGGAATCTAGGAGACGGCTTGCGCCGCCTGCTCGCCGGTGGGAATGAGCCCTAACTCGATACACGCGTCGCGCTCTTTGCGCAATTCCTCTTGCGTCTTCTCGAGCATCCGGCGCCCAAACGCGTCGAAATCGAATCCTTCGACGATCCGCGAGACGCCTTTTTCGGTGCGCGAGGGATATGAAAAGATCAAGCCCGGATCGATTCCGTACTCTCCGTTCGAGTAGCGCGCGACCGAGTAGACTTCACCGGCGGGCGTGTCGTGCGTGAGGCGGTAGACGCCGGTCACGGTTGCGTGCGCAGCCGAGGCTGCCGAGGATGCCAAGCGAGCCTGAATGACTTGCGTTCCACGGTTCTGCACGGTCGAGATGAACTTGTGCTCGAGCCATTCCTCGTCGTCGATGACCTCCGGAACGGGGCGCCCGCCGATTTTCGCGTGCGCGAAATCCGGGAACTGCGTTGCCGAGTGATTTCCCCAGATGATCATCTGCGAGATCTCCGAGACGTCGACGCTGGCTTTTTTCGCGAGCTGGGCGCGAGCCCGCAATTCATCGAGCGTCGTCATCGCGAAGAAGCGGTCCCTCGGTACGCTGGGCGCGTTGTTCATCGCGATCAGGCAGTTCGTGTTGCATGGGTTACCTACGACGAACACGCGCACGTCGTCGGCAGCGTTGTTCTCGATCGCGCGCCCCTGCTCGGTGAAGATCTTGCCGTTGACGCGCAGCAGCTCGGAACGCTGCATGTCACCTTTACGCGGGACGGCGCCGACGAGAATCGCCCAATCGACGTCGCGCATCATCGCGTCGGAGTTTGAGCCGTACTGGACGTTTCGCAGCAGCGGGAAGGCGCAGTCCTCGAGCTCCATCAGCGTGCCCCGAAGCGTGCCCAGGGCCTGCTCGATCTCGAGCAGGTGCAGGTCGAGCTCGATCTGGGGACCGAACATTTCACCGTTGGCGATGCGGAAGATCAGCTGGTAGCCGATCTGACCCGCGGCGCCGGTAACCGCCACCTTGAGACGTTTTTTCACGATACCTCCGCACGACCGTCGTAAGCTTTGCCCCGGGTTCTTCGCGCTGCCAGGAATTCCGTTTGGCCTTGCCCGATAAGGCTTCCATGCGCGGTCCCCACGGCCAGCCCGACCTCGAACTCGTCCACGTCAGCGTCATCTCCGCTGCCGGTGCGTATACCGTAGGCAATTCCTCCTTTTTCCGCTACATCATTCGGCTGGCCGAGATGGAGCTGCCCCTCTCGCGGGCGGATCAGGAAGCCGTCGACGTCTTGGCCGCGATTCCCCACGCGTTCGACGCCGACGACGACGTGCCGGCGCTCTCGGGAGCCGGATGGCGCATCGTGCCGGCGCAGGGCGAGCTCGACTGGCCGGTGCTCGAAGCAACGCCGCAACGGCTGCGTACCGCGCTCGAGCGTGCGCGCGCACTGCTCTGGAACAACGCGTCGCGCTTTCGCGTGAGCGCGCGCGAGATATCCGCGATCGAGGACGAACTCGATGCCGTCTACGGCGTCCTGATGCGAGCTGAGGCGGCCGGCTTCGCGGTAAACGTCTCATACGTTTCGTAACGCCCCTGCTTGGTGCGGGCGGCGAACCCATTTCGTTCGTCCGCACGCTTTACTCGCACGGGCTGCCGTTTCTGCCGCCCGGTGCGATCGATGAAACGAACAACACCTACACGCTGACGGTGTCGATCGGCGGGCGCACGCGTTCCCTGAAATTCTCGGCGGACGGGGAGAATCTCGTTGCCGAGCTGGGCGGCGGCCGTGCAAGCGCCGCGGATCTTCACGCAGCGCAGCGTATTACGCGCCGCGTCTTTCGACTCGATCAGGATCTCTCGCCGTTCTATGCGATGATCGCGAACGACCCGCGCCTGGCGTGGGCGGTCGGAGCAGGCCGCTTGATCGCCAGTCCGACCGTGTTCGAAGACGTGATCAAGACGATCTGCACGACCAACTGCGCGTGGAGCGCGACGCGCCGCATGGTGAGCGCGCTGGTCGATCTCGGCGGCGGAGCGTTTCCGGATGCGGCGCTCCTTGCCGCGACACCGGCAAAGTGGTTCGCCGGCGTCGCGCGCATGGGGTATCGCGGACCCTACGTGCGCGCGATCGCGCGCGACGTGAACGCGGGCCGTCTCGATCTCGAAGCGATGCTGCCGCACACGCTACGCGACGAAGCGCGAGAAGCCGCGGTGGAAGAAGCGCTGCTCGAGCTGCCCGGCATCGGGCCGTACGCGGCGGCGCACATCATGCAACTCCTCGGCTATCATCGTCGGTTGATCCTCGACTCGTCGACGCGGCCGAAGTATTTGCGGCTGACGAAGAAGAAGCGCGCTTCCGACAAGAGCATCGTACGCGATTTCAAACCATACGGGCCGTATGCGGGACTCGCGTTTTGGCTGTTCCTCACCCGAGACTGGGTCGAGGAGTTACCGTTCGATTCCCAGGGGGATGAGCGCATGGAGAGGGTTTAGCGAACGAGCAGCACGGCCAGCGCCATCGCGGGGAGTGTTATGGCCAAGCCGATGCCGAGAAATACGACCGGCCGCACACGGAAGCCCTCGCGCCGCAAAGCGATCAGCCAAAGCATCGTAGCGAGCGATCCGGTTACTGAGACGTTCGGCCCAAGATCGACGGCCACCAGCGCGGCATGTGCAATCGCCGGCGACACCGGTGCGGATTGCAGCGCAAATCCGCTCGCGAGCGCGACCGGAAGATTGTTGAACACATTGTCCGCTGCCGTGAGAAGAAGCGCGGAGAGTAGATTACCCGGACCGTAGCCCAGTGATTGTGCGTGATGGAAGAAGAGACGCAGGAGGTCGATCACGCCGGCACGATCGAGTGCGGCAACGATGACGAACAACCCGGCGACCAGCGGAACGATTTGCCACGCCACGTGCCGCGCTACGAACGCGAGGACCCCGCGCTCGCGCAGCGAGACGACGGCCGCGCAAGCGATCGCGCCGGCGAGCGCGGTAATGCCGACGTCGAGGCGTAACGTCGCGGCGATGACCAGCGCGAGGGCCGCGATCCCGATCGCGGCGCCACTTAGCGCGGCGGCGGCCGGCAGCGGCGCGGGTTGCGCGCGCACGCGGTACGCGCTCTGCAAATCCGCACGGAAGAACAAGCGCAATCCGAAGTACGTGACGATGATCGCGGCGAGCGAAGCGAGTGCAAAGTCTGCGAGCCACACGTGCAGCGCAGGTAGGTGCGGACCGAAGACCACGAGATTGGCCGGATTGGAGATCGGAAAAATGAAGGAAGCCGCGTTCGCCACGAACGCGCACGCGAAGAGATAGGGCGACGGGTCGGCATCCGTGCGCACGAGTGCAGCGCTGATCGCCGGCGTCAGCACGATCGCGGTGGTGTCGTTGCAAAGCAACGCGGTCACGCCGGCGCCGAGCAGATAGACGAGGGTAAAGAGCCGGCGCTGCGAGCCGCCGGCCGCGTCCAGGACGCGGGTGGCGAGCCAATCGAAGAGCCGTTCGTGCCTCGCCAGTTCCGCCAGAGCCATGATGCCGACGAGAAAGGCGTACACGTCCCTGCCGCGCATCACGGCGGCTAACGCCTGCGTGGGCGAGATCGCACCGAGCAAAACCAGCAGCGCCGCCCCGCCGGCCGCCCAGATCCACTCCTGTGCGCGCCGCGGCCAAAAGATCATCCCGGCGATGGCGATCACCGAAATAAGAATCACCGGCCAGCCTAGAAGAGCCACGAGGTCCAGCATACCCGCCGATGCTCTTATCCACAGCGCCTCCACAGAGGAACGGCGCGATCTTCCGCTAATTAGCACAAACCAATATTTGCGCTAGTTACGCAGGCTTGGGAGAAGGTGCGCGGTGGATAATTCACGGCCTTTACGCACAGCCGAGACGGATGGGCGGCGGCGGACCTCCGCCACCGCGGATCCGCTGGTGGCAGAGTTCGGCTCGCAGCTCACGCTGGAATTGCGGCGCGGCGAACGCACCGTGCGCGAATATACCCGCGACGTCGAAATCTTCGGCGCGTTTTTGCAAGAACGGGACATCACCGGCGCCGACGGGACGCCGTACCGTGGGCCGTTCGGCGATGCGCTCAAACGCGCGACCCAGTCCTCGGTCCGGCAGTTCGTCATGCATTTGAGCCGGCTCGATTTTTCGCCGGCCGCAATCCGGCGCAAGCTGGCGGTGCTGCGGCGATTCTACGCCTACCTGAAGCGTGAAGGCATTCGCGCGGACAACCCGGCCGCCGACGTTCCGAATATTCGCCTGCCCAAACGGCTCCCCAAAGCATTGCCGTTCCGCGACGTGATGCGGCTGCTCGGGACGCGGCCGGCAGCCGGTGAGCCGGAGTTGCGCTGGCGCCGCGACATCGCGATCCTGGAGCTGCTCTATGCGAGCGGGATGCGCCGCGCCGAACTGGTCGGCATCAACGTGAGCGACGTGAACTTCGAGGATCGCACGATCCGCGTGATCGGGAAGGGCAACAAACAGCGAACGGTGTTCTTCAACCATGCGACGGCTGCCGCGCTCGAAGCCTATTTGCGCGTTCGACCGCGCTGCGAGGACGGCGCGCTCTTCGTGAGCAAACAGCGCCGGCGGCTCAGTTACCAACAGCTCGGACGCGTCTTTGCGATCTACGTGCGGCTCAGCGGCTTGGAGGGCAAGGTGACGCCGCACACGATGCGTCACTCGGTAGCGACGCATCTGCATCAAAGCGGCGTCGACCTGATGACGATCAAAGAGTTTCTCGGGCATGAAAGCATCCAGACGACGCAGATCTATGCGGAGATGACGATGGAACACGTGCGCCGCAGCTACGAGGAGCATCATCTTCGCGATCGCGAAGACCGCTAGCGTGAAACGCTTTGCTCCGCTTCTTCTTCTGGCTTTTGTCGCATGCGAAGCCCAGCCCGTATCCTATTCGACGACGGTCGGCGTCCTCAAGCCCGGCGCCACGATGACCGTTCGCATCGCGAACGGAGTACTCAACGCATACGCACCCGCCGAAGGCGATCCGTCCGATCGCTTCACCGTGGTTGCGAGCGCTTTGCCGACGGCCTCGCCCCTACCGGCGCCGCCGCAGATCCGCCCGAGCGGCAAAGGCGTCACGATCGACGCGTCGGGTACGCTGGCAAACCTGCTGGTGCGCGTACCCGAGGGCGTCAATCTCGTCGTCGAGTCGAAGCGCGGGAACGTGAACGTGACCTCGATCAGCGGTAACGTCGTCGTTCACGCCGGAACGGGCGACGTGAACGTCATGATTACCGGCTACGCGCAGGCCAGCACGCAGAACGGCGACGTCGACGTAACGATGGGCGCGACGCATTGGCCGGGGACGCTGCACTTTCGCACCCGGAACGGCGACGTGACCGTCTACGTCCGCGAAACCGACGCGTTTCACGCCCGCATGCACACCGACGACGGAACGCTCTTCACCGATTTTGGTTTGCGTGGAACCTCGCATGGAAACAACGAGACCATCGATGCTCCCGTCGACGGCGGAGGCGCCTTTGGACTCGATCTCGAGAGTAAGCGCGGCGCGGTCCGGCTGTTGCGCCTCACCCCACAGGCGTAAGCGGATGAAAGCTGCGCGCCGGTGTATTTCGAGTGCGGTCGTGCTGATCGTGCTCGGCTGTTCGCACGCCTCGGGTGGGCCGCAGGGCTGGACGAAAGCGAACGGCACGACGTGGGTGAACGGCTCGGGCGCGGAGCAAGAGCGCTATACGATGACGAGCGCCGCGTTCAACGGCTCGCTCAAGGATCTGGCTTCGCAGCAAACGATCGACATCGTGCTGAAGAATGCCGGAACACGCTTCGTTCAGAGCGTTCCATTTCCGAATTGTCCCGGACAAGCGGGTTTGGCGACGTTCCGCTCGCCGAAAGCGATCGTCGAGGACGGCTTCGCCTTGGAAGGCGAGCGCGCGGTCACGATTCTCTACGTGCGCCCGTCCGGCGCCGCCGAGAGCCCGGAGGTTCTGGCGGCGATGAATGCCGCGCTCTGTGTGCCGCCGGCTTAATCGCTCGCGAGCACGGCGCCGGGGTTCATCGCGTCCGCGGGATCGATCGCGCGCTTGACCGCGCGCATCAGTTCCATTTCGACCGGGCCGCGCTGCAGCGCGAGTTCCTCGCGGCGATAGCGGCCGACGCCGTGCTCGGCGGTGATGCTGCCGTCGAAGTCCCGCACGACCGAATGAACGGTGTGATTGACGGCCTCGGCGCAGTCGCCGGGACCGAGGAGCACGTTGAAATGGATGTTCCCGTCGCCGACGTGCCCGAACGCGAGCACGCGCGCTTCGGGATGATTGCGCCCGACGGCGTCGTGGGCGCGCGCGAGAAACGACGGAATTGCCGAGACCGCAACGCTGACATCGTGCTTGGCGCTCGGTCCCGTGCGGCGTTCGTTTTCGGCGATGCTCTCGCGCCACTCCCACAATGCCAGCGCCTGCGCGCTGCTCTCGGCCATGACGCCGGCGCTCGCGTACCCGCGTTCGGTGACCAGCGCCAGCGCCTGCTCGGCCCCTTCGCGCAGTCCGGGGAGGCTCGATGCCGCTTCCACGAGCAGATACCACGGGTGCGGTGCGAGCGGCCGAACCAGTTCCGGCGCGTAAGCAAGACGCAATCCGACGGCGAGCTCGCTGAAAAGCTCGCAGCCCACGAGCGCCTCCCCGAGCGCCTCTTGCACCTCGGCAAATGCGGCGACCGCGTTTTCGGGAGAATCGATTCCGAGCAGCGCGGTTGCGCGGTGCGCCGGCCGCGCGAACAGACGCAACACCGCGCCGGTGATAACGCCGAGCGTTCCTTCACTGCCGATGAACAGCTGCTTCCAATCGTAACCGGCATTGTCTTTGCGCAGCGCCCGCATCCCGTCGGCGATGCGACCGTCGGCGAGCACCACTTCGAGCCCGAGCACGAGCGCGCGCATCGAGCCGTAGCGCAGTACCGCCGTTCCGCCGGCGTTGGTCGCGATCAGGCCGCCGATCTGCGCGCTTCCCTCGGCCGCAAGCGAGAGCGGAAAGAAGCGTCCGGCCGAATCGGCGGCGCCTTGTACGTCGGCCAAGACGCAGCCGGCGTCGAGGGCGATCGTGAAGCCGAGCGCATCGAGCCACCGCACGTTGCGCATTCGCGAAAGGCTGAGAACGACCGCACGGTCGAGATCGAGCGGTGTCGCGCCGGCCGCGAGCCCGGTGTTGCCCCCTTGCGGGACGATCGCCGCGCCCGCCGCGCGAGCGGCACGTACGCACGCCGCGACTGCCGTCGTATCCGCCGGGCGCACCACCGCGAGAGCAGCGCCGTGAAAGACGCCGCGCCAATCGGTGAGGTAGGGTTCGAGATCGCGTTGTTCGGTAAGCACACCGCCCGGGCCGCAGATCGCGGCGAGCTCCGCGAGCAGTGACACGCTCATTCGCGCTTGCGCGCGAGCTGCGCTTCCTTCGCTTTGATCAGGCGCACCATCGCGTCGTTGTACGGCGTCGCGACGCCGGTGCGCCGGCCGAACGCCACGACCGCGCCGTTGATGTGATCGATCTCGCTCGGATGTCCGGACTCGAGGTCGAACGCCATCGAGCTCTTCGAGTCGGCGCCGATTTCGATCACCTGGGTGACGTATTGCCACGGGCTGACGAACGGCAGATTGATCTTCAGTGCGGCCGCGACGGCGGCTGCTTCTTCTGCCAACGACTCGGCCAAATGGGCCGCGTTGGGGCTGCGCGGAATCTCACCGGTTTCACAATCGAGGAGGGCCGAGATCGCGTTGATCGCGGCATTGGCGATCAGCTTGCCCCACAGGTGCGGGCGAATATCATAGACGACCGAAGCGCGCAGACCCGATCGCGTCAGCAACTCGGCGATCATGCGTGCCGTCGCCGGTGCGGCCGAGGTCGCGCCGATCAGCGTGTTGCCGTTTACCGAGCTGCGCACGTGTCCGGACGCGACCGTGGTCGAGGATTCGGTCGTAACGCCGAGCACCACCGGCACGGCGCCGCCGAGGGCGGTTTTGATCGCGTCTTCGTTGCCCACGCCGTTCTGTAGCGAGATCACCGGCGTGGCCGGATTGAGCTCGCCCGCGAACGGGCGGAGCGCTCGCAGCGTATCAACGGCTTTGACAAAGAGCAGCAGCATCTGCGAATCGAAGAGCTCGCGCGCATTCGAAGCGACGCGTACGCGACGCGGAGCCTCGTCGTTGATCTGCAATCCGCGTGCAGAGATGGCCGCGCTCGTCTGCGCGTTGGCATCGAGCACGGTGACGTCCGACGTCGTCGCGAGATGATACCCGAACAGCGTGCCCATCGAGCCCGCCCCGATGATGCCGATCTTCAGCCGCTCTGCCTCCATCAGGGGAATTGGGTCTGCAGCCCGTACGAGAAGCGGCGCTCGGCGTGATTGATGGCGCGTTCGCCGTAGAAAAGTTCGAGATTGCGCGTCAGGTGCAGGTTGCCGTAGATATCGAGTTGCGGCCGGCGCGGATCGTAAAACCGCGTATCCAAACCGAAGACGCCGGCGTTGTATTGGCCGATGAGGCCGAGCTGCGAGTAGAGGATACCGCCGCCCACTCGCGTGTCATCGTTCAAGGAATGGAGGAGGGCGAGATTGGTCGTCGTGTGGTATCCGATGTCGTTGGCGCCCACGAAGAGGCTCGTCGAGGAATTCGGCAGCAGCGTCGCGTCGAGATCGGTTTGCGGCCCGCGGTCGCTGCTGTAGAGCCCATTCGGGCAGCACACCTTCTGCGCGGATAGTTCACTCATGCGCAGTTGAATCGAGATCAGGTTGCTCGCGATCCTTGTGAGCCGGTTCCGCAGATGCAGCGACGCCGCGGTGGGAAGCGGTGTGCCCAGCGGCGCGGGCGAGGCGTTTGCCCCGGGCACAGCGGATGCCGGCATGGTCGGCAGAGGATAGGGCGTGGCGCCCTCGTCGACACCGTAAACGCGGCTGGTTCCACCGAGAGCGCCGAGGAGCGAGTTTGCTCGCTGCATGGTCGCATCGAGGTTGGCGACCGTGTTCTTCAGTTCGGCCTGCGTTTGGGGATCGGAGGTGATGCTGCGCAGATCGTGGGTGATACCCGCGATGTTCTCCGTCGTGTCGGCGATGTTTTTGGTCGTCGCAAGCACGCTCGTATGCAGGGCCGGATCGGTAACCATCGACTCGAGCGAGGCCATCGAGGTGTTGAGCGCATGCGAGGTTTGCTGGAACTGCACCAAGATGTCGGTGATGCGGTGCGAATTGAGCTGCGTCGTGTCGTTGAGCGTTCCGGTGAGCGCGACCAGATTGGCGCTCGCTTCGCCGAGGCTGCTTTGGAGCTGGGCCGAGAGCGAGCCGATCGCCGTTTTCATCGATGCCGTCAATTCGTCGGCGTTCGTCAGCGTCGATTGCAAGGTGTCGAGCAGCTTGGGTTCGCGTTTCGAAAGCTCGTCGAGCATCGCGTCCAACTTCACGACCTCGCCCTGTCCCTGCTGCAGCAAGTCGGCGATCGTCGCCGTGTTCTGTCCTTCGGGCTGCTGATCGATCGGCAGCACGCGCCGCTCGAGCGGTATCATTCGTGCGGTTTCTCGCGGCGCGCCGAACACGCCGCTCGGATGCGGAACCGGCGGCACGATGATGAGGTTGGGATCACCGGTCAGCGGTGCTTGTATCAGGAATCTCGATTCGCGCGGGATATCGACGTCGCGGTTGATCGCCAGGATCACGTCGACGGTATTGTCGGCCAAGAGCGTGATCGAATCGACCGACCCGACGGTCACACCGCTAAAGTAGACCAACGCACCCGAGTGAAGTCCGGCCGCGCTTTGGAAGTGCACGCCGATGCGGTACCCGGTGTGCCGTGTTCCGAAATCCGTGATCACGTAGAACACGGCGAACAGCAACAGTAACGCGAGTAACGCGAATGCCCCCACCTGTGCTTGCCGACTCATTATCGCCCTGTTACTCTGCTCGGCCCGTCATGGCCTCGTGGATTTGCTCGTCTGTAGTCCCGATGGACCTTCGCAGCGACGAGGGGGCTCGTTCGGCGCGCCCTCGGGGAATGAAGCGCAAGCCGAGATCGTGCGCGCGCCATGGTCCGGGGGCCCCACGAAGTGGGGGGCGCGGAGCCTGGGGCGAAGCGCCATTTAAATGGGTATCGGGCCGACTTCACTGCCGGCGATAAACTGCTGTACGATGGGGTTCGTCGAGCGCTTGATGTCGTCGACGGTGCCGTAAGCGATGATCGCGCCTTCGAAGAGCATCGCGACGTAGTCGGACATCATGTAAATCGACTCGAGATCGTGCGAGATGACGACCGCGCTGCCGCCGTAGCGCTGGCGCAGGCGAACGATCGTGTCGGTGATGAGATGGGTGACGATCGGATCGAGCCCGGTCGTCGGTTCGTCGTAGAGGATGAGCTGAGGGCGGGTGACGATGGCGCGCGCAAAACCCGCGCGCTTGAGCATACCGCCGGAGAGCTCGCTCGGCATGGAGTCGTAGGTGCCGCTCAGCCCAACGGAGTCGAGCGCGTCTTCGACGGTCTTGCGAATCTCGGCATCGGTTCGGTGAGGGGGGCGCTCGCGCAGCGGCAGCGCGACGTTCTCACCGACCGTCAGGCTGTCGAGCAGTGCTGCGCCCTGAAACGCCAAGCTGATCGTACGCCGCACCTCGTTCAGCTCCGATTCGTGCATGTGGCAAATATCAAGCCCGCCGACATAGACGTGGCCGGTGTCGGGTTTGCGCAAACCGTCGAGGAGCCGCACGATCGTGGATTTCCCGGCTCCGGAGAGACCGATGATGCAGGTGATGGCTCCCTCAACCACGTCGAGGCTGCAGTTCTTGAGGATGAGACGGTCCCCGTAGCTCATGCTCACGTCGTCGAGCCGCGCGATCACGTTCGGCACGGCGCTCAATGACCGCCGAACAAGATAAACGATAGTATGAAGTTCGAGATGAAAATCAGAATGATCGAGATGACCACCGAGCCGGTGGTCGAGACGCCGACGCCGGCTGCACCTCCGCGAGCCGAAAGTCCCTGATAGGCGCCGACCAATGCGATGATCATCGCGAATACCAGGGACTTGAACAGGCCTTTGACGACGTCCTCGAAGCCGATCGCCTGACGCGCGGAGGAGATGAACGAATCCGGCGAGATGTGGGCGTAGACTTGTGCAATCCACATGCCACCGCCGATCGAGATGACGTCGGCGAAGATCGTGAGCAGCGGCAGCATGACGAGCATTGCCAGCAGCCGCGGCAACACGAGAAAGCGCGCCACCTCCAAGCCCATCGAGGTCAACGCCTCGATTTGCTCGGTCACGACCATCGATCCCAATTCGGCCGCGATTGCAGCGCCGGCGCGACCGGCGACGACGACCGCGGTGAGCATCGGTCCGAGTTCACGAACGGCTGTGTACGTGACCGCGCTTCCGACCAGGCTTCCGAAGCCGTACTGCACCGCTTGCTGGGCCGATTCGAGCGAGATCACCATGCCGGTGAAGAGCGAGGTCAAGAGCACGATCGAGAGCGATTGGAACCCGAGTAGGTAGCATTGGTTGATCGTCTCGATGAATCGAATGCGGAGCCGCCCGAGGAAACCCAGCGAATCGCTCGCGAGGATCACGATGCCGCCGGCATATTCGAAAAATTCGATCGTCGCGCGGCCGACTTGGTCCAAGACCTTCACGGAGCGTGCTCCATCGTTTCGACTTCGGCGAGAATCTCGCGAGTCGCTTCAATCCGCTTGACGGCGACGCCGCGTTCGGCGGTCAGGTTGAAGCGCACCTGGTTGAGATGTTCGAGGCGCCGATCCACGTCGCGCAGATGTTCGCGCGCCTCGCGTTCGAACCCGGCGAAGTACCGGCGCACCGCCTCCACGTACTCGGCCCGCTGCTTCGGCTGAATCGAACCGCTCGCAAGAGCCCGTTGCGCTGCATCGTGCGCGCGGCGCATTGCTCGATCCGTGATGTGAAAGTTGCCGACATGCGCGACCAACGCGGCGAAGGCGTCGTCAGCCACCGGTGCTCCCAAGCGCATGCCGCTGTTTTTCGAACAGCTCGCGAATCCCCATTTCAGCCAGCGCCAGCAGACGATCGAGCTGCGCGCGATCGAAGGGCATCGCCTCGGCCGTCCCCTGCAACTCGACGAATTTGCCGGCATCGGTCATGAAGACGTTCATGTCGGTATGCGCGGCGCTGTCCTCCTCGTAGGCGAGATCGAGCATCGCCATGCCGTTGACGATGCCGACGCTGATCGCGGCGACCATGCCGGTCAACGGCCACTTTGCGCCGCCGAAATCGGGGAGCGCCCGGAGCGCGAGTGCAAGCGCGACATAGGCGCCGGTGACCGAAGCGGTGCGCGTGCCGCCGTCGGCCTGGAGCACGTCGCAGTCGATCCACACGGTTCGTTCACCGAGCTTGGCGGTGTCGGTCACGGCCCGCAGCGCGCGCCCAATGATGCGCTGAATCTCGTGCGTCCGGCCGCCGACGCGTCCCTTGGCCGCCTCGCGTTGCGTGCGCTCCTGGGTCGCGCGCGGAAGCATTGCGTACTCCGCACTCACCCAGCCCAGGCCCTTGCCCTTGAGCCATTGCGGCACGCGTTCTTCGATGCTGGCGGCACACAAGACGCGGGTATTGCCGACGCTGATGAGCGCGCTTCCCTCCGCGTATTTCAAGAATCCGGTTTCGATCGTGATGGGGCGCAATTGGTCGGGAGTTCGCCCGTCGCTTCGCGTCATATTCCGCTACCTTTGGCAGACCGCGCAGGCATTCCGCCCTCGGGGAAACAAACCGCCTGGTCGATCCGTTTCCCCTAGTGTTCGTTTGCTGCGAACGGAGGAACGTCATGAAGCGAATCTTCGCCGTATTGGTTGCGGCGGTCGCATGTTTTCCCATCAGCGCCCGGGCGGCGGTGATCTCCGTCTCGCCGGCGACGCTGACGCTGGAAATCGGCGGCAAAGTCTTCGGGAAAGTGAGCGCCAGCGCGGCGAGTTCGCACGTTGTCTTAGCGTCGTCCACCTGCTTTACGACGGCGGGCTCGCGCAACGACATCCTCAAGGCTACGGCCATCAACAGGTCGGAATCCGGCAAGTTCACGACCCTGACGATCGACGTTCGCGCGCAGAACGCCGGGAACTGCGTCATCAAGTTCCAGAGCGAGTCGCACTTCGCCACCGTCAACGTGATCGTGAAGCCGGAGGAGCCGTAATCGTGAAATTGCCTCCTCGGGCTCGTGCGAACTCGAGTTCCACGTGGGCCTTACGAGCAAACGATTACCGCTGACGTTCAAGCCCTGAACCGTCGCGCTATTCGACCGTGACCGTTTTCGCGAGATTGCGCGGCTGATCGACGTCTTTGCCTTCGATGTCGGCGATGTGATACGCGAGCAGCTGCAGCGGAATCACGTTGACGATCGGCGAGAGCAGTTCGTCGACTTTGGGCACCCAGAAGACGTAATCGGCGACCGAGCGCGCTTCTTCGTCGCCGTGGTTCGCGACGACGACGATCGGGGCTTCCCGCGCCTTGGACTCCATCAGGTTCGAGAAGATCTTCTCGCGCACGCGGCCGTCGGTCATGATGCCGATCACCGGCGTCTCGGTATCGAGCAGGGCGATCGGCCCGTGCTTCATCTCGCCCGCGGCGTAGCCCTCGGCGTGGATGTAGCTGATCTCCTTGAGCTTGAGCGCGCCTTCGAGCGCGGTCGGGAAGTTGATGTAGCGCCCGATGAAGAGGCAGCTGCGCATCTTGCGAATCTTGCGCGCCACGTCGCGAATGTAGTCGGAGGTGTTCAGCACGACGTCGACGGCTGCCGGCAGTAATTTCGTATTGGCACCGATCTCCAGCAGGCGCCGCTCGCCGACCGTACCGCGCATTTTCGCAAGGTAGAGCGCGAAGAGCGTCATCGCCGTTACCTGCGAGACGTAGGTTTTGGTCGCGGCGACGCCGATTTCCGGACCGCCGCGCGTATAGAGCGTGCCGTCCGCGATGCGGCTGAGGTGCGAGCCGAGCACGTTGCAGATGCCCAGGATGCTGGTTCCCGCTTCTTTCGCGATGCGAACCGCTTCGATCGTGTCGGCGGTCTCGCCCGACTGCGACATCGCGATGACCAACGCGGTCGGATCGATCACGGGGTCGCCGTAGCGAAACTCGCTTGCCAGCTCCATCTCGACCGGAAGCTTGACGAGCGAACGCAGCAGATACATGCCGACCATCCCGGCGTGATACGCGGTGCCGCAGCCGGTGATCGCGATCTTCGAAATTTCGCGCAGCCGGCGGTCGTCGATGGCGCCGATTTCGCTTGCGAGATGGACCGCGCCGTCTTCGTCGATGCGTCCGGCCATCGTTTCCTTGATGACGTTGGGCTGCTCGAAGATCTCCTTGAGCATGAAATGCTTGTAGCCGCTCTTCTCCGCCGAGGTCGCGTCCCAGGTGATGGTGATGACGTCGCGCGTCACCGGGGTGCCGTCGTAGCGTTTGAGCGCGTAGCCGTCACGCCCAACCACCACCATTTCGCCTTCCTGCAGGATGATCTCGCGCCGGGTGTACGGGAGAATGGCCGGCGTATCCGAGGCGACGTACATCTCGCCCTCGCCGATCCCGACGACCAGCGGGCTCGCGCCGTTACGCGCGAAAATCAGCCGTTGCGGATCGTCGCTGGAGATGACGCCCAACGCGTAGGCGCCGACCAGTTCGGCCAGCGTCTTACGCACCGCGGTTTCGAGATCGCCGTCGTCGTGCATCTCGATCAGATGCGCGATCACTTCCGTGTCGGTCTCGCTCTTGAAGACGTGACCGAGTTCGATCAGCCGGCCGCGCAGTGCGGCATAATTTTCGATGATGCCGTTGTGGACGACCGCGATCGTGCCGGTGCAGTCCATGTGCGGATGCGCGTTGGCGTCGTTCGGCCGGCCATGCGTCGCCCACCGGGTATGACCGACGCCGACCCGTCCGGAAATGCGGCTGCCGTTCTTGAGGCGCTCGGCCAGGCGCGAGAGCTTTCCCTCGGCCTTGGAGCCGGTGAGCGCACCCGCTTCGTCGATGACGGCGATACCGGCCGAGTCATACCCCCGGTACTCGAGCCGGCCCAGCGACTCGAGGATGATCGGTACGCTGTCCTGCTCGCCGATATAGCCGACTATTCCACACATATGCGTCTCTTTTGAGCCTTGACCAAGGAGGCATCCAGTAGTTACCCCACCGGGGGACTATTTAATGCCTTCTTTGGTCCGATGGTAACCGATCACGCCCTCGGCGATTTCGTCGAGCGCGATCGAGACCGGCTTATTGGGATTGATTTCTTCTTTGTCGACGACCAGCGGTTCGCTGGCGAAGAATTCGCGCCGGTCCGAAAACGGGAGCTGTTGGATGCGGATCCAGTTGTTCAACTGGCGTGCGCGTTTGGTCACGATGTTGACGAGGCTGAACTTCGAATCCGCGTGCTTGAGCAGCGCGTCGAGGTCGCCGAATACAGTTTTACTCAAATTTTCCCCAATGTTCTTCAAAGATGCTAAGAATACGTTTGCGTTTGCTAGTTGTGTTCGACGTCCGCAAGCGAATCGTCGCTGTAGCGGTGAATCCGGAAGCGTTCGGCTTGCACGATCGCCAACAGATCCGCCGTGGCCTGGTCCGGCTTTCCCTGTTCGTTGATCACGATGTAATCGAATTGCCGGATGAACTTCATCTCCTGATGCGCGATCTCGAGACGCCGCGCGATCTCCTCGTTGGTTTCGGTCCTTCGCGCGAGCAGCCGCTCGCGCAGCTGCGAGAAGCGGTCGGGCACGAGAAAGATCAACACCGCGTCGGGGTAGGCTGCCTTGACGGCGAGCGCCCCGTTGACCTCGGGTTTCATGATCACGTCGTACCCTTGGGCAAGCGTTGCTTCCATGAAATCCCCCGGCGTTCCGTAGAGGTTCCCGTTGTACTCCCGCCACTCCAAGAACCCGCCCGCCGCTTGGCGCGCCTCAAAGGCCTCCCGCGTCACGAAGAAATAATGCTCGCCCTCACGCTCGCCCGGACGCGGATCGCGCGTCGTTGCCGAGACCGAATACCGGAAGCGCGGAAGACGATCGCGCAGGGCATCGACAAGGGTGTCTTTGCCCGCACCCGACGGCCCGGAAACGACGAACAGGAGTCCCGGGCCGGTGATCACGCGAAATCCTCGAGGAACGAAGCCGGAAGAGTTCCCAGCCGATAGGGAGGCCACCTGGTCCATGTCGTCACTCTCTTTAGCATCCATTCTTGCCGAGAGCGCATTGCGCCATCCGGCCCGCGCCGCCCTCGTCACCGGGTCGGAGACCATAACCTACGCACGGCTCTGGGAGGATGCCCGGCGCTACGCCGCCCACCTGCGTGCCCTGGGCGTAGGACCGGGCGACCGGGTCGGGATCCTGCTGCTCAATACGGTGGACTTTCCGCGCGCTTACTACGGGGTGCTGGCGTTGGGCGCGGTCGTGGTGCCCGTCCACGCGCTCCTGACGCCCGAGGAGATCGGCTACATCCTCGCCGACGCCGGCGCCAAGGTCCTGGTCTGCGGCGGCCCGCTGAGCGGGAACGGGACGGCCGGCGCTGCGCTGGCCGGCGTGACGGTCTTCGAGGCGGCGCTGCCGCAGGATGCGCCGGTTCCTTCGCTGCTGCAGCGCGACGCCGCCGACGACGCCGTTATTCTCTACACCAGCGGGACGACCGGACGGCCCAAAGGCGCGGTCCTCTCGCAAGCCAACATCGTGCTCAACGCCGCGGCCTGCGTGAACGATCTCTTCTACGTCGTTGCCGAGGACGTGTTCCTCGCCTGCCTTCCCCTCTTCCATGCATTCGGACAAACGGTGGTGATGAACGCCGCGTTCCGCGCCGGCGCGTCGCTCGTGCTGATGCCGCGCTTCGACGGCAAGACCGCCCTCGATCTGATGCTTGCGCATGGCGTGACGGTCTTTGCCGGCGTGCCCACGATGTACATCGGGTTGCTCGAAGCCGCGAACGCGCGGGTCGAGCGGCCGCCGCTGCGCAGCGCCGTCAGCGGCGGCGCATCGCTTCCGCTGGTCGTGCTCGAGTCCTTCGAACGCGCCTTCGGCGTTCCGATCTACGAGGGATATGGGCTCTCGGAAACCTCGCCGGTTGCGAGCTTCAACCAGCGTGATTTCGGACGTAAGCCCGGCACGGTCGGCCGCGGAATCTGGGGCGTCGAGCTGGATATCGCCAAAGCCGACGTCGACGATCGCATCGAGCTGCTTGGCGCAGGCGAACTCGGCGAGATCGTGATTCGGGGACACTGCGTGTTCAAGGGCTATCTGAACAACGCGGAGGCGACGCGCGCGGCGATCGTGGAGGGCTGGTTCCGTTCCGGCGATCTCGGAACGAAAGATGTGCAGGGCTTCATCACGATCGTCGATCGCAAGAAAGACATGATCATCCGCGGCGGGTACAACGTGTACCCGCGCGAGGTCGAGGAAGTCTTGATGCGCCACCCCGCCGTCAAACAGGTGGCAGTGCTCGGCGTGCCGCACGAAACGCACGGTGAGGAGGTGGTCGCCGTCATCGTGCGCAGCGACGAAGGCGCAAACGTCAGCGACGAGGCGATCATCGTTTGGTCACAAGAGCACCTCGCGCGCTATAAATACCCGCGGTACGTGCATTTCGTCGATGCATTTCCGCTGGGTCCGAGCGGGAAAGTGCTCAAACGAGAGCTTCGAGACAGCTTGCAGCAAAGGACGGTATCATGATCGACGCCACCACGACCACGCGTATCCGTTCCCTCAACGTCATCCAGCTCGCGCTGATGCTCGGCGTCCTCTACGCGCTGTTCGGCATCATCGCCGGCTTGATCGCAGGGCTCGCTGCGTCGACTGCCGGCTCGGCGTTCGGCGGATACGGCATGCCGAACTTCGGTGCAATCAGTATCGTGCTTTTCCCGATCTTCTACGGCGTGCTGCTCTTCATCGGCGGCTTTCTCTACGGGCTCATCGGCGGCGCGCTCTACAACCTGGTTGCGGGTTGGATCGGCGGCATCGAGATGCGGCTCGAAACGCGCGTGTAGCGCCTTAGACCGATGGCGAGCCTGCGCACCGACCCGGAGCTGATCGCTCGGCTCGCGGCTGAAATCGACGCGCGTTTCGCGGGATCAAAGGTTCGCGATGTGGGACGGCTGCCCGACGGGCGAACCGCGCTCGTGCTTTGGTCGCGCGGGTCGGAGCACACGCTCTGCATCGATATTTTTGCGACGCCTCCGCTCGTCACCCTCGAAGATGTCCCGCTCGCGATCGAGGGCGAACCAGGATTCATTCGCGCGACCGGCGCGGCCTTGCGCGGCAGCAGGCTGCTGCGCGCTTCGGCGCGAAAAGGCGACCGGCTGCTGCGCCTCACGTTCGGCACGCGCTCGCGCTTCGGCGTCGGCGACGAGAGCGACCTCTACGTCGAGCTGGTGCCGCGCTTCGGTAATATCGTGCTGGTGCGAAAAGAGCGCATCGTCGCCGCGGCAAAAGAATTTTCGCTCGCCGAGAACACCACGCGTGCGGTCGAAGTCGGGCAATCCTATGCCCTTCCGCCGCTGCCCGCGCGCGATCGCCCGATCGGTCCGGAAAGCATCGCTCGGCACGAAAGCGTCCTCGAGTACTTGAGTGCCCACCGCGCCGATCGGGTTCGGGCCGGCGAGAGCCGCCGCGCACAAGACCGGCGCAATGTCCTGATCAAGCGGCTGGACGCGCGCGAAAGCAAAATCCGGCGCGAGCTCCATGCGGTTGCCGAAAAGCAGCGCGCGGCCGCGGATCGCGACGCGCTGCGCGCGCGCGGAGAGGCGATATACGCCGGACTCCACGAGGGAAGCGCGTTGGAGCAAGAGGAGGCAAAAGCCGAGGCAGCCGCGCTTTTCGCGCGCTACAAAAAGCTCGGCGCGTCGCTTGCGCACTTGGACGAGCGCGCTCGCGTGCTGCACGCTGCGCTGGAGGCGGTCGATCAGCTTCGGTGGGAAGCCGAGCGCGCCGAAGACGGAGATCTCGGCGACGTCGAGGAGGCGGTTACGCAGTTGGATCCGCGGACGCGCCGCAGCCGTGCCACGGCCCCGCGCCGCAAACGCGCGCCGCTCGAAGTGCAAACTTCGAGCGGTTCACGCATCCTGGTCGGCCGCTCGCCCAGCGAAAACGCCGATCTCACCTTCCGCGTCGCGCGGCCTGACGATTGGTGGTTTCACGCCCAGAACATTCCCGGCGCGCACGTCATCCTCCAGCGGCACGATCGAAGCGAACCGCCGCAGACCGATCTCGACCGTGCCGCCTCGCTTGCCGCGTTCTACTCCAAAGCCCGGAGCAGCGCCAAGGTGCCGATCGACTACACGTTGCGCAAATACGTGCGCGCCCAGCGCAACGCACCGCCGGGTTTGGTTTGGTACACGCATCCGCACACCATCATGGCCATTCCACAGCCGATTTGATCCCGCTGTCCGCTTTGTTCAGATCGAGGAACCAGAGTCCGAAGTTTGCTAGCGGCAAATGAGGACTCTGGTGACGAAGAGATGGACTAAGCGGTCAAGCGGGATTCGCAGACGCCCCAGTCGACGTGGGCGAGAAAGGCTTCGATGTATTTGCCTTTGTCGGCGGGCTTGTAGTCGCGCAGAAACGCGTGCTCCCACAAATCCATCACGATAACCGGCTCGCAGCCGGCGAGCTCGTTGATGTTGTGGTCGCCGATCCAGATGTTGACCAGCTGGTTCGCGTTTTGATCTTGGAAGGCGATCGCCCAGCCCACGCCGCGCATCGCGCCGATCGCGGCAAAATCTTTCCTCCAATTCTCGAACGAGCCGAAGCTCATGCCGGCGAGTTCGTACAGACGCCCGCCGCCGGGCGCCGCCTTCGGATTCTTGGTGAGGTTGTCGAAATAATATTCGTGCAGCCTCATGCCGTTGAACTCCCACCCCAAACGTCGCACGAGTTCGGCAAAGGCGGGATCGGCGCCGCTGTTCTTGCCGCCGCTCCGCAGCTCGGTCAGCCGCTCGTTCAAAAGGTTCGTATTCTTCACGTAGCCTTCGTAGAGACCGAAATGAATCTGCAGGGTGTCGTCCGAGATACCTTGCAACCCCGAGAGATCCCACTTTTTGGGCGTGTATTGCTTTGTCGCCACTTGAGCGTTCATGTGGATCAAAAACCCCGTTTCTAGCTTTTGAATGCTACCCGTTGTAAAACGCGTACCTAAACGTTAGCTGCAACGGCGCGCTTCGAGAAGGGGCGGGCGCCCGCCTGCGCTGCTCGTTTCACCGGCACTTCCTTAGATATCGGGAACGAGCACGATCTTTCCGATATGCACGCTCGATTCGAGCCGAGCGTGTGCTTCGGCCGCCTGCGAGAACGTGAAGACCGAATCGACGACCGGCACGATCGGATCGCGCGCACCGAGCAGGGGCCAGATCTTCGCTCGCAAGCCCGCTGCGATGGCTGCTTTTTCGGCATCGGTCCTGGGCCGCAGGCTCGACCCCAAAATCGTTGCCCGGCGTTGCAACAGGTAGCGCAGATCGATCGCGGACTCCGAGCCGCCGGCGGTGGCGATGCACGCGATGCGGCCCTCGGTCGCGAGGGTCCGAAGATCGCGGTTGACGTAGTCGCCTCCGATGATGTCGAGCACCACGTCGACGCCGCGCTTGGCGGTGTACTCGAGAACCTCTTCGACGAAATCGACGCTGCGGTAATCGATTGCCGCTTCCGCGCCGATCTCGAGTGCGGCGCGGCACTTGGTCTCGGAGCCGGCGGTCGCGATGGCGCGCGCGCCCACGGCACGGGCGAACATGATTGCCATCGTTCCTATCCCGCTCGTGCCGCCGTGTACGAGCACGATTTCACCCTCGGCCAGGTGCGCGCGCACGAGGAGGTTGTCGTAGACCGTAAACGCATTTTCGGGCAGCGTCGCGCCCTCGACGAACGACCATTGCGCCGGAAGCGGAAGCACTTGCCCGACCGGGACGGCGACGAATTCGCCATAGCCGCCGCCGTTGCAGAGTGCCACGACGCGATCGCCGACCGCGTATTCGTCGACGTCGGCACCCAACTGCGCGATCGTGCCGCTGACCTCCAGCCCGAGAATCGGCGACGCGCTTTTGGGCGGCGGATAGTTTCCGCGCCGCTGCAGCGTGTCCGCCCGGCTCACGCCCGCCGCTTCCGTCTCGATCAAGACTTCACCGATGCGTGGAACCGGGGCAGGCATTTGCGCGACGCGCAACACCGAGGGGTCGCCCGGCTCGTCGTACGTGACGTATCTCATCCTAGGGAGCCTGTGTGCGGGCCGAGGCCGCGCTCATCCTTTCCCCTGCTCATCCTCGCAGCGGGGGACCTTCGATGAACATCGCATCGCCGAAGGAAAAGAATCGATACCGCTGCTCGATCGCCTCGCGATAGGCTTCCAGGACGCGCTCCCGGCCGGCAAACGCGCTGACCAGCACCAGCAGTGTCGAGCGCGGCAGATGAAAGTTCGTGATTATGGCGTCGACCACACGAAAGTCGAAACCCGGCCGGATGAAGAGCGCGGTCGAGGCCTCTTCCGCGACCAATCCCCCGTGGACGGCGGCGCTACCTTCCAGCGCGCGCACGACCGTCGTACCTGCAGCGATCACGCGGCCGCCGCGCGAGCGAGCTCGCTCGATCGTTTCGAGCGCGAGCGGCGGAATCGTATAGCGCTCGGCGTGCATCGTGTGCTCGTCCAGACGCGCACTCTTGAGCGGGCGGAACGTCCCGAGGCCGACGTCGAGCGTCAGTTCGGCGATCGATACCCCGCCGCGCTCGATCCGTTGCAGCAATTCGGGCGTGAAGTGCAGCGATGCGGTCGGGGCGGCGACGCTGCCCGGTTCGCGTGCGAAGACGGTTTGGTAGCGTTCTTGCGCTTCGTCGGTGTCGTTGTGAATGTAGGGCGGCAGCGGCAAACGGCCTGCGCGTGACAAGAACTGCTCGAAGGGCTCGTCGAGTTCGAACTCGAGCTCACGCAGACCCTCGTCGTGCGCGGCGACGACGCGGGCGCGGGTGCGCGCATCGAAGAGAATCGCGGACTCCAGGCGCAAACGGCGCGCGGGGCGCACCAGCGCGAGCCAGCGGGTGGCGCGCGGATCGTAACGCATCGACTCGGCGGGATGCAGCAGCAGCACCTCGACCGTTCCGCCGCTTCCGGCTCGACGTCCCCACAAGCGCGCAGCGATGACGCGCGTACGATTGAGCACCAGCACGTCGTTTGGATGGAGCAGCGAAGGCAGATCGGAGAAGATCTTGTGCTCGATGCGGTCGCGGGATAGTACCATCAGCCGGCTCGCGTCGCGCTGCTCGGCCGGACGCTGGGCGATCAGTTCCGCGGGAAGCTCGAAATCGTACGCGCAGGTTAGGGAAGCTCTGGAGGAGTCCATGCGCTGGAGGAGACTAGCCGCCGGTCAGGCGCGCTCGTTCGATCTCGAGGAAATTGGTCAAGCGCTTACGTTCCTCTTCGGTGGCGTCGACGATCAGCACGCCGACTTGGTACGTATCGCCCTGGAAAGCGCGAATCCACCGTACCTGACCTCGCAACGTGAGGAACGGATTGCGTTTCATCGTGAACGTATATTTGGTGCCGACGGGCAGATATTGATCTGCGATCACGCGCATGCCGGTCGGTGAGATGTCGGCCACCGCTCCGCGAAAGAGCATCGAGGAGAGCGGATCTTCGACGACGACGTCGATATATTTGCGCAGCCGCAGCGCAAAGCGCTTGTCGCTCTCGCTCTCACCGCCGTCCGGGCGATTGGGCTGGCCTTCAGTCATGGTCGATATCGGTTCCCGGAAAATAAGAATTCAGAATCTCGGCAGGCTGGGCGCCTCGCAGTGCGAGACCTCGCGCACCCCACTGGCACATCCCGACCCCGTGCCCTAACCCACCGCCTTCGATGGCGATGTGCCCAGCTGCTTCTGCTGCGGGTTCGAATTTCGTAATGAGCAGACTCGGCAGCACGCGCGGACCAATGCGCAATCGGAACGTGCTGCCCTTGACGGGAAGCGACCAATCCGTACCTGCGAGCACGATCGTTCGTGCTCTGCCGCTGGGGTCGCGCGTTCCTTCGCTCAGCGACTGCAACGATCCGAGCGGCGCGATTTCGTTCGCGAACGCCGATGCGACGGAGGTCAGATCCAGCGTACGATTCCAGCGATAATAGGGCGAATCCGTACACGTCGTGCAGACGACGCCGCCGAGATACGGGATCGGCGCCCCGCCCCAGGCGTCGCTCGCCGACTCCGTATGCCCGCCGCAGCACGAACTGTACATGACGCGCGCGAAGTTCGCACCATACCGTAAGACCAGTCCGGCGCTTGCATCGACCGCGGCGCGGGCAGCCGGACTCTCCTGTGCGACGCCGCCGTAGACTTGATCGAGTTCGGACGGAACGACGTCGTAGCCTCGCGCCGGATTGCTGCGCTGCAGCACATAGGTGCGGGCGCAGATCGCTTGAGCTTGCAGCGCGGCATCCGGCCATCCGGGTGTCATCTCGCGCGGCACGACGCTGTACAGATACTCTTCGAGACGCAGCGTATTCACGATCGATCCACCGGGAAGGCGTGAATACGTGCCGCGATAGGTCTGCCCGTTGAAGGCAAAGCTGCCCGGAGATGCGCTCCGTACCACGCCGGGACCGAGCAACACGCGCAGCTCCTGCGCGTTCGCGTTCATTGCCGGATCGAATTCGTCGGCGCGTGCGCGGGCCGTTGCGGCCGCCGCGAGTGCGGCACAAACGAACGCGCGGCGCGTGATCACAGCAGGCGGTTCTCCTGGGCCGGTGCGATGATGCCCAAATGCCGGTACGCCGCCTGCGTTGCCTTGCGTCCGCTTGCCGTGCGCACCACGAAGCCGGCCTTGAGCAGATAGGGTTCAACCACGTCTTCCAGCGTCTGAACGTCGTCGTTCAACGTGGCGGCGATCGCCGCGATTCCCGCCGGGCCGCCGCGGTACGATTCGATCAGCGCGGTCAAGAATGCGCGATCTATGCGGTCGAGACCGAGCTGGTCGACGCCCTCGCGCGCGAGCGCGTCGGCCGCGACCGCGTTGGTGATGATTCCGTTTGCCCGCACGTCGGCGAAGTCCCGCACGCGCCGCAGCAGGCGGTTCGCGACGCGCGGCGTGCCGCGACTGCGCTCGGCGATCGTACGAGCGCCGGATCCGTCGATTTGCGCGCCGAGCAATCGCGCCGAGCGCGTGACGATCCGTTCCAGTTCGTCCGGTTCGTAGAAGTCGAGATGGTGAACGATGCCGAAACGGTCGCGCAGCGGAGCGGTGAGCATGCCGGCGCGCGTCGTCGCCCCGATCAGCGTGAAATGTTTGAGCGGAAGCTTGAGCGTCTTGGCGTAGGCCCCGCGATCGACGACGAAGTCGATCTGGAAGTCTTCCATCGCCGGATAAAGAAATTCTTCGACGACACGCCCGAGGCGGTGGATCTCGTCGATGAAGAGGACGTCGCCTTCTTCGAGCGATGTCAGAACGCCGACCAAATCTTTGGGCTTCTCGAGCGTCGGCCCGCTGGTCGGACGAAAATTCGCGCGCATCTCTCGCGCGACCAGCGCCGCGAGCGTCGTCTTACCGAGACCGGGCGGTCCATAGAGCAGCGTGTGTTCCAGCGGTTCGCCTCGACCGCGCGCAGCCTCGATCGCGATCCGCAAATTTTCGACGACGCGCTCTTGGCCGACGTATTCATCGAATGTGCGCGGCCGCAGCGATGCGCCGTAGACTTCATCTTCGAGTGATTCTTGGGGAGAGAGAACCCGCGCCGACTGATCGTCGCCGCTGTAGAGCGGACGGCGCGCGTCCTCGCTCATGCGGGAGAGCGCTCCGGCGTTTTCCGGCGGTAGATCTGCGCCAGAAGCGTCTCCGCATCGGCGATTTGCGGCGTGCCCTGGAGCGTTTCGCGGATCATCGCTTCGGCCTCGCCACGTTTGTATTCGAGTTGCAGCAGCACGGAGAGGGCCTCATCGGCAAAATCCGGCATCGCAGCCGGCGGTGAGGGCGGCGCGTCCCGGATCAACAAGAAACGCGCAACCTTGCCCTGGAGCTTCGCCACGATGTCGCGCGCCTTCTGCTGCCCGATGCCGGGAAGTTTGCGCAGGTAGCCATAGTCGCCGCGGTCGATCGCGCTCGCGATCGCGGACATCGGCTCCGAGAAAGCGCGCGCGGCGGTGCGCGGGCCGATCGACGCGACGCTGATCAGCGCCTCGAAAAACGCCCGCTCGATCGCATTGGTAAAGCCGTAATAGGTAGCGCGAGCGCTGTTTCCGTCGATGTTGAGGGCGGCGTAGATCTCGAGCGCGACGCGCTCGCCGGGCGCTGCCGTGATCTTCTCGGCGATGCACGGCGGAAGAACGACGTCATAGCCGAGTCCGCCGGTCTCCAGCACGACGTGCTCGCCGTCGCGCTCGACGAGGGTTCCGCTAATACGCGAGAACATGTCCGCTCACGTTGAGATAGGCCAGCGCAATCGCGAGCGCGTCGGAAACGTCGTTGGGCTTGGGTGCGGTGCGCAGCTTGAGCATCTGCCTGACCATCGCGTTGACCTGATCCTTGCTAGCGCTGCCCGACCCGACCAACGCCCGCTTGACGCGGGCGTGACCCAAGGTTTGGACCGGAATTCCGGCCTGCGCGCTGGCCAGACACATGACGCCGCGCGCATGTCCCATCAAGATGGCGGTCGACGGATTCTTATACGTCGTGTACAACTCCTCGATCACGACCACGTCGGGGGTCGTTTGCGAGAGCAGCGCGGTGATGCCGGCGTGGAGCTCGGCCAGGCGCCGCTCGAGCGCAGATCCGACGTTCGGCGTCACCACGCCGGCTTCGACCAGTGCGATGTCTCTTCCACGCCGCTCGATCACGCCGTATCCGGTGACGCGGAGCGCGGGATCGATGCCGAGAATCCGCATTACTCTCCGGTTCCATTGACGACGAGCGTGACCGTCGAGCCGGGCGTGAGGTTCGTGCCGGCGCTGGGGTCGGTGCCGATCACGCGTCCGTTCGCGCCTTCGCTCGTCGTGTACTGGATGTTACCGACGCGATAGCCGTCTGCCTCGAGCGTCGTCTGCGCGTCACTGAGCGAGTCGCCTTCGGTATCGGGAACTTCTCCGTTGACCGAGAGCGTCAGCGTTACGCGCTTTCCGCTCTCGACTCGAGTGCCGGCGGCCGTATCCTGCGCGAGGATGGTCCCGTTTCCGGCCGCCTGGGTCGAAAACGTGACCGCCACCTGGAGTCCGAGTTGCTGAAGCTGCGAGACGGCTTGCGCGTACGCCGCTCCGACCAACGAGGGAACGGTGATCGTTTGTGCGTAGCTCGCCGGGCCGGTGCTCACGGTCGCGCGAATCGTCTGGCCGCGCTGAAGCGGCTGCCCGGCCTGTACGTTTTGCGCGTCGATGAACCCGCTCGGCACGTTCGGATCGGCGGTCTGTTCCGAGGTGTCGAGCACGACACCGAGTTTTTGCGCGAGTGCCGTCGCGTCGGCAACCGACATGTTGTAGAAATTCGGCGCCGCGATCGCCTGCGGCCCTTTGGAAACGACAAGTGCGATCGTTGCACCCTGACGCACTTGCGAACGCGCCGCGGGAGCCTGATCGATCACGCTGTCCTTGGCGGCGTTGTCGAAGCGTTCGTCGCGCTTGACTTTGAAGCCGTCGTCCTCGAGCGTACGTTCGGCGTCGTTCACGTTATAGCCGCGCACGTCGGGCAAGCCGATCAGCGGGAGCCCATTGCTGATCACGAGCTCCACCACCGAGTTGCGGTCGACCTGGGTGCCCGCTACGGGATTTTGGCGCATCACGTGATTGGCCGGAACGGTATCGCTTGCGCTCTTGTAAAAGCGCGCGATCAATCCGGCGTTCACGACCGCCGCTTCGGCCTGCGTATCGGTCATGCCGCTGTAGTCACCGACCGACACGCTCGACGCGACGTTCGGCAGCGTAAACGGCCGGCCGAAGACGTAATACCCGAGTCCGGTCGCAACCAGCGCCAGGAGCACGAGCGTTGCAACCAAACCGGCGCCGAAGCGCGAGCGCCGTTCTTCTTCCTCACCGAGCGAGGTGTAGGCGCGGTCGGGCAGCGGCGAGCGGCGCGGCGGCAGTACCGTATGCATCATCTGCGTCGGCGCGTCGTCGGAGATTTCGTAGGCGGCGACGCTCGGCCGCTCGCGCGCCTCGCGCAGCGCGGTAGCGACCTCGCTCGCGGAACGGAAGCGGTTCTCGGGACGCTTTTGCAGCAGTTTGTTGACGATCGCCGCCAGTGCGGGCGAGGTGCCGGGGACCTTCCCGTCGAGCATCGGGACGGGATCGCCGATGTGTTTGAGCGCGACCGTGACCGGCGATTCGCCGGTGTAGGGAAGGCTGCCGGTGAGCATCTGATAGATGACGATGCCGACGCTGTAGAGATCCGAACTCTCGTTCAGCTCGTGACCTTGCGCCTGTTCGGGGGAGATGTAGTACACGCTCCCCATCACCAGGCCCGGCTTGGTCAGTGCCATCGTTTGCTGCGAGACGGCACGCGCGATGCCGAAGTCCGAGAGTTTGACGACGTCGTCCTTCGTAACCAGGATGTTGGCGGGTTTGATGTCGCGGTGCAGCAGCCCCGCGCGGTGTGCGTAGGCGAGGCCGTTGCAAATCTGCGCGGCGTAATCGATAGCAACGGGCTCGGGAAGCGCTCCGTCGGCGATGATCTCGGCGAGCGATGGACCATCGACGAGTTCCATCACGATGTAGTACGTATCGCCTTCGCGCCCGACGTCGTAGGTATTGACGATGTTGGGATGCGAAAGATGAGCCGCCGATTCGGCTTCTTGGTAGAAGCGCCGCACGAATTCGGCATCGGCAGCATATTGCGGGCGCAAAACCTTGATCGCAACGCGCCGGCGCAGGACCGTATCGGTGCCGCTGTAGACCGTCGCCATCCCGCCTTCGCCGAGTTTGCGATCGAGTCGGTACCGATTGTTGAATGTCTGCTGCTCGATCACGTTCGTCTTACGGTTTCCCGCATCGCAGGTCTTTCCTCCTAATGCGTCGCGAGCGCCGCTTCGAGCACGCGGCGCGCGATGGGTGCAGCAACCGTCGCACCGTAGCCGGCGTTCTCCACGACGATTGCGACGACGAAGCGCGGATGATCGGCCGGCGCGAAGCAGACGAACCACGAGTGCGCCGCACCGTGAGGATTGGTGGCGGTCCCGGTCTTTCCGGCAACCTGCACGCCGGGGATCTGCGCGGTCGTCCCGGTGCCGTACTGCACGACGGCGATCATCATCTTCTTGACGTCCGCAGCCGTCTGCGGCGATATCGGCGTGACCAGCGTGCTCGTCGGCGTGACGCTGCGCACCCGGCCGTCGAGCACGATCTGCCGTACGATGTAGGGCCGGGGCATCGCCCCGTTGTTTGCGATCGTCGCCGCGAGCAGCGCCATCTGCAGCGGCGTCATCAAGAGCGCGCCTTGTCCAAAACCCATCTGGGCAAGCTCGCCGGGAACGATCGTGTCCTTCGGCGGCACACGGTCGGTTTCGGCCGGAAGCTGAAAGTCGAGCGGTGCGCCGATGCCCCAGCGATCGAGGTAATCGTAGAACGCATCGGTTCCCATCTTCAAGCTGATCTGCGCGAAATCGACGTTGCTGGAGAGCGCGAATGCGCCGGTGAGGTCCTGATATCCGGTGGCTTCACTCTCGTTGTCGTGCAGGACGAAATTCCCGATGACGTAGTAGCCGGGGTCCTCGAAATGGGAATCCATCGTTACCGTGCCGTTTTCGAGCGCCGATCCCGCCGTGAAGATCTTGAACGTCGATCCGGGTGGATAGAGCCCGCTGATCGCGCGATTGAGCAGCGGGCTCTGGGTGTCATCGACGAGCGAGGGGAATTCGCGGTCGAAGTCCGTGGGATCGTAGCTCGGTACGCTGGCGATCGCGAGCACGGCGCCGGTCGAGGGATCGAGCACGATGCCCGCGCCGCGCGCGTGCACGGAGAGCTGCGCCCACAGCGTACGCTCGATCGCGGGCACGATCGTCGTCACGACGTCCGCGCCCCGCGAGCGCGAACTCTTCCCGGCGAACGCGTTCTCGATCGCGTCGAATTGCGCCAGCGGATCGCCGGTCGTGTCGGCCGGCGTGAGCGCGCGGTCGTACGCGCTTTCGATACCGCTCGTGCCATAGCGCGCGGAGACGTATCCCACCGTTTGCGCGAGCGCGGCGCCGAGCGGATAGACGCGCGCGCCGCCTCGCGTGCTCGCGAGCACGGCGCCGTCGGTCGCGAGGATCTCGCCGCGGCGCGCGTCGAGCAGTGCATGCCGCGGATTATAGGGCTTGGCGGCGATGCCCGGCCCGTCGACCAACATCACCCATGCGGTGCGCAGCGCCAGGGCCGCGAAGAGCACGACGAAGAGCACCCGCAGAGCGCCGATCGCGCGATTGGTCACCGTTCGCGCAAAACGCTGAATCCGCCGCCGGAGCGTAGGGCCATATACGGCCGGCCCGGCTCGGCGGTGATCAACAGGTTGATCATTTCTTGCGCCGTTGCTGCAGCGATCTCACCCGAAGAAAAGACGACGTCGACGCCCATTTCGGCCAGAATCGGCGCAGCGATGTACGCGCAGGTCGGCAGCGTCTCGAAATGCCGATCTTCATACGGACCGTCGTGCCACGGACCGCGCTTCCCGAAGACCTGCGCGTGATAGTCCCAGGCGCACAGCTCCTTCTCTTTCCACACGAACTCGCCTTGGACGCAGAGGCGGCGGCACGCTGCGCACTGCACGATCGGTGCGGGCGGATGCGCGAGCCCATCGACGATCTCCTCGGGCAGATCCTCGATGTTGAGCACCGCTTCGTCGGAGAGCGCTTCGGGCAGGTCGGCTTGCCATTGTACGCGCGCGAGCAATTCGATGTCGCGCATCGGGGCGACGAACGCGCGCTCGTCTTCAGGCGGAAAGGTTCGATCGACCCAATCGAGCAGGTTCGCGAGCGCGATCCCAACGTTCTGCCAGGATTCGCCGATGACGACGCCGATCGGCGTCCATGCCAGCGGCACCAGCCGCGCGGTGACCGCTCCGGCGTCGGTTCGAAAACTGTTGATGAAGCCGAGCGTGCTTCCGCTGCCGCCCAGCACGAAGACGCGAGGCTCGTTGCTCAGCTCGAGGCTTCGATCGTCGCCGGAGCGCTGCGGACCACGGGACGATGCCCCGCCGTGGTTGCCAAAGTGATGCATCGGGATGAACTTCGACTCGTCATCCGGCCGAGCCCTGGAGTGAGCGCATCACGGGTTGGACGAATGCGCGATGTCGAAGCGCAGGCGGATAAATGCGTCGGGTGCAGGAAGGGGTGCAGCGTTTTCGAGCAGCGTGCTGCCGCTTTGCGTCAGCAGCGGCTGTGCGAATCGCGGGGAAGTGAAAAGGCCGGCGTAACTGTTGAAAAGGTTCCGGCTTACGATCTCGAGCGTGCACGCCGGAGAAATCCGGCGCTCGATCCCCGCCGTCCAGTACGCATATCCGGGCAAATTGTTCGAATTGTTTCGCGAGGCGATGATCCCGCTGAGCATGAGTTCGGTCTTATCGTCGGGCAGGCCCCAGCCGGCCGAGAGCCCGGCGCGCCATGGAGCGATATTCGGCAGCTGGCGTCCCGGGATGTAGATGGAAAACGGAGCGTTGAGGCGAGGATCGCCGGCGAGGATCGCTTGCGTTCCATCTAAGAAGCCGGAAACGTTGACGCGTTCGCGAAACGCGGTAACGTTCCAGGCAAGGTTCACGCCCCGGTAAAGAACGCTAAGACCGTTGAGATCTTGTATCAAGTAGATTCTACTGGTGGCGGGAGCGGAGCCCGGGCAGCCGCCGTAGGTGGAATATCCATCTTGCAACTCCGCCGCATATCCCGCGGGTACAGCGCCGGCAGGCTCCGTCCCGAGCGGAACTTGCGCATCCGTCAGGGTTACACCGCGATCGGATTCATCGTACGCATAAGCGCTGACTGTCGTTTGCGCGTGGGTCCAGGTCCACCCTGCGTCCACGACCGCCGATCGGACGGCGTGGCCGTTTTGGCTGGGCGCGTTCGCCTCGATGAAATTGCCGGCACAATCGTAATACGCGGACGCCGCATCGTCGAGTACGCCCCCACCCAGCGTCTCGGCGTCGCGCGCGACGGTGCCGACCTTGAGACGAAACGAGTTCGCGCCTGCGGTTGCGGATGACGAAAGTGCGGCACCCGCGCCTGCGCCGCTTCCTGAAACGTTTACGTCCGTAACGTCAATCCCTACGGGAACCTTGCCTACGATGAATAGATTTCGGTGAGCCTTGATCGTCTGTGCGTTCTTTGCGCCTTGCATGAAAGGCAGTTCCGGCGTCTGGGCGATCGCCGTGTCGTCGCGGTCACCGTCGGCGAAAAACATCAGGTTCGTTTGCGCCGCGTCCGCGAACGCGAAATCGATGCTTGCCGACGTGCCTATCGTCGTCGTCGTTTCCGTCAATGGAGAGGGGATCAGACCCACGATGCGGTGCGCATAGTCGTCCTCATCTCCTATTCCAAGGCGCGAGAGCGCGACGGCAAGCATTCCGGATGGCAACGTTCCGGTGAACCGCACGCTGAGATGCGAGAAGTCGAGAGCACTCGTATTGCCCGGGCCGATTCCATATGGAAGGGGGCCGGCAAAAAACGTCGGGATCGGCTGCTCGAAGGATCGCGCGTCGATCGCGCGGAGTGACGCAGTCCAATTGACGCCCAACGGGAAGTTCACGACACCGTAGAGCGAGGTTCCGCTGATGCCGCCGGTGTGCAGGTAATCCAGGCCCGAGGTGTCGAGGTACGTCGCGCCGTTCAGCGAGCTATCCACGTGCCGTTCGTTGACGACCGCCGCGTAGCTGATCGCTCCTGACGTGCTCTGCAGCGAAGCCTTCTCGGTTGCATATTGGTAGCCGCCATAGGTTCCGGTCGCGGCAAGCTGCGTTGCCAGCGAGGGATTCAGAAAGAACAGATCCACCGAGTCGTTGAACTGATCGGTTTGGACGCCTTGCAGCAGATCGGGATCGAGCGCGTGCAGGGCGAGCGGATTTGAGATTTGCACGCCGTCGAATGCCACCGAGGTCATGCTTGGGTCTCTACCCTCGAGCGAAAGGCCTTCGACCGTGCCGTCTTGGGCATTGCGCTGAACGGTGATACCACCCAAATCGTTGAGCGCATCGAGCAGATTGAGCGAAAGCTTCGCCGCGACGTCATTCTCCGAGAGCCGGCGACTTCCGACCTTGATTTCTGAAGCTAGTGCCCTCACGGTCCCGATCGTTTTCAACGTGGGCGCCAAACGCACGTCGACCAGCGTTTCTCGGTTCGGCGTCACTTCCACGAGGTGCGTAATCTCTTGGTAACCGTGCGCGCGCACGGCGAGACGGTATTCGCCTTCGGGAAGCGACACCACACGCGCGTCACCGGCCGAGTCGCTGAGCACGACGCGGTCGAGCGATTCCGCACCACCGATGACGTAGACCGCTGCGCTCGCAAGCGGGCGTCCGGTGGAAGCGTCGATCACATGAACGAGAAGGACCCCCACGGATTCGGTTTGCGCGCCCGTATCGACGCGGACGAGGAGGTATGCCGCGACGACGACTGCGAGCAGAATCGCCGCAGAGCGGCACATCAATTCAGGCGATGAAGCGTGATGATGATGCGACGCATCTCTTGACGTGCCGACGAAATCGTGGTTTGCCCGAGAAACACCTGCTGATCGACCGTGAGCGTTTCGTCCGCGGTCACGCCGTGCTCCAGCGTCAGCGTCGCGTGCCAAGTGGAGGCGCCGTACTCCGTCGGAATATCGATCGTCGTGCCGTTCACGCTTCCGGTCGTGTGTATCGGATGCTCGATCTCTTGCCCGGACGGACCGTTGCCGCTGCCCGACAGCTCGAGGCGGACCTCTCCGGTTTGGGCGTCGATGGAGACGACGCGTACCCGTTGCTCCCCTGCCGGGCCGAAGGCCCATGGACGAGCGATTGTAAACCTCCACGCTTCGCCGGCTTGCAGCGTTCCGGAAGGCCGGCCGCAGAATATGGGATCGTAAAAGACCTCTACGCCGGGATCTCCAATAGCACTTTTACCCGCGGCAGAGAGATCATACTTATTGACTGTCATATCGGTCGATGTGGAATGACCGGGCAGATCGAAAACTGCATGAAGCTTCATCGACGCGTCGTCTTGTTCGAGCGCGGTAACACTGATTTTGCCGGTGAACTGACGGAAGGCGCCGCCGGAGAGCTGCAGCCGGACACCATATGCTTCCTTAACCGTCGCCCCCGTTGGGATGGTCGGCCGTAGAAGCACGGGAAGTGCAAAGGGCGTCGCTGTTGCCGTTACCGCGGCAAAAAGGACGGCACCGGAAAATGCGTACATAATAATAACACCCGGATTCGAGAGGAGGCGAGGCGGGTGCGACCGCGCGTCGCCCCGCCTTCGCGCTAGACTAGAGCGGCATGGGGCCGGTGCATGGAAAGTCTTCGCATATCGAGACTTCGTAGCAGACCACGACGACGCCGATTGGTGTTATGAGTGGAATGCAATAGTCCTCAGTGTCGCATATTTCGATGGTACATGTGATTTCGCCAACAGCCCTGGAGAGGTTAACTGGAGATGCTGGCCTGGCCTGAGTACCCGCACTGGCCGGCACCGCACCAAACGTCAGCAACGTTAGCGCCGCGCCGATGGAAGTCAATCTCCTGATCACCTGAGGCTCCCTTCTCTTTGACTAAAAAAAGCAAGGACCCAAGTTAAGTAGACCAAAAAACCCCGTGGCCAGTCAATTACCCTTCGGTCGAGGCGGCCCAGGTCCGGCCCTCCGGCGGGGGGCTTCACGGGCTAACGCACTGCGATTGATACTCTTGCAGACTCCGCGGCGGCCCCGCCGTGCTTTCGAGCGCCTCCGCGAGGGCCCGAGCCGTATCCAAACTGGTCAAACACGCAATACTCGCTTCTACCGCGGCGCGCCGAATCTTGTAGTTGTCGGAGAGTTCCCGCGGACCTTTGGCATCGTTGATCACCAGGTCGACCCCGCGTTGCCCGATCAGATCGAGCACGTGCGGCGAACCGTCGGAAATCTTGTTGATCGCTTCGCATTCGATGCCGGCGGCTTCCAGCACGGTGCGCGTTCCGGGCGTCGCGACCAGCGTGTGACCCAATTCGGAATAGCGCCGCATGACCGGAATCGATTCGTCCTTCTCTTCGTCGGCGATCGAGACCAGGATACGACCGCCCGAGCCCGGTAACCGAACGCCCGCGGCGATGAAGCCCTTGCGCAAAGCACCCGCAAAGGTGTCGTCGATACCGAGCACCTCGCCGGTCGATTTCATCTCCGGACCGAGTACCGTCTCGACGCCGCGCATCTTCGAGAACGAGAAGACCGGTACTTTCACGACCGTGAACGGCGTGCGCGGGTGCAGACCCGTCCCGTACTCCATGTCGCGCAACCGTTCGCCCAGTGCTATTCGTGTTGCGGCGGCGACGATGTTCACGCCGGTGGCCTTTTGAATGATCGGAACGGTACGGCTTGCGCGCGGATTGGCCTCGATGATGAAGAGTCCGCCTTCGTGCACGACGAATTGGATGTTGATCAAGCCGCGAATGTTGAGCTCGCGTGCGATCGCCGCCGTGACGTCGACGATCCGCTGCTCCATCGCCGCGTCGATCGTCTGCGTGGGATAGACGCTGATCGAGTCGCCGGAGTGGATGCCGGCGCGCTCGATATGTTCGAAGATCCCGGGAATGAGGATATCCTCGCCGTCGAAGACGGCATCGACCTCGACTTCGAGTCCGCGCAGGTACTTATCGACCAAGAGGGGCGCGCCGGGCAGAATCGGCGGTGCCGACTCGGCGTACGAGGCGAGCTGGCCTTCATTATAAATGATCTCCATCGCGCGGCCGCCGAGCACGAAACTCGGGCGCACCAGGACCGGAAAACCCAGCGCGCGCGCGAAGACGCGAGCCTCGCGGAAGCTGGTGGCCGCTTTCCCCTCCGGCCGGGCAACGCTCAGCCGCGCGAGCGCCGCGTCGAACTGCGCGCGGTCTTCGGCCATATCCAGACTCGCGCGATCGCTGCCGATGATCCGTACGTTGCGGCGCGAGAGTTCGCGCGCGAGATTGATCGCCGTCTGGCCGCCGAAGGCGAGCATCACGCCGCTGGCGTTGGTGGCGCGGTACGCCGCTTCGACTTCGTCCGCCCCCGGCGGCTCGAAGACGAGCGCGTCGGACACGTCGAAGTCGGTCGAGACGGTTTCGGGATTGTTGTTCACGATGACCGCGGATTTTTCGGCGGCGCGCAGCGCCCACGCCGCGTGTACGCAACTGTAGTCGAACTCGATCCCTTGCCCGATGCGAATTGGTCCGCTGCCGACCACGACGACGGCTTCGTGCGGCGTCGCGCGCATCTCGTCCATTTCGCCGCTGGAAAGATAGTAGTAAGGCGATTTCGCCGGAAACTCCGCCGCTGCCGTGTCGACCATTCGAAAGACGATTCCGCCGCCCTTCGGGCGGTCGCACGTCCTGTGCTCGGAACCTTCAGCCGCCTCGTGCGGCTCACCCTCTTCGTCGACGATGTCGCAGATCTGCCACAGCCAGAAGCGGTCGATCGCGCTGCTCGCGTGGATGCGCTCGACGCACGCGTCGCGGCCGCCGGGTCCGGCGCGGCGCAGCAGCTCGGCGACCGCAAAGAGACGTTCGTCGGTCGGCCGAACGACGATCTCTTCGAGTTCGGTTTCGCTCCATTCCAGATATTCGCCGCCGGTGAGCGATTCGCGCCGGAGGTCGAGACCGCGCACCGCCTTCATGAGAGCCGCACGAAACGTGCGGCCGATCCCCATTGCTTCGCCGGTCGACTTCATCTGCGTGCCGAGCAGCGTGTCGGCCAGCGGAAATTTATCGAACGGCCAGCGTGGAATCTTGACCACGCAGTAGTCCAGCGTCGGCTCGTACGCCGCTTTGGTCACGCCGGTGACCGGGTTGGGGATTTCATCCAGCGTCTGCCCGAGCGCGATGCGCGTCGAGATCTTGGCGATCGGATAGCCGGTGGCTTTGGATGCCAGCGCGGAGCTGCGCGAGACGCGCGGGTTCACCTCGATGATCGCGTACTCGCTGCTGGTCGGGTGCAGCGCGAACTGAATGTTGCAGCCGCCTTGGACGTTGAGCGCGCGGATCACGTTGAGCGAGGCGCTGCGCAGCATTTGATAGTCGAGGTCGGAGAGCGTCTGCGACGGCGCGACGACGATCGAGTCACCGGTATGCACACCGACCGGATCGATGTTCTCCATGTTGCAGACGATGATGCAGTTGTCGGCACCGTCGCGCAGCACTTCGTACTCGATCTCTTTCCAACCCAGGAGCGAGGTTTCGAGCAGCGCTTGGTGGATCAGCGATGCATTGAGGCCGGCGTCGAGCCGCTCGCGCAGTTCTGCTTCGCTGTACACGACGCCGCCGCCGGTTCCGCCGAGCGTGTACGCGGGGCGCACGACGAGCGGATAGCCGGCGAGCGCGGCGAAACCGATGCCTTGCTCCACGTCGGTGATGATGACCGACTCGGGAACGGGTTCACCGATCTCGATCATCTTGGCTTTGAAACGTTCGCGGTCTTCGGCGAGTTTGATCGTTTCGACCGGCGTGCCGAGCAATTCGACGCCAAAGCGTTCGAGTACGCCGGCGTCGTCGAGCTCGACGGCGAGATTCAACCCGGTCTGGCCGCCCAACGTCGGCAAGAGCGCATCGGGCCGTTCGCGTGCGATGATCGCTTCGAGCGACGGGACGGTCAGCGGTTCGAGATAGACGGCGTCGGCGATTTCGGGATCGGTCATGATCGTCGCCGGATTCGAGTTGACGAGGACGACGCGGTGGCCTTCTTCGCGCAGCGCGCGGCACGCCTGAACGCCCGCATAATCAAATTCCGCCGCCTGACCGATTACGATCGGCCCAGACCCAATCACCAGAACGTTGCGGCGGGGCATGCTGGGGAGGGTGGATTAGCGCGACCCCGCCGTTAGTCCTATGGACGGAAGTCGTAGCGAACGTCGATTTGACCGGTGAGCGTTTCCGAGCGGGGTTCTCGGGGCGCTTCAGGGTACCCGAGCGGCGAGACCGTACGCGTGCCGTAACCGCGGGATTTCCTCCGCGTAGTTGCGCAGCAGTTCGCTTTCCGCCGCCCGCACGTCGCCGAACTCAAGATCCATGTCGGTGAGGAGCTCGAAGAAGTTCGATTGGTTCGCGCCTTCGAGGCGCGCGACCAGGCGTCCGTAGCTGTCGGTCAGATACGATTGCTCGTCGTAGATCTCGGCGATACGCAGGCGCTCGGCATCGGGCATCCCGGTCATCGATGGATCGCTCTGTGCGACCTGCCAGGCCGCATCGTGAAGCGAGAGGCGCCCCAGCCCCTTGGGCGCGATTTGCTCGAAAAACGTGTAGAACTGATCGAACGTGAGCGACTCGTCGCGTCCGAAACTCGCCGCAACCTTCGCGTCGATCGCCTTGGCCGCGGCGGTATGGCGCTGTGCCAGCGCGACCAGCGCGCCTTGGTTGAACGAGAGCTCGTGCACGATGCTGGCGACGTTTTCGTGGAGCGCTTCCTGCTGATGCACGTGCTCCTGCCAGCCGTTGACTGCAAGCGCGAGAAGGATCGCGATCACGACCGAGCCCATCTCGATGATGACGTCGCCCGGCTCGATATGGACGTTCCAGCGTCTCACGGCTGGAGCCGCCGGATCGACCAGCCGGAATTGACGCGCGCGTAGCAGAGCCGATCGTGGAGACGGCTGCCTTGCCCTTGCCAAAACTCGACGTAGTCGGGGCGCAGCACATAGCCGCCCCAGGAGTGGGGCCGGGGAACGTCTTCGCCGGCGAAACGTTCGTCGAAGTGCTGCATTCGTTCGCTCAGCGTTTCGCGACGGTCGAGCATGGCGCTTTGTTCCGAGGCCCACGCCGAGAGCTGGTGTCCGCGCGGGCGGGTCGCGAAGTACGCGTCCGATTCGTCCTCGGAAAGTTGCGCGACCGTACCTTCGACCCGCACCTGGCGATGGAGCTGCGCCCAGAAGAACGTTGCCGCCGCGTACGGATTGACCGCGAGCTCCGCTGCCTTACGGCTGAAGTACGACGTATAAAATGAAAGACCGCTTGCATCCAGACCCCGCAGCAGGACCACACGCGCGCTGACCCGCCCCTGCGGGCTTGCGGTCGCGAGCGTCATCGCGTTGGGTTCGCCCAGCGCCGGCACCGCGTAGGCGTCGTCGAGCCAGCGGCGCAGTTGGACGATCGGATCGTCGGAGAGATCGCTCTCGCGAAGCGGCGGGCTCTCATACGGGTCGCGGCTCGTCTCGATGCTCATGGGAACCTCCCTAGTGAAAGACCGGCCAGCAGCGTTGCCGCCAGCACCAGTGCCGCCGCGACGAAGAATCCCGGAGCGGCGGCGATCGAACGGCGTTCGATCGTGGTTACGCGCCCGAGCTGTACCAAGGCGGCATGAAGTTGGGTGGCATTTTCAGCGCGCGCGTACGCTCCGCCGCTGACTTGGGCGTAGGACTCGAGGGCGCCCTCGTCGATGGTCGATTCCTCGCCGCCGATCACGTCGCCGTTCGGTGTGCCGATGCCGATCGTGTAGATCGGCACGTGATGCGCCCCAAAATATTCCGCCATCTCTTGGGGATCGACGCCCGTGTTATTGACCCCGTCGGTGATCAAGATCACCACGCGATGCCCGACCGGCGGAAACTCGCTCGCCGCCAAGCGCAGCGCATCGCCGATCGCCGTCGCACCGTTCGGGGGCGGGATCTGATCGATCGCCGCGAGCGTCGCCTCTTTGTCGGCGCTGAGCGGTGCGATCAATTCGGCGCTCCCCGAGAACGTGATGATCCCGATCCGAACGCCGGGCGGGGCTTCCTCGACGAACGCGCGCGCGGCACCGTCGGCCGCCTGCGCACGGGTCGGCGTGATATCGCTGGACGCCATCGATCCGGAGGTGTCGATGCAGATGAAGACGTTGCCGTCCCGAACCGGCATCGGCAAGGTGAGGTGCGGACCGGCCGCGCCGATCACCAGTGCCGCGAGTGCGACGATCCAGCCGGTCCGCAGCGCGGTGGTGATCCATGCGCGCGGGCGCATTGCCGAGCGCAGAAACGCAACGTTCGAATACCGCAGCGCTTGCGCGTCGACACGCGTTTCGGCGCGGCGGTAGAGCGCGGCGAGCGCGACCGCCGCGATGGCTCCAACGAACAACAGCCACGGCGCGTCAAACCTCATGCGCGTGCACCAAAGGCCGCGCACAGAGACGCCGCCCCGTCGTCTTCGTGCAGGATGCCCGTCCGCCAGCCTGCCCGTTCGAAACGTTGCGCGAGCGCCGCTTCGCGCTCGCGTACGCTGCGCGCGAACGCCGTGCGTTCGCGCCGGCCGACGTAGACGCGAAGCGCTCCGCCTTCGGCACCGGCAAAGCGCACGACTCCGCCGAGCGGCAGACCGTCGTACCACGGATCGCGGGCGATCAAAGCGGTGCAATCGCACCATGCGCCCAGCCGCGCGAGGACGGCGTCATGGCGCGCGTCGAGTTCGAACCAATCGCCGACCGCAAGCAGCGCGGTGCCGCGCCGCAGCGCGGCGCGCGCGGTCTCCAGCGCGCCGAATAACTCGAAGCGCGTCGTTACCGGCGCCTGAGCGGCGCCGACATAATCGGAGCCGACGCGCAACAAGCGGTCGCCGCTGCGTGCGCAGTTGAACCACGCGCGCACCGATTCTTGGGCGGCCTGCGCGAGCGTTCGTGTGCGTCCGACCTCCATCGAGGGTGAGTCGTCGACCAACGCCGCCAACGTCAACCCGACGTCTTCGAGCACCACCCGCGTCTGCAGTTCACCGGCGCGCGCGGTAGCGGCCCAATCGATTCGCCGCACGTCGTCACCGGGTACGTACGCCCGCAGCTCGACGAACTCGTAGCCGTCGCCGCGATACATCGTCGGCGAGCCCCCACCGAAGAGCCGCGGACGGCGTCGTCCGCGCAGCAGTGCGTCGCGCAAGGTAGGGAGCACCAGACTACGGCACCGGGATGCGCGCGATCAGCTCTTCGAGCACGCGCGAGGGACCACCGTCGGCGCCGACGCGGAAGTTGAAACCGACGCGATGCCGCAAGGCGGCGACGGCCACCGCGCGCACGTCATCGGGGACGGTGTAGTCACGTCCGTCCAGCAGCGCTTTTGCGCGGGCGAGATTTGCGATGGCCAACGTCGCGCGCGGGCTCGCGCCGTAATCGATGCTGGCGTGCCGGGCCTCGCGCGTTACCACCACGAGCTCGACGATGTAGCGCTTGAGCGCGTCGTCGACGTGAACGGCGTGCGCCGCGGCGCGCCAGGCGCGTACCGCTTCGAGCGTGGCGACGGGGCCGATCACGGGCGCGCGGTTGATAGCGAACCGCTCGAGAATCGCGAACTCGTCGGTGCGCGAGGGATAGTCGAGATCGATCTTGAGCAGAAAGCGGTCCATCTGTGCGATCGGCAAAGCGTAGGTTCCCTCGGAATCGAGCGGATTCATCGTGGCCATGACGATGAACGGGTCGGGCAGGCGATGTGTTTCCGGTCCGATCGTGACTTGGTTTTCCTGCATCGCTTCGAGCAAGGCGGATTGCACCTTCGCGGGCGCGCGGTTGATCTCGTCGGCGAGCACGACGTTGGCGAAGATCGGACCCCGCACCGTGCTGAATGCCGTCTCGCGCTGATCGAAGATGCGGGTGCCGATGATGTCGCTCGGCAAGAGATCGGGCGTAAACTGAATGCGCTTGAATTCGCCGTGCAGTGCGTCGGCGAGACTGCGGCACGCGAGCGTCTTGGCCAGACCCGGCGGTCCTTCGAGCAGAACGTGGCCGCCGCAGAGCAACGCGAGCAAGAGCCCCTCGATGACGCCCTTTTGTCCGACGATCGTGCGTTCGATCGCGTTTCGTACGATGCCCGGTCCCGTACTCACGTCATGCGCTCCAATTGGGCGATTGCGGCGGCGATCGCGGCGGAAAGGTCGGCGTCGTGCGTGAAGCCCGCACGTTCGAGCGCGCGAAGAAGATCGCGCAGATCGGGCGTCGAGGCGGCGGGGCGGCGAAGCACGTCGTTGAGCGTTTCGGCATCGCTCGCACCAACCATCCGCCGGACGGTCGATCGAGCGCGCATCGCGCCGACACGATTGCGCTGTGCGCGCAACACGCCGAGCGCCTCGCGCAGCATCGCACGCGGATCGGCCGCCACCACCGGCACCGGCCGGGCGAGCGTGATGACCGGTGCGGACGGCGGCACGCGGCGGCGGCGCAGAACGACGAAGGCGAGCAGGGCGGCGGCGACGAGGAGGGCAGGGAGCAGGGCGTTCGAGCCGTGGTAGGACGGAGCGAGCGGAAGCAAACCGGCGACGTGCAGCGTGAGCGAATTCGAGAAGTATCGCTTGGCCTTGCCGTCGCGCGCGTCGATCGCGTCGAACGTAACCGGCGCGACCGTGATCGAGCCCGAATGGTGTGCAACCACGGTGATGACTTCGCGATAGGTCGTGCCGCCGGCGGCGGCGACGACCCCGTGCTCGTCGCCGAGCAGCTCGAGCTCGGCGAGAATGGGGAGATCGAGGTTGTCGAATTCGCTGACCCGCTCGCGAACGTGCGCGGTGATCACCAAGTGGAAGGGCGCTTCGACGTGCGGCGTCAAGGTGTCGGCGGAGAGGGTGAGCGCCGTGACGGTGACCCGCTGAAGGCTCTGCGCACTCGCCGCCGTCGATAATTCGGCCGCGAACAGTACGAGCGCCGCTAGCGAACGGACGAAATCGAGCCGAGCCATTGGGCGAAGAGACGGCGCGCGTCGAACGGTCCCGGCGAGGCTTCGGGATGAAATTGTACCGCCGCAATCGGAAGGCGGCGATGCCGGAATCCCTCGTTCGTCCCGTCATTGAGGTTGGTCATCGTCGCTTCCAAATCATCGGGCAACGAACGGGCGTCGACCGCATAGCCGTGATTGTGCGCAGTGATCAGCACTTCGTGTTCGATCAGATCCTTCACCGGCTGATTTCCGCCTCGATGTCCGTACGGCAATTTGTACGTTTGCGCACCGCACGCGAGCGCGAGCAGTTGATGTCCGAGGCAAATGCCGAAGAGCGGCTTGCGCCCGATCAGCGCGCGCAGCGTTTCGACCGTCCCTTGGAGATCGGTCGGATCGCCCGGACCCGGCGAGATGAAGATTGCATCCGGATCACCTTCGAGCACGTCTTCTTCGGTCGCATCGTAGGGTAGCACGGTGACCTCGCTGCCCAGTGCCGTGAGCTCCCGCAATATCGCGCGTTTGACCCCGCAGTCGATCAGTGCTACACGCGCACCGCCGCGCGTTCCCTCGACGTGAGGTTCGCGCGCGGCAACGCTCGGAACCAAATGCGCGGTCGTTGCGGTGCGTACGAAACGCGCAAGCTCGTCCTCAGCCCGCTCGAGCGCGGCTTCGCCGACGGCAATCGCCGCCCAAATCGTTCCGTGCTCGCGCAGCGCGATAGTGACGGCGCGCGTGTCGGCGCCGACCATCGTCGGAACGCGCTGCTCGTCGAGCCACGCCGGCAGGCTCATCTTGCTCAGGTAATGTGAAGGATGGTAGGCGATCTCTTTGACGATCGCGCCCGAAACGCACGCGCGCGGATATTGCGCGGCACTCCCCGAGACGCCGTAATTTCCGATCAGCGGATAGGTGAAGGTCAGGATCTGCCCCGCGTACGACGGATCGGTCAGCGCCTCTTCGTAGCCGGTCATGCCGGTGTAAAAAACCGCTTCGCCGAGGGCCAATCCCTGATAGTCGAGACCGCTGCCGTCGAAGCGCGAGCCGTCGGCGAGAAAGAGCGACGCGGGGATGCTGGTCATGCTAAAGAACAGGCGGTTAGGCGCAGGGCCCTCGCAAACCTGGAAGTAAGGCACCGGTGGAATGGACTGGCACTTTGGCGCCACCGCGTTTGCGACGGCGATCACGATCATCGACCCGATCGGCATGATCCCGATCACGGCCGCGACGACCGCGCACTTCGAGAGCGGCAAGCGCAACCGCATCGTCGATCAGGCGGTGATCGTTGCGGCGGTCGTGATGTTCGCGATGGGTCTGGTCGGACCATGGCTGCTCGACTATCTCGGGATCACCCTACCTGCATTCGGGATCGCCGGCGGCATTCTGCTCCTCCTGATTGCGATCGACATGCTCTTCGCACGCCCAACCGGCGCACGCGCCACGAGCGAAGAGGAACGCCGCGCGCGCGAAGGCGAAAACCCGGCGGTCTTTCCGCTCGCGATTCCGATGATTGCCGGCCCCGGAACGCTCGCGACCGTCCTCTTGCTGGTGAACCTCACGCACGGAAATCCGGGGCGGATCGCCTTGGTCTTCGTTGCCTACGCTGCGGCGCTCGCAATCGCGTGGTTATGCATGCGCGGGGCGGCACGGTATCTGCATCGCCTCGGAACGACCGGGATTCACGTCATCACCCGCGTGCTGGGCATCATCCTCGCCTCGCTGGCGGTGCAATTCGTGATCAACGGCCTCATCCAGACGCCGCTATTCCGTCACTGATGATGAAAGATGACGGTACCGATCGTCGTGATCCACGTGCCGACGACGAGCGCGTAGGTTCGCCACTGGCCCGTATCGATTTTTCGTTCGATTTCCGCACAGCGTGAATCGATCTGGGCGAAACGCGCGTCGATCTGAGCGAAACGCGAGTCCACTTGCCCGAACCGCGCATCGATCGTGGCGGCGAGGTCGCCGAGGCGCTTGTCGAGCTGTTCGTAGGCGCCCTCGAGGTGCGCCATTCGTATCTCAAGCGGTTGTGCGCTCATTACGGTTATACTATCACGACGGGGCGATGGCCCGACAAGAGGAGAACCCATGGAAGACGAGGATCCCGCAGCGGAGATGATCCACGAACTCGGAATCGATCCGGCGCTCGAAGTCGACTCCGATCAACGCGCGGAACTTCTCCGGCGCTGGCACAAAGAGCCACCCGGTGACGGAAAGCATCACGAGCCGGATATCAGGGGCGACCTCGAGGGCGACGCTTAGCGAACGCAGCTCTCCGCGTCTTGGTAACGCAGTTCGCCCGCGACGATCGTGGCGACGATGCGACGCGGCAAGGTGCGGCCGTCGAATGGGGTGCTCTTTCCTTTCGACGCGAACTGCGTCGAATCGACCGTCCAGGGACGATCGGCAAAGATCGTCACGTCGGCGCGCGCTCCGACCGAAAGCGTACCGCCTTCGACTCCGAGAATTCCGGCCGGATTGGTCGAGACCAGCGCCACGAACCGCTGCATCGGCAGGTCCGGCAGCGCTAGCGCGTAGGCGCCGACCGCGATTTCCAAACCGCTGAAACCGACGGCAGCGGTGCGCAGGTCTCCCGACTTTTCCGTCTGCGTGTGCGGCGCGTGATCGCTGGCCAGCACGTCGATCGTTCCGTCGCGCACGCCTTCGCGCAGTGCCCGCGTTTCCAGTGCGCTTCGCAGCGGCGGATTGACGAGTGCTGCCGCGCCAAGTTCACGCACGCTCTCGTCGCTGAGCAAGAGGTGGTGCGGCGTTGCCTCGCAGGTGGCGGCTGCGCCGCGCGCGCGCGCCCAGCGCACGAAGTCCAGTCCGCGGGCGGTGGAGAGATGCGCGATGTGCCATGCCTTGCGGCTCTCGATCCCGAGCAGCAGATCGCGCGCAACGATTACCTCTTCGGTGATGCCCGGTGCTCCGGCGACACCGAGCGCTCGCGAGACCTCGCCGAGATTCATGACCGCATTGCCCTTGAGGTGCTCGTCCTCCGCGTGCGAGATGAAGACGCCGGGCACGCTCGCCGCCTGCAATGCCGCATCGAGCAGGACGCGCGCGTTCATGACCGTGTGCCCGTCGTCCGAAAAGGCGACGGCGCCGGCGCGCGCCAGCGCCGCGAACTCGACCGGCTCTTCTCCCGCGCGGGCGAGCGTAATCGCCGCGATCGGATAGACACGAGCCCGTGCGTCGCGCGCGACGATCCTCTCGAGTTGCGCAAGCGTAGCCGGCGTGTCGAGAGCCGGATTCGTGTTCGGCATGCAGGCCACGGCGGTGAAGCCGCCGCGCACGGCGGCGAGCGTTCCGGTGGCGATCGTCTCCTTCTCCGGATTGCCGGGTTCGCGCAGGTGAACGTGCATGTCGATAAATCCCGGCGCGACGATGCAACCGCGCGCCTCGATGATCGACTCGTCCGGCCTCGCGCGCAAGTGCTCGCCGATCTCCGTCACCACCGCGCCCTCGCTGCGCAGGTCGCGGAGCGCATCGATGCCCGCTGCGGGATCGACGAGCCGCCCTCCCCGGATCAGCATCTTGCGGACTTTGCCCGGCTACGAGACGCGCTCGCGCGCGCCGTTCACCAGCAAATCCAACACCGCCATGCGGATGTAGACGCCGTGATGCACCTGCCGCGCGTAACGCCAGCCGGTAAACTCGAGCACGGTGTCGTCGAGTTCCATGCCGCGGTTGTAGGGCCCCGGATGCATCACGATCGCGTGCCGCGAGAGATGCTTCAGCCGCGTGCCGTTGAGTTGGTACTTCTCGATGTACTCCCGATCGCCGATCGGCATCTCCGCGAAGCGTTCGCGCTGGATGCGCAAGAGGATCACCGCGTCGGCAGCGCGGAGAGCTGAATCCAGATCGCGCTCGATACGCGCGCCCGCGACCGCGTCCTGCGGTTGCAGAAATGCTTCGGGACCGACCAGCACGGCGCGTGCGCCCAGGCGTGCCAGCCCGTGGATCGTCGAATGCGCGACACGCGAGTGCGCGATGTCTCCGACGATCACGATGTTGCGGCCTTCGAGCGAACCGAACTCGTCGCGTAAGGTGAAGATGTCGAGCAGCGCCTGCGTCGGATGCGCGTGGGCTCCGTCGCCGGCGTTGATCACGTGGCCGTCGAACGCGGCGGCCACGCGCGCCGGAAAGCCGGCTTCGGGATGCCGAACGACGACGACGCCGATTCCCATCGCGGCGAGCGTGAGCATCGTGTCCTCGATCGTCTCGCCCTTGGTCGCCATGCTGATGTCCTTGGGCGAGAGGTTGACGACGTTGGCGCCCAGCCGCAGTTGCGCCAGATTGAACGACGTGAACGTACGCGTGCTCTGCTCGAAGAAGACGTTCACGGTATCGACGCCTTCCAGCAGCCGTCCCGGCGCATGCGCCTCGAACGACCGCGTTTGTTCGAAGATGATTTCGATCTCCTCGGCGGAGAGATCGTCGAGATCGATCAGGCTACGTCGCGTTCGCATGGATCGACACCTCGTCGCCGGGCGAGACTTGCGGCGCCAGCGAGACGCGAACGTGCTCGCGCCGGCTGGTGGGAATCGCGCGCCCGACGTAATCGGCTTGGATCGGCAGTTCGCGCAAGCCGCGGTCGATCATGACGCACAGCCGGATCGCGGAGGGGCGGCCGAGATCCGTCACGGCGTCGAGCGCGGCCCGGATCGTTCGACCGGTATACAGCACGTCGTCTGCGATGACGACCAGCCGCTCGCTGATGTCGACCGGAATCTGCGATTCCGGCATTTCGTGGGTCACGCGATCGTCGCGGTAGAGGTTGATGTTCAAAAACCCGAGCGCGGGTGCGCGTCCGCTGATACGCTCGATCTCGCTGGCCAGCCGCTGCGCCAGGGCCTCGCCGCCGCGCCGCACGCCGATCAGGACCACGCCGCGCTGCGCGTCGCCGGGCTCGAGGATCTGATGCGCGAGGCGCGCGATCACGCGCGCAATCTCATCGCTCTCGAGCAAGATACGCGATTTTTGCGTGGCCGTCGTCATTAGGCAGGCTCTCCCATGGCAGCAAGCGCCGATTCGACGCGCGCGAGTTCGGAGCGGTAGCCGTCGAGCTTTTCCCGCTCCTTCGCAACCACCTCGGGCGCGGCCTTGGCGACGAATTGCGGGTTGGCCAGCTTGCGCTCACCCCGCTCGACCTCGGCGCGCAAGTGCGCCGCGTCTTTCTTATACCGCTCGAGCAGGAGGGCTCGCGGCGCCTCCACCAGCACCGCTGCCACGCCGCCGTGCAATTCCGGATCGACCTCGATCGTCGAGCCCGACAGGACCGGCGTGAGCGCGGTCACGGCCTGCAATGCCGCCTCGCCGAGCTCGAATGGAACGCGCGCGAGCGGTTTCGATCCCAGCGGCAACGCGAGCTCGACTTTGAGCCGGCGAATCCGCTCGGTCACCGCCATCTGCACCTCGAACGCGGCGGCGGCGGCGTGGTCGACCGGAACCTCGAGGCGATCCGGCCAGCTCGCGGTTACGATCGAGGAGCCATCGTGCGGAAGCGCGAGCCAAACTTCCTCGCTGATGAACGGCTCCACCGGATGCAGCACACGCATTGCGTTGTTCCACACGAACGAAAGCACCGCCGCACGCGTCGTTCGATTTCCCTCGACCTTGGTTGCTTCGACATACCAGTCGCAGAACTCGTACCAGACGAAGCGCCAAAGCGCTTCGGCCGCGTTGCCGAAATCAAAGGCTTCGAACCGCTCGCCGACGGTTGCGATCAACTCGTGCAGCCGCGTCAGGATCCATTTGTCGGCGACCGTGAGCTCAGCGGGCTTCGGCAGGGTCATCGCGCCGGGTAATCCTTCGGGCAGCGCGAGCATGTACCGGGTCGCGTTCCAAATCTTGTTGTTGAAATTGCGCGCCTCTTCGCAACGCGATTCCTGGAAGCGAATCTCCTGACCCTCGAGACGCATCTGGCGGAGGATGCCCATCCGGGTCGCATCGGCGCCGTAGCGATCGACCAGGTCCATCGGATCGATCGCGTTGCCCAGCGACTTCGACATCTTGCGTCCCTGCGCATCGAACACGAGCGGCGCAATGAAGACCGTCGGAAAGGGAACCTCGCCCAAGAAATGCATGCCGAGCATCACCATGCGCGCGACCCAGAGAAAGATGATCTCCCAACCGGTGATCAGCACTTGCGAAGGATACCAGCATTGCAGCTCGAGCGTTCGCTCGGGCCAGCCGAGAATCGAGAACGGCCACAGCCCGCTCGAAAACCAGGTGTCGAGCGTGTCCGGATCGCGCGCGAGCGGCGCGCCGCCGAACCGCGTGCGAGCGATCTCACGAGCTTCTTCTTCGGTCTCGGCTACGACGACGTCGCCGCCCGGCGTGTACCAGACCGGCAGTTGATGGCCCCACCACAGCTGGCGCGAGATGTTCCAATCGCGGATGTTCTCGAGCCACTGCTCGTAGGTGCGCCCGTAACGCTCGGGGACAAACCGCAACCGCCCGTCGCGATAGGCGCGCAGCGCGGGCTCGGCGAGCGGCTTCATCGTGACGAACCACTGCAGGGAGAGCAGCGGCTCGATCACCTCGCCCGAGCGCTCGCTGATTGCGACCGCGTGGCGATACGGTTCTTCCTTTATGAGGTTCCCGCTCGCGCGCAGATCCTCGATGATCCGCGCCCGAGCTTCGTACCGATCGAGTCCGGCGTACGGACCGACGGCGATCTCGGCGTCGGAGATACGCGCGTCCTCGTCCATGATCGTCGGCATCGGCAGCCGGTGGCGTAGGCCGATCTCGTAGTCGGTCGCATCGTGGGCCGGCGTGACCTTGACGGCACCGGTGCCGAAGCTTCGATCGACGGCTTCGTCGGCGATCACCGGAATCTCGCGTCCGATCAACGGCAGTACGACGCTCGCGCCGATCAAGTCGCGGTATCGCTCGTCCGACGGATGAACGGCGACCGCGACGTCGCCCAACATCGTCTCGGGCCGCGTGGTCGCGATCTCGAGCGCGTGCGCGCCGTCTTTCGCATCGTAGCGAATGTGCCACAGGTACGAGTCGCGCTCGAGGTGATCGATCTCGGCGTCGGAAACCGTCGTCTGTCCTTTCGGATCCCAATTGATCAGGCGCTTGCCGCGATAGATCAGGCCCTCGCGGTAGAGTGCGACGAAAACTTTGCGAACCGCCGCGGAGAGACGCTCGTCCATGGTGAAGCGTTCGCGCTGCCAATCCGGTCCGAATCCGAGTTTGCGAAACTGCGCGTTGATCGTACCGCCGTATTCGTTCGACCATTCCCAGGCGCGCGCCACGAAACCGTCGCGTCCCAGACGGTCGCGCGAAATACCCGCAGCCGCGAGTTCGCGCACGAGCACGGCCTCGGTCGCGATCGCGGCGTGATCGAGCCCGGGAAGCCAATCGGCGTCCTCGCCGAGCATGCGATGGTAGCGGGTGAGCACGTCCTGCGGCGTATAGGTCGAACCATGACCGAGATGCGCACGTCCGGTAACGTTGGGCGGCGGCATCGGAATGATGAAGGGAGGGCGTGCCGGGTCGGGTTCCTCGTGAAAGAATCCGCTGCGCTCCCAAAAGTCGTAGAGCCGTTCTTCAACGGCTTTTGGATCGTACGTCGGTGGGAGCTCGATCGTTTTTCGGGGTGGAGCCATGCGAGCGCAGGTAGTTCCGCGCTCTCGAAAGATAGCCCTCGGAGCACGCCCGGCCGAGCGCCGCGCAGCAAGGACCGTTGGCCCCGCGATCGGGAGCTACCCGTTCCTGGTCCGCCCGCTTTCCCCGCGTTACGATCGATGCGTGCGAATCGATGCTGCCGGCGCGATTGCGTGGGACGTATCCAATTGGTCGGCCGCGCTCCGCTTCTGGGAACGGGAAGGCGACCTTTCCGGCGCGCCTCTGAATTGCTTGGAGATCGGCGCCCACAACGGCGGCCTCTCGGTCTGGCTCGCGCAGCACGGTCACAACGTCGTCTGCTCCGATCTCGAGAATACGACCGGCAAAGCCCGAAGCCTGGTCGACCGTTACGGCGTCGGTGAGTCGATTCGCTTCGAAGACATCGACGCTACCGCGATTCCGTATACCGGCTGCTTCGACGTCGTCGTCTTCAAGTCGGTGCTCGGCGGTGTCGGGCACGGCGGCGCGATCGAACGGCAGCGGTCGGCGGTACGATCGATGCATCGCGCGCTTCGGCCGGGTGGACGCTTACTCTTCGCCGAGAACTTGACCGGAAGTCCGCTGCATGCCGCGTTGCGCAGCCGCTACGTCGAGTGGGGCGAGCGGTGGCGTTACGTCACCATCGAGGAGATGCGCGCGTTTCTCGAACCCTTTTCGCGGGTGCAGTACGGTGCGGCCGGGTTCTTCGGAGCGCTCGGCCGTTCGGAACGGCAACGGCGCGCGTTTGCGGTCCTCGATCGTCTCTTCATGAACGCGCTCGTGCCGCCGTCGTGGCGTTACATCATGTATGGCGTAGCGACCAAGTAGCGCGCAACGTCTCCACGATCGATTCGCGTTCGGCGCTCTTGTCGAGCACGACGGCCGCGCCCGCTGCAAGAAACGCGTCCTCGCTTCCGCCGCCTCGCGAGTTACTATAGATGACGATGAACGCGTGCGCCGCGAGCGTTCGCGCGAGGCGTACGGCCCGAAGCGGATCGTCGAGATAATCCGAATCGACGAAGAGCAGATCGGGCTGTTCCTCGAGCAGGATCTGCGGGTCGATCTGTTCGCTTACCCGATCGACGAAGAGCCCGGCCTCCGAGAACACGTCGACGAGCGTCGGCACGAAGAGGTCCTGCGGTTCGACGATGTGGACTTTGCCACGTTCGTGCCGCTCCATCGAACCGCTCGGCAGTTCCTGGCCACTAATGTTGGGCGACCACGATGGGCGCGTCATCGCCCAAGAGGCTGGGAAGCTCCTCGCCGTACGGAGCGTAGTCGGCGCGGCGCGGCTCGACCCGGTTCATGACGAAACCGAGCACGTTGCGAGCGCCCATGCGTCCCAGGCGCTTGACCGCGCTGCTTGCGGCGCGCAGATCGCTCGTGCCTTGCGAGACCACGAGCACGGTTCCGGTCGTGTGATGAGCGAGCACGGCGGAATCCAGATTGTTTGCCAGTGCCGCGCCGTCGAACACGAGGATTTTGTAGCGTGTGTAGAGTTCCTCCAAAAGATCGTCGAAGCGCGGGGATTCGAGCAACTTGATCGGATTCGGCGCGGCCGTTCCGCTGGTCATGATCGCAAGACCGGTGCGCTTGTCGATTTGGACGGCCTGGGCGATCGAGCAGGCGCCGACCAACACGTCGGAGAGGCCGCGTTCGTTGGGAAGATGGAGTTTGGCGTGCAGAGAGGGGCGGCGCAGGTCGCCGTCGACCAACAGCACCGAACCGTCGATTTCGTTCAGTGCGAGCGCGACGTTGAGCGCGACGGTGGATTTGCCGTCACCCTGCGCGGGACTCGTGATCGTCAGCGAACGCAGCGGTTGGTCGGTCGAATATTTGATGTTGGTGACCAGCTGCAGGAACGAGTCGAGCGCAAGCGCCTTGACCCACGGAACGATCGGTGCGCCGTTGCGCAGCTGCACGAACGGCACCGAGCCCACCTGCGGAATCGCCAGCTCTTCTTCCACTTCACGCTCGTCGCGAATCGAGTTGTCGAGGTAATCGAGCACCAAGGCCCCGGTGACCCCGAGCACCAGGCCGAGAACGAGCGAGATGAGGAAGTTCAGCATCAGGCTGGGCCGCACGGTGGCGCCCGCCGGGCTCGCCGGTTGGGTGATCGTGACGTCGGAGATGGCGGTTTCCGAGGCGACACGCGCATCGACGTACTTCTGCTGCAGCGCCGAATACACGTCTTGCGCCGATTTGGCGCTGCGCTGGAGATCGGCCAGCTGCGCCGCTTGCGCCGGCAGGGCCGCGAGCGCGGGCTGCGCGTCGTGCAGTTGACGCTGCAGCTCCGCAACCTGCGCGTTGTCGGCCGCCGCCTGTGAACGAGCCTGCTCCGCCTGCTGTTGGAGCTGCTGATAGACGGGATTGGGGACTTGACTCGTGTTGGCAACGACCGTCTGCTGTTCCTTGGCGATCTGTCGCTGCAACTGCGTTTGCTGCGCCTTGAGCGCGATCACCGCCGGATACTTGTTGGTGTACTGCTGCTCGTCTTGCTGGAGCTGGACGTCGACTTGCGTGAGTTGATTCTGCAGGCTGGCAACCACCGGGTTTTGCGCGGTCGTCGTGTTGCCCGTGATGTTGGCCGGAATCGTACGCATCTGCGAATCATCCGACGCGAGCTGCGCCTGAGCTTGCTGCAGATCGGTCTGGGTTTGGTCCAGCTTCGCGTCCAGAGCCGCCATGTTTGTAATCGTAGCCTGCGTCTGCTCGTCGATATTGGCGATGCGATGGGTCGTTTCGAAGGCTGTAAGACGGTTTTGCGCGTCGTTCATCCGCGTCTGGGCGGCCGGGAGCTGCTGACTCAGGTTGGAAAGCGCGGCATTTGCTTGGCTCGATACCAAATCGCGCTCACGCTGCAGAATCGCCTGGCCGAACGCGTTCGCGATGGCGGCCGAGGTAACCGCATCCTTCCAGCTCACCGAAACGGCGAGAATATTCGTGTTTGTGATCGGCGCGACCGTCACGTGCTTCAACAACGTGTCCGGGCTCACGTGTAGATCGAGTTGATCGATAACTCGCTGCACGACCGGCGTTTCGACAAAGAGCTCCGCGTACGTTTCGGAGGTCTGCATTCCACTTGCCAATACGAGCGCATTGAGCACGGGTAAGTTCGTTTGCGTCGATGGATCGTCCGCAGCCGGACCGTTTTCGTTGCCGGCGATCACTTTGATCGTCGTCGTGTAGGATTTGGGCCACACCATCGTTCCGATGACCACGAGCGCGACGAAGCCCACGAAGATTTGCAGAATCGCCGCGCGCCGGCGCACGATCGTGCGCCACAGCGAGGCGAGCTCGCGCTGGCGGTCCGAGACGGTTGGTTCGACGCTGCCCCCGGTCAGAGCCATCGGCGTCGTGGTCGTTAGTCCGTTCATCGCGATCCTTATGGAATGAGGAGGCGGCCGAGAATGTCCAGGATGCCTGCGTTGGTCAAGAGCGATCCCGTCTTTTGGCGCATCTGAGGAACGTAAATTTCGTCGCCCTTCTGCAACGCGATGTCGGCGCTGCCGTCACCGTGCAGGAGTGCCTGGTAGAGGTTGATCGAGAACGTCTGCATCTTGCCGTCGGGTAGTGTACGGAGAACCTTGACGTGATTGAGGTCCGAGTTGGCTTGCGTACTGTCGCCGGCTTGGGCGATTGCCATCGAAACTTTATCGCCTTGCGGAATCTGGATGACACCGGGATGGTCGACCGCGCCGTTGACCGTTACGTCGATGAGGGTCGGACCGGGCACGTACACGACGTCGCCTTCGGCCAGCGATTTGTCCAGGGTGACGTCGCCGTCGTGCAGGAGCCGTTGCAGAGAGACGTGGGTGATGTCGCCCTGTGCGTCGGAAATGCGGGCTTCGGGCAACGCGCCGTTCACCTCGGCAAGGCCGCCGGCAGCGGCGATCGCATCGGTCACGCGCGCATCCGAACGCAACTGATATTTTCCGGGGTTTTTGACGTCGCCGAGGACCAGCACGTTCGGCTGGGCAAGCTGTGTGATGGCGATACTGACGAACGGGTGCCGTACGTATTGCGCGAGTTTGTCGCTCAGATCGGCGGTAGCCGCAGTCACCGTTTTACCGCCGACGCTCACGCGGCCGACCAACGGGTATTCGATCGTGCCGTCCGACATCACGGTGACGTTCTCCGAAAGCGACTGCTGTCCGTAGACTTGGACGTTGAGCTGGTCGCCCGGATGAATGATCTGCGCCGGGAGCGCGGATGCGCCCATCGCGGCGGGCGCTAGGCCCGCCGCGAGCAACAGCGTACGCAGGAAACGGATCACGGCGTAGGCGCTCCCGTGCACTCGCCCTCTCCGGGGCAGGGTGTCGGCAGAGTGGAATCGACCGCGGTACCGTCGGCATGAACCGCTTGCAAGTCGGAGAGGATCGTCGTATTTTTCGTGGCACCGGCCTGCGGATTCCAGGCGGGCACGGTCGGATACAGGCTCGCGCCGGCGCTTTGGCTGCTGGTGATATCGCTCATGAGTTTGGTCTCGTTTGCCGAGAGACCGCTGCCCGCTCGCAGGTGCGCTGCCCAGCCGGCGATCGTGTTGAAGTTCCACAGATCGAAGGACTGATCGCTATTGTTCTGCGATTCGTAGTAGATATACAGAGCCGCAGCCGTCGATGCCGTGTCGGTCGTGTTGGTCGAGAGGCTGTTCGGAGTCGAGGACAGATTGAGATCGGTTGCCGGTGAGTTTCCGAGGAACTCCATCGTCCAGGCCTGCGTGCCGTTCGACGCATAGCCGATGATCATGTAATTGCGGCCCGGTACCGCCGTGTAGGTCGGAGTCGGACTGGAAGGTATGGCGGTTGCGCTCGCGTCGATCGTGTAGTTACCGCCGGCATTGGTCGAAGTCTCGCCGGCTTGCGCGGAGCAACCACACGTATATGCAACGGTCGAATTCGCCATCGCGGATCCGTTCACGCTCATCTGCCCGCTGATCGAAGGAGTCGGTGTCGCTCCGGGCGTCGCTGTCGACCCGGGAGCGGTGGATGAGGGCGCGCTGGGGTTCGCGGTCGGAGGTACTCCCCCGCCGCCGCCCGAGCTTCCCGAACCTCCGCCGCCACCACAGGCGGCGAGAGCTGCTACGAGCGCGAGGAGCGCTCCGATTCGAATGTTCATGCAACTACTAAAGCGTCTCGAACGAGGAAGCGGCAACGGCGAAAAGACTAGCTCGTTGCGGGAAATCAGGGGCAGTCAAGCGAGCCCGAACCTTTGGTACGAGTAGAACATGCACTTGCAACGGCTCGCGTTGCGCCGCGCCGGCGTCGTCCTCATGGTCATCTTTTCCCTCGCCGTCGTCGCGGTGGCGGTTCATCGCGGATTGCGTGAAAAGCCGGCCGCACCGGGCAAGCCCCTTCCCGTTCTTTCGCTCGTCGAGCTCGATGGCGCGCCGGCGAGCTTGCGGCCGCAAGCAGGCGTCGCGCTGTACAACGTCTTTGCAACCTGGTGCACGCCGTGTGCAATGGAAATGCCGACGCTTGCAGCAGCGGCGCCGCGGCTTCGCGCCCACGGCATCGCGCTGATCGGGATCGACCAAGGCGACCCGCCGGCGGCGGTACGTGCATTCATCACTCGCTACGACTTGAGCTATCCCATCTTGATCGACGACGAAAAAACAACGAACGCTTTGCTCGGTGCGCGTATCATCCCGGAGACCGTACTCGTGCGAAACGGCATCGTCGCGCAAACGTACGTCGGTCCGCTGACCCCGCAAGCGCTCGATCGTATGGTGGGAGTGCGCTGATGGCGCAGGCCGATCGCCGGCGCGCGCTCGTAATCGGGGTCGAGCACGACGGGCGCAAGCTTTGCCGCCTCATCAACGAGCGCAGCGGTCGCTGGTATCTTCGGTACCGTGGGTCCTCACGTGTGCAAACGCTGCTGGCGTTGATCGAAAGCCGGAGCGTGGAGGCAGTGATCTCGTTATCCGGTCCCGGGCCGCACGCTGCGCTGGCCGACGTCGCGCGGCGGCGCAACATTCCCGTCATCGTGATTTGGGCCGGCGCGGAGGTCCTCGCCGCGAAGACCGATCCGCATCTGCTCGAGGTGATCAAGAACTACAAATTCATCAACCTCGCCGATAGCCCGTGGCTCGTCGACGAGCTGCGTGCGCTCGGCATCGATGCGAGCTACTTGCCCGTAACCGCGGTCGACGTCCCCGCGACGACCGCTCCGATGCCGGAGCGCTTTAACGTGCTCGCGTATTTGCCCGAACCGCAGCGTCCGTTCTACGGCGAGCGCGCGATCTATCAGATCGCCTCGGAGTTTCCGGACGTGCCGTTCACCGTCACCGGGCGCGGCGCGCCCAACGGAGCCGCCCCGCCGAACGTGCGATTCGCCGGCCACGTAGATGATATCGCCGAACGCATCGACGCATCGAGCGTGCTCCTGCGTATGCGCAAACACGACGGGAAATCGCAGCTTGTGCTCGAGGCGCTCGCTCACGCCCGGCACGTAATTTGGAATCATGACTTCCCCGGCGTCGCACACGCGAGCAACACGGCACACGCGATTCGACTCGTACGCGCACTGCGCAACGCGCACGAAGCCGGCATGCTCGATGCAAACGAAGGCGGTCGTGAATACGTAGCCGAGCGATTCGCGCCCGAGCGGATCGCCGCCGATTTCGAGAACCTGCTCGATCGCGCGGTCCGGGAGCGCCCGCTTCCACACGACGCGAGCCGCCGGGTCGCGATCTCGGGCCTCGAACTCTTTACGGCACAAGTCGTGCGCGAAGTGGAGCGCCGCTCGAATGGATGGCTGGCCGAACCGTTGCGAGTGCGTGGCCGCCTCGAGGTTGCCAGTTCGATGATTTCACTCGCGAACGCCGACGTTTGGTATTCGATCGGAGCGCCGATCGGCGACCGGTGGCTCCACCTTCTTGCCCGTTTGCTCCGCAAGCCCCGTGTCATTCACTGGGTGGGAACCGACATTACGGCACTGCGCAGCAACAAGCGATTGCGACGCTGGTGTACGAGTGCGCACGTGCAAAATCTCGCCGAAGCGCCTTGGACGATCGCGGAACTGCGAGCCCTGGGCATCGAAGCGAAACTTGCGCCGCTGCCTCCGCGCTTGCCCCGGGTCGAGCGCGTCGCGCTGCCGAGCACGTTCACCGTGCTTTTCTATCTGCCCAAGTCGCGAGCTGAATTTTACGGCCGGCGTGAATACGAGCGCCTCATTCGTGCGTTTGCGCCGCGAAACGTCCGCTTTTTCCTTGTCGGCGGGGGCGAATACTACGCGCCGCCCGGTGCAAATATCGTCGCTTTGGGGTGGCAGACCTCGCTCGAGCACATCTACCCCGAAACCACCGTCTTGATCCGGTTTACGCAGCGCGACGGCCTCTCGCTCATGACGCTCGAAGCGCTCGCGTACGGGCGGCATGTCCTCTGGACGCAGGAGTTCCCGTTCGTGACGCGCGTGAACAGGTACGAAGAGATCGAGCGCGCACTCAACCTGCTGCTCGAAGCGCACGAACGCGGAGAATTACGCGCGCAGGACGACGCCGCTCGGTATATTTCGCGTGCCTACTCGGCCGAACAGTGCATCTCCGAGATCGCCGCGGTTTGGGAAACGGCGGCTCGACGCCCCAAGCGCGCAAAACCGCTGGCGAGGCCGGCCTCATGAGCGTGGAGCTTCTCCCGCTCGATGAGTGGAACCGGTTCGACCGCGAGCATCCCGCGCCGACCTTTTTTGCTCGTCCCGGCTGGGCCTATGCGCTGCAAGAAACGATACCGGCTCTGGCCGCCGCCCCGCTGCGAATCCGCCTGGGCGAGAAGACGTTCATCCTGCCGACCGTTCACGCGGCACGGCGCCGGTCGCCGTTTCGCGAGTATATCGGATTCCCGCTCGGCGGCTATACGTGCGTCTTGGATGAGGACGGTGCGCTTGCATCGTCCGCCCAGGCACGCGCGGTCGTGGCGGCGGTCGCTGCGCGCGTCGATCATCTGCGGATCTTTCCCTGGCCGCTTGGGCCGGCATTGCCCACCGCCGGTCCGGTGCAACCGCAGCCCTACGAAGCGGCCGTCATCGATTGTTCCGACGGCTTTGAGTCGGCCAAGGCGCGTATGCGCGGCGTGACGCGGCGCATGGCCGATCAGGCGCTGCGGCGCGGCGTCGAATGCGCGCGCGCCGGCGCGAGCGATTTACACGTGTATTACGCGATGCTCGAAGAAGCGAGCCGGGCATGGCCGTCGGGCAAACCGTCGCTTTCGTATGCATTGCTGGAAAGCGTGCTCAACCACGGCGGTGACGACGCGCAGCTCTGGTTCGCGAGCGTGCATGGCCGCCCCATCGGCGGCGGCATCATTCTTTTCGGCGCGGACGAGTTGTTCTTCTGGACGGCTGCGATGGATCGTGACGCATCCACCTACCGCCCGAGCAATGCGCTCAACGTGGCGCTTCTGCGCGCCGCGTGCGAGCGCCGGGTTCGCTGGTACAACCTCGGTGCGAGCCAAGGACTGCAAGGCGTCGAGCGGTTCAAACACGATCTAGGTGCGGCGTCGATCGCGTACCACGAGGTGCACGTTCGGCGCCCGGCGTTCGCGTGGTATGAGCGAGCGCGTGGACTCTTCATGCGAGGAAACGTATGTTAAACACGATAGAAGCTTCCAACCCGGCACACGAAGCAGTACAGGAGTGGCCGGCCCTTCCCGAGCAGCTCGGACGATTCGGTACGCTGCTGATGGTCGGTGACGCCGCCGCGGCGTTGGCATGTATAGCGCTTTTGGGATTGCTCGGTAACGCGACCTCTGCGTTCCTCGCGCTTGCGTGCACCTTTGCACTTGCCGTTGCAGCCGGTCGCTACCGGCTCAGCTATGCGCTGCATCCGAGAGATGAGTGGTATCAAGCCGGCGCCGTCGCGATCGCCGGCGGCTTGGTCGGACTCGCACTCTCGTTCCTCTTTGGTTTGCACTGGCTCGGAGCGATCGCCGGGCCGCTGGTGTGGATCGTCGCGGCCGGCGCAATCGGCGCAGGGCTCCATCGATTGCGGCGCGGCGAGCGGCGCTTCGATCCGGCCGGCGATCGGCTCCGTCGTCCCTATCCGAAACCGTCGACGGCGATCGAATTGGGCATAATCCGCCTGCTTGACGTGCTCTTTGCCTCGCTCGCGCTGCTCGTCTGCACGCCGCTCCTGGTCGTCATTGCGCTGGCGATTCGATTCGATGACGCCGGGCCCGTGTTCTTCCAACAGCGACGGGTCGGCCGCGACGACGACGACTTCACGATGTTCAAGTTCCGTACGATGCGTACCGGCGCGGGCGATGCGTGGGTGCGTCCCGGTGACGAGCGGATCACGCGACGGGGTGCGCTGCTGCGGCGCTGGAGCCTGGATGAGCTTCCGCAATTATGCAACATCGCACTCGGCGAGATGTCGCTGGTCGGCCCGCGTCCGGAGATGCGGGAATATGCCGACCGCTTTGCGCGGGAAGTGCCGCTATACTCGCTGCGCCACGTCTTACGGCCGGGGCTGACCGGCTGGGCGCAGTTGAATCTGCCACGCAACCTCGAGCCGGCGGACGCGCCTAGGGTGCTCGCGTGCGATCTGTTCTACGTCGAACACGTTTCGGTCTATCTCTATCTGTACTGCGTGATCAAGACGGCGTGCGAGTTCTTCACCCACCGGGCGGTTTAAGAGCGTCGCATGTCGTTGCGCAACCGCCTCTTCGCGGATGGGATCTACGCCTTCGCGACGCGCATCGTCTCGATGCTTCTCGCCGCCGCGCTCGGCGTTCTCACCGCGCGCATGCTCGGGACCCATCAGCGGGGACTCTACGTCACGCCGATGGTCGACGCGGGCATCATGATCGCTGCATTTGCGGGTCTGAGCAGTGCGACTTCGTACTTTCTCCTCAGGCAGAACGCCGGACGCGGCGTAGCCCGCACCGCGCTCCTCGCCGGAGCGATGTTCGTGCTCGCGGCAGCCTGCGGTGCGACGATCCTTGCCTTTCTGAGCCACACGTTGTGGGCCGCGCCCGCAGCAATACTCTCGCTCTCGGGGCCGGCCGCGTTGATGATCGGGACCGGCTACGCAACCGGAACGCACCGCGTGCGCGTCGCCGCCGCAATGGGCTGGGCGAACTCCGGGGTGATTCTCGCGATCATGGTGGTCGCATTTGCCGCGGGCGTTCGCGCCGCACCCGGAGCGATCGCCGCCTGGCTGATCGCGACCAACCTCACCGCAATCGGCGTTTTGACGTGGGTCGCGCTCGACGCACGCGGTCTGCCCGAGGGAAAGGCGTCGCTTGGCACGTTCACGCGCTACGCCGCGCGCGCCGGGATGGTCGGCATCGTAACGCTGCTGAACTATCGCGCCGATGTCTACATCGTCGCAATGCTCGGCACGCCGGAGATGCTCGGAATGTACACGCTCGCGGTCAGCGCGGCCGAGGCGCTTCTAGCGACGACGCAAGTCACCGCTTTGGTTACGGCCCCGCATGTGGGCAGCATGGAGGAACGCCCCGCCGCGCAACTGGCGGCGCGCTCCGTCCGTCACAACGTGTTGATCTCGAGCATCTGCTGCGCCGGACTCGCGGCCATCGCGCCCTTTGCCGTGCATCTTCTGTATGGTCGCAGCTTCATGCCGGTCGTGCCCGCCATGCGCGTGCTGCTGATCGGCGTCTTCGCGCTCTCGCTCGGCGGGCCGATGTCGAGCTATTTCACGATCCGTTTAGGACGGCCGGAGGTACCGCTCACCTTGGCCTCTGCGTCGGCCGCGATCTGCATCGTTTGCAGTTTTCTGCTCATTCCGCGTATCGGTTTGGTGGGAGCCGCACTTGCGTCGACGGCGGCCTACATTGCGGGGCAGACCGCCGCGATCATCTGGTTTGCTTCCGTCGCCCGGATTGACGTGCGCACGATGCTGATTCCTCGCCGCAGCGACCTGGTCGCGTATTGCGAGCTCACGGTGGCGCTCTTGGCGCGCAAGGGCGCGTGGGGACGGTCGGCCGGTTCATGATCCGTTCGCTCGTCCGCCCGCCCCAGATCGCCGGCGCGGGAATCTCGCTGCTCGCAGTCTTTGCGATGCTCGGTATCACGGCGCTTTCCGGAACCAAGACGGGCGTCGCGCTCGCACTCGCGGCGGCGCTCGGCCCGCTCGCCGCGTACGCCGCGATCTGCAGGCCGTTCGTCTTTCCGTACGCGCTCTTCGTCGTGCTCGTTCCCTTCGACAATCTGCTCGCGCTTGATGCGTTCGGAACCCTGACGCGCTTGATAGCGATCGCCAGCGGCGGCGCCATCTTGTTATGGCTGATCCGAACCCGCCGCGCCATCATGCCCGATCGTGCCATCGTCTACTGGGCATTGCTGACGGCTTGGTCCGCGGCGACGGTGACGTGGGCGATCGATCCGTCCGCATCGTACGCGCACCTCTTCACCTTCTGCCAACTGGTCGGGATCTACGCCGTCGTGTCGTTCGTGCCGATCGATTCGCGGATGCTGCGGTTCACGATGGCCGCGGCAATCGTGGGCGGGTGCCTTGCATCGGGGTACGGAACCTACGTCTTCCGCCAGGGGCTCGACATCGCCGGCGGCGATCGCCTCTTCCTTGCCAACGACAACAGCATCATCGATCCGAACCAGTTCGCGGCAGCGCTGATCCTGCCGATCGCACTTTCGATGGTCGGACTGATCCGCGCGCGATCGACCGCTCTGCGCTGCGGATGCGGACTCGCGCTCCTGATCATGGGAGGCGGAATCGCCGTTTCCGGCTCGCGCGGCGGGTTGCTCGGGGTGGCGGTTGCTTTGATTTACGTCATCGTGCGCGATCGTAAGCGCATCCTCGGCGCGTTCATCGGTCTGGCAGCGCTGAGCGCAGCCCTGCTTTTCGATAGCAACGTGATCAACCGGTTTTCCAACGCGGCATCGACGGGCGGAGCCGGCCGGGTCGATATTTGGCGGGTCGGTCTCTCTGCGCTGCGCGATCACTTCTGGTTCGGTGCGGGCATTTCGAATTTTTCCGTTGCCTACGACCAGTCGTTCCTCACCGTCAGCGAGCACTACTACACACGCTGGCACCGGGCACCGCATAATTTGCTCTTGTCCACCAGCGTCGAACTCGGCATCGTAGGGCTCGTCATCTTGCTCGCAGCCTGGTACTTCCAGTTTCGGAGCATGCGCAGCGTCCCGATGTACGGCGAGCTTTCCGGTCCGAGGATCGGCGTCGAAGGTGCGCTCCTGGGGCTGTTCGTGGCCGCCATGTTCCTCGACGTCATGTACACGAAATATATCTGGCTCGCGTTCATGCTCGCCATGATGGTACGCAACGCAGCCGTCGCCCCGGCAAGGACTCAGCCACAACCATGCGCGATCAATTCCTACCCTATTGCCGCCCCGACCTCTCCGACGACGAGCTGAGCGGTAGCCTCACCGCTCTGCGTGAAGGCTGGCTGACGACCGGTCCAAACGTCCGCGCCTTCGAGGCGCAGTTCGCGACGGCGGCCGGCGTTCGTCATGCGATCGCCGTGAACAGCTGTACGGCCGCGCTGCACGTGGCCCTACGGGCTTTCGGCGTGGGATCCGGCGACGACGTCGTGATGCCGTCGCTGACCTTCGTCGCCGGCGCGCAGTGCACGCTCGAGCTCGGTGCGACCCCGGTCTTCGCGGACGTCGATCCCGAGACGTTCAGCGTCACGCCCGAGACGATCGCGCGCGTGCTGACGCCGCGAACGAAAGTCATCATGCCGATGCCGTACGCCGGGCGGCCGCTCGATATCGCGCCGATCGTCGAACTCGCGCATGCCCGCGGGATACGGGTTCTCGAGGACGCCGCGCACGCCGCCGGCATGCTCGATCGGGGCCGGTGGTCGGGTGCCTGCAGCGACGCGGCGGCATACAGCTTCTACGCGACCAAGAATCTCACAACGTGCGAGGGCGGCATGCTCCTGACGAACGACGATGCACTTGCCGAGCGCGCGCGGATTCTCTCCCTTCACGGAATGGACCGCGACGCCTGGAAGCGCTACACGGCCAGCGGATCGTGGCGCTACGACGTTACCGAGCCGGGTTACAAATACAACCTTCCCGACCCGTTGGCAGCCATCGGTATCGGCCAGCTCCGGCGCCTCGCGGAGATGCAAGCGCGCCGCGATGAGTTGGCCGCTCTTTACGCGGACGGTCTGCGTGAGATTCCGGGAATTACGCTGCAGGCTCCGGCGCAAAATCCCGGCGATCGCACGAGCTGGTGCATGTTCGTGGTGATCGTGGACGAGGTGAAGGCGGGGATCACACGCGATGATTTGATCGAAGCCCTGCGCGAGCAAAACATCGGTACGTCGGTTCATTACATCCCGACGCACCTGTTCAAAGCCTATCGTTTCTTACGGACGCGGACCGTGCCGCAAACCGAGCGCGTTTGGAAGCGTCTGCTCTCGCTTCCGCTCTACCCTTCGATGAGCGACGCCGACGCGCAAGACGTCGTCGCCGCCATCAAGGGTGCGATTCTACAGCAGACCCAGCCGAATCGCGTGAACGGCGGCTTGGGTTCGCGCGTAAATGTTCAGCTTTGAGAAGATCCGGCTGATGTGATTTTTGATCGTCTTTTCCGAAAGGGTTAGGCGCACGCTGATCTCTTTGTTCGAGAGTCCTTCGGCGATGAGGCGAATGATCTCCGTCTCGCGCACCGAGAGTTCGTTGAGGTCGGTGCGCCGGGACCCGGTCGAACGGCGCCGGAGCCACCCGCCGGCGACGCGCGGATCGACGTACGTATCGCCGCCGGCGACGATCTTGACCGCACGAATGAATTCGCCGGGCATGATGTCTTTGATCACGTAGGCATCGGCGCCGGCAGCTAGACATCGATGCATCACTTCGGGCGCGGGCCGCATCGTCAAGGCGCAAATGCGCGCGTTCGGGGCGCTCGTCCGCACGCGTTCGATGTCTTCGATAAGTCCGTTTGCAGCACCGTCGAGATCGAGGATTACGACATCGGGTTTGGCGCGCGTTACCGCGCGTTCGTCCACCGTCTGTGCATCGCCGACGACCTCGATATGTTTGTCTTGATGAAACACTTGCGAGAGAGCTTTGGCAAAGAGCACTTGCCCTTCGATCACATAGAGCCGAATCGTATCCGGCGAGGTCCCGGCTAGTTCGTGGGCGATCACGGGTCATATCCTTTCCCGATGGTGATTTGGGACTTTTGGTTCGGTCTCTCGGGGTACTCCCATGGTGTCCCCACAAGTTCACGACGTTATGCGGGACGATCAACCCAATTGGTCCCGGGACAAATGGTACGTTGATCGAGGACGCGTTGAGCATCTGCTTTGTTGGTTGAATAAAGTTTCTTGTCGGTCGGAGAAAGTCCGAGCGTTTACACGCTTGGCTGATCACCGTTCAAGGAACTTCTTTTCTGCTTTAATACAACCGATACAAAAAATTGCCATGAAGAACTTGATGCTCTCCATCACGGTTATTTTCTGCGTCCTGTTGAGCGCTTGTGGGGGCAGCGGAGGTGCAAGCGGTGGATCGAACGCTGCGGGCTCCTCCGTCTTACCTGCCGCGGCCGCGGCAAACGCAACCCCGACGGCGACGGCGACTGCGTCCATGCAAGCGAGTGGTGAAATCGTTTCCCTGTTTTCGGACGGGTTTTCACTGCAGACGGGATCGCCGCACGGCCTCATCGACGTCTACACGACTTCAGCAACGAGCATCACCGGCGGGCAGCCGTTCGTCGGCGAGGAGGTCTCCGTCAGCGGGAGCGGTTCGTGGTCTACCTCGATCGAGGCTGCGAGCGTGACGCAAACCGCGGCTGTCGCGGTGGCGATGCCGTCAGGATTACAACTGACGAGCGGTCCCGTCGTGAACGTCGGGAGCAACGAATTTCAAATCGAAAGCGGCCTACCACACGGGTACGTTTGGATCACGACGAACGCGAACACCGCCTTTTTCGGCGGCGCGCCGGCGACCGGCAAATACGAAACCGTCGGCGTGACCGGTTCCTTCACGACCGGCGTCACTGCGGTGATCGCTTCGCAATCGAGCGCGGCGCCGCCGCCCGTGACCGTTTCGGGCCGAGTGGTCGCCGCAACGGCCTACGGATTTACGCTCGACATGAGTTCGTCATACCCGTCGGTTCCGGTCGCGGTGTTTTCAGGGACGACCACGATTACCGGCGGTACGCTGGAAACCGGAGCAACCGCTTCCGTGACCGGCACCGGCGCGCTGACCGGGTCGATTGCCGCGACCTCGATTACGCTTACCGATCCGACGATCGCTACACCGACCCCGAGTCCGACCCCGAGTCCGACGCCGAGCCCGACACCCACGCCGACACCGACACCCGCACCGACGCCGACTCCAACGCCGGAGCCGACGGGGCCGACGCACGTTCTCACCGCCGATTACCTTGCCGGCGTCGACGGCTCGAACTCGATCGCGTGGTCGAGCGCGGCCCCATATTTGACCTGGGCGCAAGTTCCGCCGTCCGTTGCGAGCGCGGTTGCGGGGACGGGCATCAAGACCCAACTCTACATCGACCCGAACCGCGTACAAACCACCGACCCGCTCTATAGCATGCTGCCGGCGCCGGCATTTGCCGCCGCGTGCAACGGAACCGACGTCAGCGATCAATTCGACGACGTCACACAGTACGTCACCAATCCGAGTTCGAGCGCACTCTACGGTCCGTTTGCGCAGCTCGCGACACGGGAGATCGGCAGCGCGCACTACGACTACCTCTTCGAAGACGACGCGGGGCAACTCAGCGAAGAGATTTACGAAACCTTCTCTCCCTCGCTACCCTGCAACTACAACGACAGCGCGTGGGCGAGCGGCGAAATCGCGCTCGCGAACGCTGCGCCGCGACCGGTACTCTTCAACGGATTGAACGAACTCGACGGGCACGATCCCTCGCTCTCGATCGCACTGCTCGCCTCCTCCAACACGATCGGCGGTAATTTCGAGGGCTGCTACAACACGTCGGACCAAGCCGAGCACGGCAGTTGGCTCTGGCTCGCCGAAGAGAACACCGAACTCGAGGTCAACGCCCAAAACAAGATGTTCTCGTGCATGGCACAGTACGGCGGCGACGCTTCGCAGAATACCGCCGCGCGAATCTACGGCTACGCGTCCTTCCTCTTGACCTACAATCCCTCGCTCGACGTCTTGTGGGAATGGTTCGCGACGCCGTCCAAATTCCACGTCTTCCCGGAATCGCAAATCGTGGCGCTCGATCCGGTCGTCGCGGCGCCGGCTTCGGTCAGCGGACTGCTCCAGTCGGGCGGCGCCTATGCGCGGCAATACCAAGAGTGCTTTTATGCCGGCACGTACGTCGGGCGGTGCGCCGTGGTCGTAAACTCCGGCACCACCACCGTCAGTTTCCCGTACACCGGATACTCGCACACGCTGACGCTAAGCGGTTACGGCGTACTGGATGGCGGAACGCTCTCGACCGGCGGCCCGGCCCCCGCATCCACGCTGGGACCGCTGCAAGCCGAGATCGCGTTCCAATAGGCCCGCGGGCGGCGAGCGCGCGTTACGAACGGACCTCGGTTTCGACCGTGGTTCCGGCACCGGTCAGCGGATGCAGCTGAATCAGAAAGCGCTCGCCCTCGACGTTGAGCGATCCGGGGAAACCGGCGACGTCGCGGCCTCCGAGCGGTGCTTTGCCGAGCGGATACCAACGGTTCGCGCGCGCGTCGTAGCGGTAGGTCAAAAAGCATGTGCCGGCGGCGCCGCATCCCCAGCGGTCACCCTCGCCCGCGAGGATCCCGACCTCGACCGTGCCGTCGGCTTTGGTGATCGCGGCGATCGACGCGAGCGAGCCGCCCGCGCTCGGATCGATGGTTCCGGCGGTGCGCGTGAGGCCGCTGCGCGTATCATAGAGCGCGTAGCACGCGGTAAAAAGACGATCGGGCGTTTCGCAGCCGTGCACGAACATCAAATCGCCGTCGCGCATCGTCGTGGCCGAGACCGCCGCGATCACCGGGATTCCGGGCGGAACGCGAGGCCGCATCGACCAGTCGTACTGATACGGTGCCATGCCGCCGCGATACCCATCTTGCGGTGCGCCGACGAGATAGGGACTATCCGGGGTGAGCCGCGCCAGCGGGCGCATACCGGGCGTTAACGTGAAGGCATCGCGGCCGGCGCAATTCGTCCACGTCCAACGATCGCCCGCGGGCGCGCGCGCACGAAAACACGCCAGCGCGAGCCCCTCGCTCGACTCGCCGCGACCGTACCAGCTCCCGGCCAACTCTTCGACATCCATGAGGTAATACACGTACGCCCCGGAGCGCATCACGCCGCCGAAAAGAAAGTGACGGTGCAGCCCGCTGCCGCGTTCCACCAGCATCGTATCGGGTCCATGCGGCGACGCGCAGCTCAGCGCACCGTCACAATGGACCTGCGGCGGCGGGAGCGGCCCGTTCACCGGCGTGGTGATGCCGACGACTGCCGGTGCGAGAAGCGCGCCGCCGACACGCATTGCCGGATCGTACTTCACCTGCACGGCCGCAAAGCGGCCGCGAGCCTGCGGGCATGCGCCGGAAAATGCAGCGGTGACTTGCGTTGCGGCGGCGGCCGCATCGCCCGCCGCTGCGATCCGTACCGCGCAGTGCACGCTGCCCAGGTCGAACGTCATCGTGCCCGGTCCTTCACCCGCATGAACGATGCCGACGTCCGCATACGCATCGTCCTGCGGTGTAAGGGTCAGCGTTTCGCCTCCGTCACCGGGCGGCACGTGCGAAGACCGGAAATCCCACGCACCCGCGGTCGTATCAAAGGTTCCGCCACCCGGTTTTGCATGCAGCGTGACGTAGCTCTGCGCTCCGGACTGTCCGTAACGGCTGCCCGGCTGCTGCTGACCGGCGATGATCGTTACCGCGCCGACCGTCGCGTACGACGCTTCGGAAATGCCGACGCTCGGTAAGAGATATTCCGGCGAATTCGCCAGCGCGTCGAGAACGCGCAGATCGCTTGCGCCGTCCGCGGCAAATTTGAACGGCTCGCATGCAAGCCTTCCCAAGCAACGCCACGCGTCCGGCGGGTGATACGGGATGTAGGTGCTGATCGCGCCGTAGACCGCGAGGATCCCGCCGCCGGCGGTTTGCGCCAGCGCCGGGGCATCATGCCCTGCTTCGGAGAGCGCCGTCGTGTAGTTGCCGTTCGGCGGGACGTTGATCTGCCGGTCGGCGAGCATCGTGCCGGAATCCGCGTTCCAGATCGCCGCGCCCGGTTGAATCGTTCCCACCGCGCCGTTGTGTCCGTCGCCGTCGACTTCGAAGGCGCCGAGCACGAGATTTGGCGTGCCTTTGAGCAGAAGCGACGTTCGCGTCAAATTCGCCGGCTGCGTTTTGGCGACGCGGTCCGCCGCGCGGACGGGCTGATCTGCGGCCAGCGTTCCGATGCATCCCGCGGTTGCGAGAATCGCCGCGAATGCGGCGATCAACCGGACCATCGCGCCTGTTCGAGGACGTGCGCGTAGCGATCGCCGAAATGGGCGACTTCGAACGGCGCTACCGCTTCCTCCGAAAGGATCGCGGTCGATCCGCTGCGCCATTCGCGCACGGCATCGACGATCGCGGCGCGAAGACCGGCGACGTCGCGCAGGCGCTGGCCGGCGCCCGTTTCTTCGAGCGCCTCATCCATCACCGTTCGTCCGGCGGGACCGCCGACGGCGAGAATCTTACGGCGCGCGCCAAAGTATTCGAAGAGCTTGCCGGTATAGGTGCCCCGCTCGTCCACACCGTTGCGAACGAAAATGATCAAGCGCGACGCCGCTCGCTCCCGTCGCAGGATCTCCTCGCGCGGCGCGCGCCCGTGAAACGTCATGACCGAGCTCAGGCCGCACGCATCGGCTTGCGCAAAAAGCCAACCCTCCGGCTCACCGTAGAGGTCGACCTGGACTTCGCTTTCGGCGACTGCGCCTTCGCGAATCAGCTCCGCGAGCGCTTCGAAAAACGGCAACGGGTTGCACAGACCACGGTAGAGATTTCCCGCGTGCAGAAACGTTGCCTTTGGAGGTGGTACGAAAGGAATCGGGTCCCATTCGCGGCTCGAGAACGCGTTCGGAATCGTATAGACGCGCTGATGCGCATACCGTTCGCGCAATCCCTGCGCGATCGGTTCCGAGACGGTTACGAGAGCTTGCGCGCCTTGAAAGGCGTAGCCCTCGAGCAGCTCGTCGATGGCGCGCAGAATCGGACCGCCGCCCAAAGCGTCGTTGCGCAGCCACGGATCGCGGAGGTCGGCAATCCAAGGCACGTTGCCGTGCGAGCGAGCGGCGACCAAATGCGTTGCGACCGGGGGCGAGGTCGAGATGATCGCGTCGACGCGTTCGCTTTGCAGCAATTCTTTGACGGCGCGTACGCCGGGTCCGAGCCAGCCCAGACGTCCGTCGGCGAATCCGAGCGTACGGTGGCCGACCTCGAGGACGCGCTGCTTCCACGATGGGCGCTCCAGCGCGCTGCCTTGTTCGACGTGAAAGCGTTCGTGCGTCGTTTGGCCGGACCGAACGCCCAGCAATCGGCGCACGGGCGAACGAAATTCGACGACACCGGTCGTACGCACGGGCGGCGAGTAGTGCACGTCACCGACCTGCGGCACGACCGGAATAACCTCCCATCCGTGCGAGGCCAACGATTCGACGATGTGCTGCGCCCGCACCGACGCGATCGCCTGGCGCGGAGGCAGGTAGTACGTCAGCAGCAGCGCGCGTTTCATAGCGACGCGAGCCACCGGTCGACGATGCCGGGCCACGCAAAGCGTTCGACGGCCAGCGCACGCGCGTTCCGCGACATTCGTTCGCGCGCGACCGGATCGCGCGCGATGCCGCGCATCGCGGCGGCAATCGCCGTAGGATCTTCGGGAGGAACGACGATTCCCGCATCGGCGTCCGCGACGATCGCGGCGCCCTCTCCTTCGCCGCTATAAATCACCGGCACGCCGCAGGCCAGCGACGGGAAGAGCTTCGAGGGGCGTGCACCCAGATGCGTGTCCCTGCGCACGAGAGGAACCAGCGAGGCGCTTGCGAGCGAGAAGTACTCCGGCATGTCGTCGAGCGGTACCGGATCGAGGAATCGCACGTTGCTCAGAGCTCTCGCGCGCGTCAGTTCGAGGAGTGCCCGTTTCGTCGTGCCTGCGCCGAGGAAGAGCACGAGGCATTCGGGTGCGAGCGCGGCGGCCTCGATGAGGTTGTGGAGGCCTTGCGCGATCCCGTGCGTTCCCGCGTACAAGAAGAGCGGCCGGCCGTCGAGCTGCAGCCGCCGGGCGAGCGCATCGCTGCGCGCCCGCGGCGTGAACGCTTCGATATCGATGCCGTTCGGTAGAAAGCGCAGCTTGTCGGCCGGGACGCCTTTGCGCACGCGCAGGTCGCGTTCGATTCCGGCGGTGACGGCGTTCACCAGCGTTGCGCGCTGATAGGTCCAGGCTTCGAGCCGCTCGGCCGCGCCGAGCAGCGGACCGCTGCGCAGCACCCCGAGTTCGCGCACGGCATCGGGCCAAAGATCGGCAACGTTGAAAATGAGCGCGCAGCGGTGGAGTTTGGCGGCGATCCACCCGGGAACGGCGAGAAAGAGCGGCGGCGACTCGACGAAAATCGCGTCCGGGCGGCGGGTACGAGCGATTCCGAGCAGCGAGCTGCACGCAAATGACAGATAATTGAGCATGCGCCGGAAACCGGTGCCCGCGGCCGCGTAGACCCAGGTCCGGTGTACGGTCGCGCCGTCGACTCGGTCGCAGCGGTAAAGGCGGCGGCGATATCCCTCGAAGGTGCGTCCGAGGAGATGATTCGGCATCGCCGTGACGACTTCGACCTGATGGCCGCGGCGTATCAGCGCACGGGTCAGTGCCGAAAGACGAGCCTGCGCTGCGCCGATCTCCGGTAGATAATACTGGGTGAGGATCAGGAGGCGCATGAGCCGGCGTGCTTCTGGATTGCGATCGACGAAACGAGCGCGTCGACGATTCGCGCGGCGCTGCCGCCCGCGCCAAAAGGTGCAACGCGCTCCCGCGGAGGCTCGCGACGCGCAGCCAGTGCGATCGCGCAGGGGTCCGAACCCGCGAGCACGTTCCAGCCGCCCTCCAGCGTTTCGTTCCATTCGGTGCGATCGCGCAGCGTGACGCAGGGTGTTCCCAGGGTGATCGCTTCCTTCTGCATCCCGCCCGAATCCGTGATGACGACCCGAGCATGCGCCTGCAGCGCGAGCATCTCGCGATACGAGAGCGGCTCGCAGGTGACGATGTTATCGGAGGCACCGACGCAGAGCAGTTCGACCAGCCGCTGCGTGCGGGGATGAACCGGGAAGATCACCCGCATCCCGGTGCGCCGCAAGCCGGCGATAAGCCGCGCAAAGATCGCGACGTCGTCCGTATTGGCCGCTCGATGAATCGTTGCCAGCGCAAAGTCGCGCGAGCGGACGCTGAAGCGGTGCAAGATCGGCGGATCGCGATCCAGAGCCTTGGCCGTGATGAGCGCGAGATCGACCATGAGATCGCCGACGACCGTAACGCCGTCGAGAATGCCTTCACGCGCGAGCTGCTCCGCTGCCGAGCGCGTCGGCACAAGCAGCAGCGCGCTGATCCGGTCGGCAAGAAGGCGATTGATCTCCTCCGGCATCGTGCGGTCGAAGGAACGCAGGCCCGCCTCGACGTGAGCTACCGGCAGATTCAGTTTGCTCGCGACCAGCGCACCGGCCAGCGTGCTGTTGGTGTCGCCGTAGACGATCACGACGTCGGGTTGTTCGTACTGCATGACCGGCTCGAGCTTACTCATCATCTGTGCGGTCTGCGCTCCGTGCGATGCCGATCCCACACCGAGGTTGTAACGCGGCTGCGGGATACGCAGCTCGCTGAAGAACACCTCGCTCATTCCGGCGTCGTAGTGCTGACCGGTATGCACCAGACACTCGTTGATGCCGCGCGCGGCGAACTCTCGCGAAAGAAGCGCGGCCTTGACGAACTGCGGGCGCGCCCCGACGACGGTGAGTACTCTCATCCAATCGCCACGGCGCCGGCGAATAGACTGCGCACCGCCTCGATGACGCGCCCGCGCTCACCGTTCTCGATCTCGGGAAACATCGGCAGCGAGAGCACTTCGCCGGCCGCCGCTTCCGCATGCTCGAAATCACCGCGCCGGTAACCCAGCGGTTCGTGAACGCGCTGAAGGTGCAGCGGCACCGGATAATAGACCATGGTCCCCACGCCGCGCACTGCAAGCGCCGCTGCTTTGGCGTCGCGACCGGCCAGCCGAATGGTGTACTGATGATAGACGTGGCGGTAGTCAGGCTCCTCGAGCGGTACGGATACCTCGCTTTGGAGCGCGCGGGTGTACGCGTGTGCGACCGCACGGCGCCGCTCGATCCAGCGTTCCAAATGAGGAAGTTTCACTCGCAAGATCGCCGCCTGCAATTCGTCGAGCCGGCTGTTGACCCCAACCTCTTCGTGGTGATATTTGACCCGGCCGCCGTGAGCGCGCAGCGAACGCACGCGCTCTGCGACCTCGCGGCGAGCCGTAACCAGCATCCCGCCGTCGCCGTACGCGCCCAGGTTCTTCGAGGGAAAGAAGCTGAAAGCGGCGGCGTCGCCGAACGTGCCGATACGCCGGCCGCCGATCGACGCACCGATCGCCTGCGCGCAATCCTCCACTACGGCCAGACCAGCTCGCGCGGCGATCGCCATGATGGCGTGCATCGGCGCCGGATTCCCATAAAGATGCACCGGCAAAATCGCCCGCGTGCGCGGCGTGATCGCCGCTTCGATCGCTCGCGGATCGATATTGAACGTAGCCGCGTCGATATCGGCAAAAACCGGCGTGGCGCCCACCATCGCGATCGCTTCGGTCGTCGCGACGAACGTGAACGGCGTCGTGATGACCTCGTCGCCGGCGCCGACGCCGAGCGCCCGCAGCGCCAGGTGCAGCGCGTCCGTGCCGGAGTTCAAGCCGACCGCATACCCGCCGCCCAAATACGCGGCTACCTCTTGCTCGAGCGCGCTCACGTTGGGACCGTTGATGAAGTGACCGCTTTCGAGCACGCCCTCGACGGCGCGCGCGATTTCCGCTTTGAGCGCGTGGTACTGGCGGCGAAGATCGAGGATCGGGATCACGGCGTCTGCCATACGGACACTCCCGATTTCATGTAGCTGCGCCCGCAATTGCCGCAGAGCGCGCGATCCGAATCGAAGGCGAGTTTGACGCCGCATTCACACGCATAGCCGCGAAGCCTGGCGGGGTTTCCATAGACGATTCCGTAGGCCGGAACGTCCGACGTGACGACCGCGCCCGCACCTACGAACGCGAATTCTCCCAGCGTATGCCCGCAGACGATCGTCGCGTTGGCTCCGATCGACACGCCGCGCCGAACGAGCGTGGGCGCGTAGTCGGCGCTGGTATTACGCGGTGTCCCGGAACGCGGTGTCGTCACGTTGGTGAACACCATGCTCGGTCCGCAGAAGACGTCATCCTCGAGCGTGACGCCCTCATAGATCGAAACGTTGTTCTGGATCTTGACGTTGTTGCCGATGACGACGCGGCCGGCGATGACGACGTTTTGCCCGATCGAGCAGCGCGCCCCAATGCGCGCGTGCGCCATGATGTGACAAAAATGCCAGATCTTCGTGCCCAAGCCGATCTCGACGGGCTCGTCGACATACGAAGATTCATGGACAAAGTAGGGCTTGGTGCGGTCGATGACGCTCACGCGATCTCCTCAAATGACGGGCGGTGATTTCGGACGCCGAACATGCTCAGAACTTGGACGACGCGCAGTCCGTTCTCGCCGTCGGTAAGCGGACGCTGACCGCTCGCAGCGGCTTCGACGAAGGCGCGGACTTCGGCGAGAAGCGGTTCCGCCGGCGTAAAATCCACCGGGCGTTCTTCTTCGCGCCAGAGCGTGGCGTGACCGAACTCGTCGTAGTCCTGCCCGCAAGGAGTCAGCGTGAGCGACGCGCCCTCGCGCGAATCGATTAGGCGCAGCACGCCGGTCGCGCCGAAGACGTCCAGGCGCGAGCTCTTGTCCGGGTCGAGCCAGCTCGTCTCGATGTGGGCCGTGCGGCGCCGCGTGAAGGTCAGGTCGGCGTAGGCAAAGTCGGCAATATGCTCGCGCACGAACGCCGAGGTCGCGCCGGCGACGGTCAGCGGAAATTCATCGAAGACTTCGAGCGCCAGCGCCACGTCGTGCGGTGCAAAACTCCACCAGACGTTTTCGTTCGCGCGCAGGGTCCCCCATGACAGACGGCGCGAGCGCAGGTGGCGAACCTCGCCGATCGCGCCCTCCCGGATCAGCCCCAGCATCCGCTGCACGCCGGGATGGTAGAGCAGAACATGCCCGACGAAAAGGGTCATCTCGCGAGCGCGGGCTGCGCGAACGACCATCGCCGCGTCGTCGACGCTCATCGCCAACGGCTTCTCCACGAAGACGTGCTTGCCGGCGGCGATTGCGGCGAGCGCCAGCTCCGCGTGAACGGCGGGCGGCGCCGCGACCACGACCGCATCGATATTCCGCGCCAGGAGCGCGGTAATCTCCGACTCCAGCCCCGCGTGCGGGTACTCGCGTCCCATCTCGGCAAGCGCCGGTGCGTTTGCGTCGCAAATACTCTCGAGCACGCCCAGCTGCGCGCACGCGCGAATGATGTTGCGCCCCCAGCGTCCGGCACCGATTACGCCGATCTTCATCACAGCATCACCACGTTGGCTCGGCCGTCACGGACGTTGCGCGTCGCATTGCGCGTATCGATCACCAGGCGCGCGCAGTCGACCACGCGCCCATAGTCGATCGTCGAATGATCGGTGAGGATCACGACCGCGTTGGCCCGTTCCATCACCTCACGGGAAAGCGGAATCGAATGCCACATCGCGCCGTGTTCGTCGGTCACGCTGGGAACGTAGGGATCGTGGTAATCGATCCGCGCCCCATCCTTGCGCAGCAAATCCATGACCTTGAGTGCGGGCGATTCGCGCCAGTCCTCGATGTCGCGCTTGTAGGCGACGCCGAGCACGAAGATTTCCGCGCCCTTGAGGGCGACGGCTTGCTCGTTGAGGGCACGGACGACTTTCTCGCGCACGAAGTACGGCATCGTCCAGTTGATCTCGCCCGCGAGTTCGATGAAGCGCACGTTCATGTCGAATTCGCGCGCCTTCCAAGCGAGATAGAACGGATCGAGCGGGATGCAGTGACCGCCGACGCCGGGTCCGGGATCGAAACGCATGATTCCGAACGGCTTGGTCGCCGCCGCGTCGAGCACGTCCCAAATGCTTATCCCGAGCCGGTCGCACAGGAGCGTCATCTCGTTGACGAGTGCGATATTGACGGCGCGGAACGTATTCTCGAAGACCTTGGTCATCTCGGCGACTTTGGGCGAGCTCACCGGAACGACGTTTTGGATCGTCTGCCGGTAGAACGAAGCCGCCACGTCGAGGCAGGCCGGCGTCACGCCGCCCACGACTTTGCTCGTGTTTTTGGTCGTGTAGCGAGCGTTTCCGGGGTCGACGCGTTCCGGCGAAAACGAGAGAAAGAAGTCTTCCCCCACGCGCAGACCCGAGGCGGAGAGAATGTCGAGCAAGATACCGTCGGTCGTACCGGGATAGGTCGTACTCTCCAAACTGATCAGTTGACCGGGGCGCAGAGACCGCGCGATTTCTTGTCCGACGTTGCGAATGTAGGAGATATCCGGCTCCTTGTTGACCGTGAGCGGCGTCGGTACGCAGATCACGATGCAGTCGCACTCGCCCAGCGATCCGAAATCGGTCGTCGCGGCAAGCCTCTTGCCCTCGACGGCTTCGGCCAGCTCGCCGTCTTGCACGTCGCGGATGTAGTTGAGCCCTTGATTGACCTGATCGACGCGAATCGGATTGCGATCGTAGCCGATCACGGAGAATCCCACCTTGGCTTTCTCGACTGCCAGGGGCAAGCCGACGTAACCGATGCCGACGACACCGACACGGGCGCTTCGATCGACGATTTTCTGCTTGAGTTCGTTTGCGCCATGCGACGCAGGAGCAAGGATCTTCACGATTAGGTTGCCTCGATACGGGTGGTCATGACGGGCGCGATTTCCGCGCGCTCGACGCGGACGAATCGTTGCTGCGCGGGAACCTGCGCGCCCTCGCGGTCGGGAGCAGGCTTCGCGTGGACGAGCGGCGTGTATTCGGGGACGAACTCGCGCAGCGTGGCGATCGCGCCGGCCGTGTCGTAGCGGCGAACCGCAGCGCGCAAACGATCGACGCCCTCGTTCAGGTGCGCGTAATCGAGCCGTTCTTGCTTCGCGATGAAAAGGCGCTCGTGTGCGGTGCGCGTGAACCCCTCGCCGTCGGTGAGGATCTCCTCGAAGAGCTTCTCACCCGGACGAACCCCGCTCTCGACGATGTCGATGTCGCGATACGGCTCGAGCCCCGAGAGGCGCACGACCTGTTCGGCCAAATCGAGGATGCGTATCGGCAGCCCCATGTCGAGCACGAACACCTCGCCGTCCATCCCCATCGACATCGCTTGCAGCACGAGCGAGACGGCTTCGGGAATCGTCATGAAGTACCGCACCATGTCGCGATGCGTAATCGTGACGGGCCCGCCGGACTGCACCTGCGCCTTGAAGATCGGCACCACGCTTCCCCGACTCCCGAGTACGTTGCCGAAACGGACCGAAACGAATTCCGTCGCCGAACCGCCGGCGAAAGACTGACAGATGAGCTCCGCCATTCGCTTGGTGGCGCCCATGACGCTCGACGGGTTCACCGCCTTGTCGGTGGAGAGCAGGATGAATTTGGCGGCGCCCGAAGCCGCAGCCGCGAGCGCCACCACCTTGGTGCCGAAAACATTGTTGCGAATGGCTTCGCAAACGTTGTCTTCGACGATCGGCACGTGCTTGTGGGCCGCGGCGTGGAGCACCACGCGCGGCTTATACGTGCTGAAGACATGGCGGATCGCACCGACGTCGGCGACGTCCGCCAATACCATTCTGCTCCGGCAGAACTTGTAGGTCTCGTGCAATTCGCGCTCGATCGAGAACAGGCTGTTCTCGCCGTGGCCGAGGAGCACGAGCAGCGCCGGGTCGAACGCCGCGATCTGCCGGCAAATTTCCGAGCCGATCGAGCCGCCGGCTCCGGTAACGAGGACGACTTGGCCCTCCAAATGCGGGCGAATCCCGGCCGTGTCGATCACGACCGGTTCGCGGTGGAGCACGTCCTCGAGCCGAATGTCGCGCATGCGTGAAACGGTGACGCGATCGGATAGAACGTCGGCTGCATCCGGCACGACGGTGACGCTGGGCCGGCGCTCGGCCGGGACGTGCGTGCACAGCTCCTTGATCTCGTTGATCAGCCAGAGCGGCGCGGCCACGATCGCCACGATCACCGTATCGACCGCGTGCTTGCGCAGCAGCTCCGGCAATTGATGCAGTTTCCCCAGCACGCGCACGCCGTCGACGCGCCGTTCGGACACTCCGTCTTCGACACAGCCCACGACGCGCATCGCGACGCGCCGGTCTTCGAAGATCGACTTGGCGATTTGATGCGCGGCGATGCCGTGCCCGACGATGAGCACGCGTTTGGCCTCCGGCCGCTGGTTTTGCCACCATATCCGCAAGACGACCAGACCGATCCGCGAAAACATGCGCAACACGAACGATAGTGTCGCGACGATGATCACCAAGCGCCCCGATGCGGTCTGCAGCGGCGTCGGAAGCACCTCGCAGAGGAGCGCCAAGACGGCGCCGGCAGTGGCTCCGACGAGCAGCCGCACGACGTCGTAAAAATCGAACGTGCGCGCGCTTTCGTAGCGAAACTGGACGTAGCAGCCGCTCACCAGGAAGATCGCGCCGATCATACCGAGTTGTTCCGGCGATGCCGAATGGATATCGCCTACGATCGGGGCCAGCAGCAGGGCGATTCCGATCAAGGCGCAGTCGGCGATGAGCAGGGCCGCGCGGAGCAACGGCCGGATCGCCCGCGGACGTCCGTTGAGAGTCGACATCACGGCTCCATCCTAGATTTTGTGGTTACCGGGGACGAGATTCAGGGCGCTCATGGCCTTTGGGGCAGTCGGCCCCCCGCGCGGGGTCCTTCTGCCGTAGCGCCGCTTCGTATTGCGAAGGCACGATGACCGAGATGAATCCGCTCGCTCGCGCCGTGACCGACGTGCGTGCCCTTCTTCGGCTGCTGCAAACCGAGTTGGGAGACGCCCGCCAGCGGGCAGCGCTGCCCGGGATCACCTACGCATCGCATACGATCATCCGCGGCGCCGACCGCATCCGCACGGGACGCAACGTCTTCCTCGATCACGGAGCCTATCTCAACCCGAGCACCGTCAACGACCGGCGCGGCTTCATCGAGATCGGTGACGACGTCGAAATCGGACCGTACAGCGTTCTGTGGGGCGGCGGCGGTTTGACGATCGGAAACAACGTGCACCTCGGCGCGCACGTCCACATTACGACGCAGCAAGGCCGCCCCGTCGATTCCACCAAGCGCGGGCCGCTGATCGTGGACGTCGCTCCCGTCGTGATCGGAAACGACGTTCTGATCTATTCCGGCGCCATCATCGTCCCGGGCGTGCGCATCGGCGACGGCGCAAGCGTTGCCGCGGGCGCGGTCGTCGTCCGCGACGTACCAGCCGGTGCGCGCGTCGGCGGCGTGCCGGCGCGCGTGCTATCGGCCGAGCGCCGGCGGGAGATCTTGCCGCGATTCGACCACGTGAAAATGGCGGTCGAGTCCGGTCACCGAGAGGATCTTTCGTAGCACCGGAAGCGGGACGACCAGATAGATCTCACTGCCCGAAGGCCGCAGACTGCGTCGCAGACGGGCCAGCGCGTTGATCGCGGAGGAATCCATGAATCGCAGCGCGCTCATGTCGATGACGACGATGGGCGCGTGGCGCAGTTCTTCCAGAGCGGTCGCAAACGACGCCGCGTTCGAGAGGTCGATCTCGCCGGAAACTTCGAGGAGCGGGTGCCCTCCGATCTCACCGTGGGTGAACCGCGCTAGTGGCCCGCGCGTCAATTGCGCGCGTCCAACCGGCCGGCGTCGGCTTGCGCGAGCAACTCGATCAGTACCGTACGCCTCGCATCCACCGGTGCTTTGTTGTAGCGCTCGAACGTCGCCCCGAGCAGTTGTGCCAGGCCCTCATAGACCAATGCCTGCGACTCGGCTGACGCCGGCGCCCGGCTCGGATTGGTCGAGCGCAGATCGCCGTCGATCCGTCCGCGGTCGATCAGGCGCAGCAGCGTGCTCTCGCACGAAGGACGCCGGTAGAGGTTGCGTCGCGAGCGCACGCCGGGAAACGCGGCCCGCTCGCGGGTGATGAATCCGAGATCGTCGAGCGCCGAGAGCGCTTCGAAGACCATCGACGAGCTATAGAGACCCAGGTCCTCGCGGATTTGGTCGATGGTCGGACTGCACGCCCCGGCCGGATCGGAGAGCATGGTCAAGTACACGTACATGCTCACCTGGCGCGGATTGAGGACGTGAAACAAAAAACCACTCCACCACGCGGGGATCAAAGCCATAGGAGCGCACACATGCTCTGCGCCGTCTTGGGGCGGTTTTTCCACTGGGTCGCTCGTTTGGAATTCCTCCGGCTGGAAGCCTGCGCGGCGTATGGTCCAGAAATCTGGAGGTAAATTCTGCCGCAGCGGCCGGGCGCTTCAAACCAGGCTTTTCGGGGTATCGCGCGCGCGGCCGGAAAACCCGGGAAACTCCTTGGAAAAAAAGAGGCCGGCGCTAGGCCGGCATGTCTTTCTTTTGCTCTTGATAGATCAGCGTCGGCGGATCTTTTTTCTCGATCACGTCTTTGTTGATGATACACTTCTTGACCCCCTGTAACGAGGGAAGGTCGTACATCACGTCGAGCATCGTCTCTTCGAGAATCGAACGCAATCCGCGCGCCCCGGTCTTACGGCTCTGCGCTTTGGTCGCGATCGCGACCAGCGCGTCCTTGGTGAACTGCAAATCCACGCCGTCCATGTTGAGAATCTTCTGGAACTGTCGCACCAGCGCGTTGCGCGGCTCGGTGAGGATGCGGCGCAGTGCGAGCTCGTCCAGCGCGTCGAGCGTCACCACGATCGGCAAACGGCCGATGAACTCCGGAATCAAGCCGAACTTGAGCAAGTCCTCCGGCATCAACTGCTGGAGCAGCTTGCCGGTACGGGAATCCTTTTTGCCTTCCGGCGTCGCGCGGAATCCCATGTTGTTCGCGCTGACGCGTGATTCGATGATGCGCTCCAAACCGTCGAACGCTCCGCCGCAGATGAACAGCACGTTGGTCGTGTCGATTTGGATGAACTCTTGATGCGGATGCTTGCGCCCGCCTTGCGGCGGGACGTTGGCCGTCGTGCCTTCGAGAATCTTGAGCAGCGCCTGCTGAACGCCCTCACCGGAGACGTCGCGCGTGATCGAAGGATTCTCGCTCTTGCGCGCGATCTTGTCGATTTCGTCGATGTAGACGATGCCCTTCTCGGCGCGTTTGACGTCATAGTCCGCGGCTTGAATCAGCTTGAGCAGAATGTTCTCGACGTCTTCGCCGACGTAACCGGCCTCGGTGAGTGAGGTCGCGTCGGCCATGGCCAGCGGCACGTCGAGAATCTTCGCAAGCGTTTGCGCGAGATACGTCTTGCCCGAACCGGTCGGACCGACGAGCAGGATGTTGGACTTCTGCAGCTCGACGTCGTCGGCCGCGCCGCCGGCGTTGATACGCTTGTAGTGGTTGTAGACCGCCACCGCCAGCGACTTCTTGGCGCGCTCTTGACCGATCACATACTGGTTGAGGATGTGATTGATCTCTTTCGGCTTGGGGATATTGCGCAGCCGCAGGTTTTCATCGACGTTCTTGTAGAGCTCTTCTTCGATGATCTCGTTGCAGAGCTCGATACACTCGTCGCAAATGTACACGCCGGGCCCGGCGATCAACTTACGCACCTGCTCCTGCGACTTGCCGCAGAAGCTACACTTGAGCTGACCCTTCTCGTCTCCGAAACGGAACATATCGGGGGCGGGCGTCCTCCTGGGCGTTAAGCCGGCGTCGACAAGGCTCCACGGTCTTCGATAACGTGATCGATAATCCCGTAGTCCTTGGCCTCGTCCGAGGTCATGTAGTAGTCGCGGTCGATATCCTTGAGGACTTGCTCGATCTGCTTCTTGGTCGTCCGCTCGTAGATGTGGGCGATGGTTTGGCGCGTCGCGATCAGGTCACGGGCGGCGATTTCCACGTCGGTTGCCTGCCCCCCGATCTGCGAGACCCAGGGCTGGTGGATCAGAATCTTGGCATGGGGGAGGGCAAAACGCTTTCCGGCTGCGCCCCCGGTCAGCAGAACCGAGCCCATCGAGGCGGCCATGCCCATGCAGATGGTCGCGACGTCCGGCTTGATGAAGCGCATGGCGTCATAGATCGCTAGGCCCGCGGTCACGCTGCCGCCCGGCGAGTTGACGTACATGTCGATGTCCTTGTCGGGGTCTTCTTTTTCGAGGAAGAGCAGCTGCGCGATCACGAGGTTGGCCAAATGATCGTCGATCGGCCCGCCGACGAAGACGATCCGGTCCTTGAGTAGGCGTGAATAAATGTCGTACGCGCGCTCCCCGCGTGCGCTTTGTTCGACGACCATCGGTACGAGATGCCCCATACGCTTGTAATCCGTTCCTTTTTCCAGTTGCCCGCCGCTAACGTAACCCACGCGACGTGGGTGAAGGTTCCGGCGGAATCGGCTAGGGAAGCTCTGAAGAAGTCCATGCACCGATCGTTATGGCCCCGATGGCCGCAGACCCGAGGAGTCGGCGAGGGAGCATAGCCGGGGTGTTCTGTGACCGAGCCGACGACGATGGAGATGCGCCATCGCGGCCATAACCCTTCGGGCAAGGGCTTTTTCCGGTGCGGGTCTTCGTTGCATCCTCGGTCACAGAGCGCGTTGCTATGCTCCCTCGGATGCGCCTCGATTCGCACCGAAAATGCTCCTTGCGATCGGTACAGCGACTTCTTCAGAGCTTCCCTAGGGATTTGCGCCCGCGGTTCCCACGACCTTGGCGTTGTCGACGAGGAACTCGAGCGTCTTGTTGCGGACGATCCCCTCCATCAGCGAGATCACGTTATTCCCCAGCGCTTTGCGAATCCGCTCGACGGGCTGACCGTATTGCCGTGAGAGGGCACCGAGTTCCTCGGCCACGTCGGCCGGTGTCGCATTGATCCCCTCGGCGCGGGCGATCTCCTCGATCACGAGCGTTCCCTTCACCCGCTGCTCGGCATCGGTGCGAAAGGTCTCCCGCAAGTCTTCGGCGCTCTTCCCCTGCTCCTTGAGATACTCATCGAAATTCGCGCCGCTCTGCGCCACTTGAGCGGCAAGATCGTTGATCATGTTATCGATCTCGCGTTCGACGAGCACTTCGGGAAGCGGAAAATCGTGCGCTCCGATCAGTTTTTCCATCAGCGCGTTGCCGACGGCGCGGCGTGCGCGCGATTGCGCGATCGCTTCCAGCCGTTTGCGCACGTCGCTGCGCAGTGCATCGAGCGTCTCGTTTTCGGAAATCGCCTTCGCGAATTCATCGTCGAGGGCGGGAAGCTCGAGCGCCTTGACGTCGTGAACGGTGACCGTAAAGACCGCGGTCTTCCCGGCAAGATCTGCGTTTGCGTAGTCTGGCGGAAAGGTCGCTTCCACGTCTTTGGTTTCGCCGGCACGCATTCCGGCGATGCCGGATGCGAAGCCCGGGATGAAGCGGTTCTCGTCGAGCTCGGTCATCGATCCCGTCGCGCTGCCGCCCTCGAATGCGACCCCGTCGATCTTGCCCTCGTAATCCACGGTGACGACGTCACCGAGCTGCGCCGGACGTTCGACCGGAACGAGGGTCGCGCGTTCTTTGGCCAGCGCGGAAATACTGCGTTCCACGTCATCGTCGCCGATTTTGGGCTCCTCGCGCTCGATCACGATCCCCTTGTACTCGTGCAGCTCGATCGCGGGGCGTACCGCGACGGTCGCCTTCAGGCGCGAGGGCTTGCCCTCCTCGGCAGGCAGCAACTCCATCTTCGGACGATCGACCGGGACCAATTCGTGCTCGCGCACCGCGCGCGCGTAGACCTCGGGTACGACGTCCTCGAGCGCTTCGCTCGCAATCGTTTCGGAACCGTACGTCTGCTCGAACACCTTACGCGGCACCTTACCCGCCCGGAACCCCGGCAGCTTGACGTTCTTGGCCAGGCGCCGGAACGCGCGCTCTTGTGCCGCGGCCATCTCTTCGGGAGTGATCGGGATTTCCAATTCCACCTGCGTCGGCGCAAGGCGATTCAAGGTCGAGCTGCTCACGGGAAAGAGTTCCTTTGTATCGCTGGTCCACGAATAGAAAGGGGCGCTTCGGCGCTGCCGCCGCCCACGCCCCTCATAAAGTTGGTTTGGTCAAGAAGCGAGATGGAGCGGAAGACGAGATTCGAACTCGCGACCCTCGCCTTGGCAAGGCGATGCTCTACCACTGAGCTACTTCCGCGTTCCGTTCGCGCTGTGATTCGTCTGGTTCGGGGACGCTCGTCGCAGCCCATCGTGCGCTGCTCCTGCTCTCTGCCTCGGCCCTTTCGCCCTCCTGGCTTCGGGCCTCGCGCAGACGCCCCTCACCAGACGAATCGCACCGCTCGCTAATTGCCTATTCCCAAGGAACGAGCGAAGCGAGTTCCTTGGGCAAGCAGAGACTCGAACTCTGACGGGTTGCCCCACTGGATCCTAAATCCAGCGCGTCTGCCAGTTCCGCCACTTGCCCCGGCTTGCCAGGCCGCCTTGCGGCGACCGCTTAGTATAGAACGCGGCCGGACCTTTTCCTCCCCCTTCCGCGCGAACGGTGATTCCCCACATGGCCCTAACATCGTGGGTGGGTTGCGCCCTGCCGTCACCCGGCCGCGGTTGTACGATTGGTCCGAAATGGCGGTCACGGGAACGATCACTCGGAACGGGTTCGCCGCGCTACCGAAGGCGAGGGGCGCGGCGCGCATGTTCACCGGACGCGTCGCGCTCGTCACCGGGGGAACGCGCGGCATCGGTCTTGCGATCACGCAGGCCCTGGCGAGCGAGGGTGCGCGTGTCGCCGCCGGTTACTGCATGCGTGCCGACGCGGCCGAGCGCTGCGCCGCGACGCATCACGCCGGCGGGCACTCGATATCGACGCATCGGGGACGCGTCGATCATGCCGGCGATTGCCGGCGCATCGTCGGCGAGGTGCTCGAAGAACACGGACGCATCGACTTTCTCGTGAACAACGCCGGCATCACGCTCGATCGGACCGTGCGCAAGATGTCGGACGAGGATTGGCAGAACGTCGTTCAGGTCAACCTCTCCGGTGCGTTCAACATGACCAAAGCCGTGCTCGAGCACATGATCGAGCGCGGATCCGGACGGATCGTGAACATCAGCTCCGTGATCGGCTCGACCGGCAACGTGGGGCAAGCCAACTACGCGGCGTCGAAAGCGGGACTCTTCGGATTCACCAAGTCGCTTGCACTCGAGTTGGCCGGCAAGGGTATTACGGTCAACGCCGTCGCTCCGGGGTTCATCGCAACCGAGATGATCGAAGCGATGCCTGAAGCTGCGCTCGCGAAGGTGGTCGAGAAGATTCCGGTCAAACGCCTGGGCCGGCCCGAGGAGATCGCACGGGTCGTCCGCTTCCTGTGCGAAGACGATTCCGCCTATATCACCGGCGCCGTTCTCCACGTGAACGGCGGCCTGGCCATGGCCTGATGGGCGAACCCGGTCCGGCGTCGCTGCGGTTCGGCCGCGATGTTTCACCTACGACTCGCGCGCGCATCGACTACGCGTTCCGAACGTTCTGCGCGATCTACGGATTGCGCCCCACGCTGCGCTTGTACTACGGCGGCCAAGGAGAGCGGCGCGAGGGCGAAGTCGTGTTGCCCGCGCTCTACGTTGCGCGCCCGCCGTCGGAACCGGCGCCCCCTCCGAAGACGGTGGCGCTCGCCGCGCACGCGATCTACGATCGCCTCGGCCTGCGGGCCACACCGGTCTTCCACGCTGATGCGCGCAGCGTCGACTGGCTCGGTGAAATCTTCGAATGGATCTCGCACGCCGACGAGTACAGCGTGACCGAACGCGACGATGTCGGGCGGGTTCCGTTCGCGGCGTCGCTGCACGGCCGCTACGGCCTCGATCCGACGATTCCGTACGCAAGCATCGCCATGCTCGAGCTGGCACGTTCGCTGGGACTCGAGCTGCCTTCGGGGCCGAGCCTGATCGCGGCGTCGCACGATCTGGACTACCTACCGACGAGCGCGCTTGGGAACGCGCGCCGCTTGCTCAAAAACGTCGCGATCGCGATGCTCGTCGATCGCGATCCCGCGCTTGCGGCGCAGATCGTCCTGGCCGGACTTCGCGGCATGCTGCGCGGGCGTTCGCCGCTGGATTGCATTCCTACGATGCTCGTCAGGGAAGCACGGCGCGAGATCGCTTCAACGTCATACGTCATCTGCCGCAATGGCTGCGCGCGCGATGCGAACTACACCCTTAGCGACCCGCGAATCCAGCGCACGCTGCAGCAGCTGCAGGGTTCGGGCGGCGAGCTCGGCGTCCACGTGAGTTATATGAGTCTTCCGGACGGCACCCTTGGCGATGAAGTACGCGCGCTTCGGGCGAGCGGCTTTCGCGTGGAGGGCGTTCGCGCGCACTGGATCCGTTACGCCGGCGGCAATCTCTTCGAGGCGATCGAACAGGTCGGCGACGTGAAGTACGACACCACCGTGTGCTTCGCCGAACGCGTCGGCTTCCGTTCGGGCGCGTCGTTCGTTTATCGGCCGTATCGATTCGCGAGTGAGCGCCCATACTCGTTTTACGAGTTGCCGCTGGCAATTATGGACGGTGCGCTGCGCACGCACGCGCGCGCGGCGCGAGTCCATCCGCGTATGCTGTGCAGCCGGGTGTTGGACATGATCGATGCGTTTCCCGGCGGCGCAGCAAGCGTGCTGTGGCACAACACGGTTTTCGAGGGCGCGCAGCTCCCGGGTCGAGTCGGTGCGCTCTACTGGGAATTGCCGCGGCCCGCGCAGCGCTGGACGACCGCGATCGCCGCCGTCAACGCGCGCCGACACTCGCTCGAGCAAGCCTTCGAAGGAGAACCCGCAGTATGTTCCTAGCCGTGCTCCTCTCCCTGCTCCCATCACCGCTGCACGTGGCGGTGCGCCGGCTGATGGGCGCGCGAATCGGGCGCGGCGCGCGCATTCGGTTCGGCACGGTGCTTGCCGTACGCGATCTGCGGATGGGCGAGGGATCGCGTATCGGACCCGCGGCCGTGGTTCATGCCCGCACGCTCGAGATCGGGGCGCACAGCAACGTCAATCCGCTGACGATCATGAAAGCGAACGCGATTCGGATCGGCTCCTACACGCGCGTCGCTTCGTTCGCGGTCATCTACGGCGAGCTGATCGAGTCGTCGCGTTTTGCGATCGGTAATCACTCGTCGATCGCAAATTTTTGCTGGATCGAACCCGGCGAAGGGATTACCGTCGGAGACCAGGTCGGCATCGGCGGGCACACGTTCATCTTCACGCATGGCTCGTGGTCCGATTACCTCTGCGGGAGCCCGTGGAACTACGGCCCGGTCGTCATCGAGGACCGCGTGTGGATTGCCTGGCGCGTGACCGTGCAGGCCAACGTGACGATCGGTCACGATTCGATCATCGCGGTTGGCGCGGTGATCACGAAGAACGTCCCGCCCAACGTCTTCGCAGCGGGAATGCCGGCCAAGACGGTGAGCGAGCCGGCGATGCCGGCGGTGGGCGAGACCGAACGCCTGCACCGCGCGGAGCGCATGCTGGCTGCCTACGGCGAGCGCGGGATGCCCGGCGCCCGCGCACAGATCAAGGTCGACGACGGGCGCGAGTTGGGCCGCGGGAACCTGCTGATGGTCGTCAACCGGCCACTCGAACTCGAAGAGCGCGACGCATTGCTCGAACGCGGTGTGAACATTCTCGATCACCCGAGCGGCCGTCTGATCGTGGTCGAGGACCGGCCCTATCTCGCCGATTTCCGCAGCTTCCTGCGACGCTACGGTATTCGCGTCGCACGCGAGGACTTTCAACCCAACGCGCGCCGCAAGCCGCTGCGTTCGCAACTGACCTCGCAGAGGGCTGGATGAGCGAGCCGCAGATCCTGCATATTTCGACGGTCCACGGTCCACTGGACGGGCGAATCTATTACAAGGAAGTTCGCAGCCTGCACGATGCGGGCTTTCACGTCGGAATTGCGGGAACCCAGGCGACGATTGGGGAGCACGACGGCGTGCGAATCCTCCCGCTCGGCAATCGCGGCGGACCGCGCTGGAAACGTCTGGGCCGCGATCTGCGGGCGATGCTGGTCATGCTCGCGCATCCGAACAGCATTCTTCACATCCACGATCCCGAATTGCTGCTCGCAGCCTTGGTGCCCGCCTACCTCGGGCGCACGCTGGTCTACGACGTCCACGAATTCTATCTCGAACGCATCGCCGACTCGGAATGGATCCCCCGGCCTCTGCGCCGCGCGCTCTCGCGGGTCTATGATGTTCTGGAACGCCTCGCCTTACGGCGGTTCGCGGGCGTGGTCATCGTCGCCGAAGCCATGCGAGAGCGCTACCGCGAACTCGTCGGCGACGATCGCGTGGCGCTCGTGCGCAACTTTCCTTATATCTCACCGGCCGAGATGGCCGCCATTCGAGCGAGCGCGCATCCGCTCGGCGGAACGCCGTATATTCTCCACACCGGCGGCGCCTCGCGGCTGCGCGCATTTCATACGATGGTCGCGGCGGCCGAATACCTGCGGGCCCGCGGTTGCTCCTGGCCGATCGTCAACCTTGGCCCGATCGACCTATCGCCCTACGGCGAAGGGACCGCGGATCTCCTCGATCGCGCACAGCGCGCCGACGTGCGAAACGTGGGTCTGGTAACGCAGGAAACGGCCTGGTCGTATGTCGCGCACGCAGCGATCGGGTACATGCCGCTGATCGACGTCGAGAACAACGCGCGCGGCATGCCGAACAAGCTCTTCGAAAATCTCATGTTCGGCCTGCCGCTCGTCGGCATGGATCTCGGCAACATCGCCGCGATCATCAAAGCGTCGGGAGCAGGCATCGTGGTACCCCCGGAGGACGCGAACGCACACGGCGAAGCACTCTTGCGTCTTGCGAGGGACGAGGGGTTGCGCGCGTCGTTCGCGGCAAACTGCGCCGCTGCGGGTGCGCGCTACAGCTTCCATGGCGAGCTCACACGCCTTACGGCACTCTACGAACACATCACGGACAGCGCTAGGCCAACGTTCCCAACGGCGCGCACCCCGGGGCCCCTACGGCGTTCTTCGTCATCGGCCTAGGATAGCGCCATGCACCGCGTGTTCGTCACTGACGGGTCCTATCGAAATGCCCTCGCGGCCGTTCGTGCGCTGGGCAGCGCGGGCTTTCGCGTGACAGTCGGCGAGCGGGGCTCGATACCGCCCTCGACGGTGGGGGGGTTCTGGTCGCGGCACTGCGCGCAAACATTCCGCTATCCGGATCCCAACATATCGGTCGAGTCGACCGTCGCTGCGCTGCGCGCGCACTTCAACGAACTACGCTACGATGCGGTTATTCCGGTTGGACTCGACATGGTCGAGCTGTTCGTGCGCAATCGCCTGCAATTCAACGCGCCGCTCCTGTTGCCGTCCGCCGAAAGCTTCGCAATCGCGGCAGACAAGCGGCGTACCTTCGAACACGCTGCGCATGCGCGAATTCCGATCCCAAAGACCCTCGCGGCGCAGGATTGGCGAGAGATCGAACCACCCCTCGTATTCAAACATCCGCGCGCCGGCGCCCACGTGGCCCGCAACGCGCGCGAAGCCTCGTCCTATGCGCTCGGCCTGGGCGAGTCGATCCGAGATTATCTCGCGCAGGAATTCGTACCGGGCGAAAACGGCTTTGGTTATTTTGCATTGTTCGACGAGGGGCGGGAAGTCGGCTACTTCATGCACGAGCGCTTAGTGCAATATCCGAAGGAAGGCGGTCCCAGCGTAATCGCTCGATCGATTCGCGATCCCCACCTGCGCGAACTGGGGCGCTCGCTGCTCGAGTCGATGCGTTGGCATGGTGTCGCGATGGTGGAGTTCAAGCGCAGCGATCGCGACGGCGAATACTACCTGATCGAGGTCAACCCGAAACTGTGGGGATCGCTCGATTTGGCGATCCAAGCCGGGTGCAATTTTCCGGTGTGGATTGCGCAGCGCCTGATGGGCGCGCAGGCGCCCCTCGACAGCGGCTACCGGGAAGGCCTCACGTATCAATGGGTGATTCCCGTCGGGCTGAAAAGCTTCGTCCGCTATCCCGAATTCCGCGTGCGGTTCGTACGAAACGTCTTCTCGCGTGACGTGCGCACCGATCTAAGTTTGTTCGATCCGTTGCCGACGGCCGCGGGATTGTTGGCGATGGCCGGAAGCCTCACGAAATAATGTCCAGCAACGGCACGCGCGGGCACGCTATCGATTTCCACGTGCACACCGCCGCGTCGTTCGATTCGCTCACGCCGCCCAAGCTCGCCATTGAGATCGCTCGCCGCCGCGGCCTCTCCGGTATTGCCGTGACCGATCATGACACGGTCCGCGGCGCGCTGATCACGATGGAAGCGAATCGATACCGCGACTTCCTCGTGATTCCCGGTATTGAGGTCAAGAGCGACCTGGGCGATATCATTGGTCTCTACGTGACGCGAGAAATTCGCAGCCGCGCCTTCGCCGACGTCATCGCCGAGATTCACGAACAAGGCGGAATCGCCTATTTACCGCACCCGATCCGCACGTTCGGCACAGCGCGCTTCCCCGCGATCTTCGCCGATAACCCTGGGATCGATTTCTGCGAGCTGTATAACGGCCGCTATGACGAAGGCGAATTTGTGCAGGCCGAGGCGTCATTTGCCCGGCTCGGGATCGAACGCGCGCTCTGTGGCAGCGACGCCCACTTCCCTTGGGAAATCGGACTGTTCCGCGCGGTCTTTCCGGAACTTCCACGCAACCCCGCCTCACTGCTCGCGCAAAGCCGCGAGGCCATGTTGTACGCCAGCGTGCGCGGCGAGCTTCCGCGCCGCACGGGACTGCGCATGGGAGCCGTCATCAAGGCCGCCAAGCGCCGGCAATACCGCAAACTCGCTCCGCTGTTGCTTTCTCTTCCGTGGAAGACGCTGCGCCGGATTATGATGCTCCGTGCGTGAGGAGCGGGAGCGGCGGGAGTTCACCTTCGCTCCTCCAGTCATAGTTTTGCGCCGCGCCGAGCAAGTCGAGGATGCGTGGATACAACTTCGCGTACGGCGGTTCGATCACGCTCGCGTTGTGCCAGAGCAAGGTGAACACGCCGCCGACCGCCGCCGTGCGCTCCACGATCGCAGAGATACGCGCCAGCGCTCGCTCGGGCTCGAGGCGCATGTAGTCGATCGGCGTACAGTCCATCACGATCAGCGGGACCTCCAAGAGCGCGAGTTCCCGGTCCTCTTCGATCGACCAGGGATGGTACGGGATCGACGTGCCGGCACGGAACCCCATCGCCTCTGCATATCCCAGCGTACTGTCGTATGCCAGACCGGCGCGTTCCCATGCGAGCCAAGTCGAGCAATCCCAACGCAGATAATGCTGACGCCCGCCGATCGGCACACCGCCGACGAGACCACGCAGATGCGAGACCTCGGCATCGAGCATCGTCTGCGAATGAAAGGTGTCGTAACCGGGGTGCAGTCCGATTTCGCAACCGCCTTCGACGAGATGCTCGATCACGCGACGGATCGGCGGCTGGAGGAGGTCGTAGCCGGTATCCCACTGCGTCGTCCGCAAGGCCGCCTTGAAATAAAAGGCCGAATCCAAGCGACGCTGCGCCGAGATCGCTGCGGTTTGCAAGACCGCTTCGAGGTACGCCGGGCGAGCCGCTCCGGTAAACGAGATCAGTTCGCGGACGAACGCCGGCAGGTTACGATAACGCAACAGCAGGGCTCCGGTCGAACGCAGCCGGCGGGGATAACCGATGCGGTCGATGTCGTGGCTGAGCTTGACCCGCAAGCACCGCGGCGCCGGCTTCCAACCGGGCATGAGCGCGGTCAATGCCTGCCCAAATGCAAGGCCGTATTCGTCGACGATCGGACGCTCGAGGCATTCACAGCGCGCGGCTATCGAGGCGGCGGCGCGAAATCGGCCGTGTTCATCGAGCGTGCCGGCACCGCGCTCCTCAACCCGCGCAAGCGTCCACAACGTCGCCGTGAGAATGTCGCCTCGGCACTCGATCTCGTCGGGAGCGCAGGCCACAAAGAGCGGCCCTCCGGCGGTTCGCTCTTCGAACGGCACCACGATGTCCGGTTCGTAGCGCGAGGGCTCGTGCGCGCACAAAGCGCCAATGCGCTCGGGCTTGGAGCGATCGACCGGAAAGACGATGCGCCGCTGCGAGTTCGGGTCGGGGAAGAGCACCGTGCGATCGGCTTCGACCGCAACGCGCCAGCGTCGCACCTCCCGCGCGCCGGCACCGGCCCGACGGCCGAGCTCCCGCAGCGCGTAAAGCAGCGCGTTGACACTGGTAACTCGCACCTGCGTGAGCATCGCTTACGACTGTTCCCAGATAGCCAGGAGATTATCGCGTGCGTATCCTGGTGATGGTCAACAACTTTCCCTGGCCACAAAGCATCGACGGCACCTTCAACCTGTTGCATCTCCGCGCACTGCGTGAGCTTGGACATGAGATTTGCGTCCTGCGTTGGGCGCCGTGGGCGCCGCCGTTGCGCAAGCAATGGAAGCGCTATCGTAGCATCCCGGACGCGTACGAGTATGACGGCTTTCGGGTCAGGACGTTGCGCGTGCTGATCGGACCGGCGAACCTGGCGATCGGGAGCATCCGCCGGCAGCGGCAAGGGGCGATCGCGCGAGAGATCGCCGCGTTTACTCCTGACGTCGTGCAGGTTCACGGGTTGATTCCGGCCGGTGTCATGGCGCTCGACTCGCCGGTACCGTACGTCTTGACCGGGCACGGCACCGAGACATACAAGACACCGTTCCTGCGCGATTCGCTGCGAGCACTCTCTCACGAGATCGTCACTCGCGCGGCCTTCTGTGTCGGCGTCTCGGACTTCGTCGCGGGGAAGCTTCGCATGCTCGGCGCGCGCGATCCGCGGGTGATCTTCAATGGGGCGGACGAAGATATCTTCTTCCCGCGTGATCGCGTGGCGGCGCGTCTCGAGCTCGGGCTCCATCCGAATCGGCCCACGGTGATGTACGCCGGTCACATGCTCGCGCAAAAAGGCATGGCCGAGTTGCAAGCGGCTGCGCTCGCGCTGCGTGAGATGCAGCCGCAATTCATCTTCGCCGGCGGGAACGCGATGCAGCCGGAAATCGAGCGTACGTTGCGGGCGGCAAAGATCGATGCGCTCTTTCCGGGCGTGGTGGGACACGAGAAACTTGCCACATTGTACGCGGCGGCGGATGTCGTTACGCTTCCAAGCTATGCCGAGGGGTTACCGCTATTGGTTTGCGAGGCGATGTGTTCGGGACGCGCGGTGGTCGCGACCAACGTGGGCGGCATTCCGGAAATCGTTCGGGACGGTGAGACCGGGTACCTCATTCCGCCTCGCGACGCGGACGCGCTCACCGATCGCCTGCGCCGCGTACTGGCCGGGCAACCGATTCGCGAACGATTCGAACGCGCGGCATACACCTTTGCCCGCGAACACCTGACCTGGCGCGTCAACGCGCGCGCATATGATGAAATCTACCGCGACATCGTCGCCGGCCGCTACGGCAACGACGGCTCTTCCAGCGCGCTCCCCGCGCTCTCAACCAGCGCCTGAGGCAGCAACGAATCCGTAACCGCGGGTCGCGATTTCTCTTTACGGCTAGCGTGGTGATGTCAATTCTGAGCATGCGCTTACCGTCCGGCGGCGGCGGCTACGACAACCCTCGAGTCAAGACCCCTAATGGGCCTTATGTCAGGGACTTTCGGCCCTTTTTGCGATTACGGTCGACGCGCTACCTATGATGCAGGAGGTGTGGGCGATGCGTGCGCGATTTGCTTTTCTCATTGTCGGCTTAGCAGCCGGCGTTCTTGTTGCATGTAATGGTGGCGATTCCGGATCGATTCCAAAAACGACATCGGTTGTGAACGGTCCCGGCCAACGCGTGCGCGTGATGATGGATGTTCCAAGTGGTTCGTTTACCATCGGAGGCCAAGTCTACGGAATTAATACGAGCTCGGAGGTCATCAACTTCGAGTCCGGCAACCCCTGCGGATACATCAACGCATATTACTCAAACTCAACAACGTTTGACCCATCGCCGCTACCCACTAGCGGTCAATACATTCAGGTCACCGGAACGGGAACGGTGTCTGGAGGCTGTCCGCAATCCGTTGCGAGCACGGCTTACGTTAGCACGTATTCGTCGCCTGTACCGCAAGTGACCGCTTCGGGTTACGTCATTGCCCAGGGGTCGAGCGGTTATACCTTCACGCTCCTCACCGGTTCGACGCAAAGCACGGTCGTCCTGAACTCCGAAGACGATGGGACGACGGTTCCGCCGCTGGAAGCCGCGGTATCCCTGGCGGGGTATGGCAGCCTCGGTCGCGATATTCACGCGACCAGCATCAACGTCGCTGCGACTCCGACACCGTTGCCGGCGGACGCAAACCACGTCACGACCTGGATCGAAGCTCTGGCGGCATCTACTTCGGCGCCGGGTTATTACGCCGGAAGTGCGAGCTCAGCAGCGCCATACGTCAGTTGGGTTCAGACCTCGGGCGCCGGAACCGGAAGCTATCAGCAGAGTTTTCTGAATGCGGAACCCCCTATGGATGTCGCTCTGTATGTCGACATCAATCGCGTTTCCGGTGACCTTTACACGGACTGGCTCGAAAATTATCCTAGCGCCTTTTCATATGACTCTTGCACTGAGCAGAATTCGTCGACTCAGGTAGAGTTCGACTACGACGGAACCACGGAGTATCAGATCGATCCAGGTTCTTCTACGTTGCAGAGCGAGTACGTGGGGTGGGTCCAACACAATAAGGGCTCGGAGATGACGTCGAATTGGAGTGCCGTCATGGAGGACGACGCGGGACCGCTTGATGATTACGGGCTCAGCAATTATCAGCCGGGCCTGCCTTGTTACAACGGATCCTCATATTCGGAGTCGACCTGGATTCCTCGCGAGGTTGCGATGGAAGAATACTTAAACAGCAATGACTCCGTTCCCACGATTTTTAACGGCCTGTCGCAGGGGGTGACGGACACCTCACCCATATCGCCGGCATTTGGGCTCTTCGGCGGAAATACGGCAGACGTGGGTGGCCGATTCGACGACTGCTACCACGACGAAGACGGCATGGTAACCGACAATGCGTCGGATAATTGGTTGTTCCCGGCAGATGCCGAGCTCTATGCGGCAACGATTAGAAATGGGAACGGGATTCATCCGATGTTCGTATGCGTGGCGTCGACGGACTTGGAAAGTGGCATGGACGCATGGACGGCGATCCAGGACCGATTATATGTGACCGCCTCTTTCTTGCTCACCTACGATACGACGAACTCGCCGTCGACGAGCGCACTCTGGGAAGAGTTCTTGACCAGCTCGGGGCTCGAAGTCATGCCGGAATCGCAGTTGGTGGTGCAAGACGCAGTCTCGCCGTCGCCCGAGCCGACAGGGGTCGGCGGGTTCCAACCGGCTAGTGGTGATGCTTACGAGCGGCAGTTCGCGCGCTGCTATTATGCAGGGAATTACGTCGGACCGTGCGCCGTCGCCGTGAACCCCACTGCGTCGACAGTGACGAACACATTGGCTGGTGACTACACGCACACGCTTTCGCTCAGCGGCGGCGGTGTGACGGATACCGGATCGTACGCTCCTGTGGTCAGCACCGCGGGAACGCCCGCGCCGGCGTCCCTGCCCTCCGACACGGGTGTCGTAATGTTCCCCTGAGCAAGGGCACATGAGTCTGGGGAGCCGGCTAATAGCCGGCTCTCCCGTTTACGGCCAGGATGGTTCTTCCAGGGCCGTCCCAACGCTATCAACCAGCGCTTGAGGTAGCGACGAATCCGCGACCGCGTGAATGTTTTCGAAACGAATCGCGGTCTTAGTGTAGATTTCGCCGCCGGTCGCCATTGGCGCTTGCGCGTCCTCTTCGCTGACGTAATGCGCGCCGCCGATTTCGGCGAAATGGATCATCCAGGCGACGTTCGTCCCCGGCCCGCTCACGAAGTTCAACGCATCCTGCAATTGCCAGGGTGCGAAGGTGTGCTCGTCGATCCATGCCTGCCGGATACGAAAGCGTCCCGGATCGCGCGTCGGCGTGAGCCCGAGATGATAGCACGGATGTCCGTCGATCGTGTCGGTGCCGAGAAGAGCGATCGTGTAGTCGCGGTTGCGCGCGACTACCGTCGCAATCTCTTGCAGGCTGCTGCCGGGCGATGGCGAGGCGCTTGCGCGCTCGCGCGGATTCGGATCGTGAAACTCTTGGCGGATCTGGGCCACGAGCGCGGCCGAGTTGAAGGGCGTCGGCGTGGGCGCCGGCACGAACGGCGCCATGCCGAACGAATAGGTCGGCGCCAGACGGGGAACACCGAGAAAATCGATCGGCGGCAGCGGCTTGTTCAAGCGCAAGCCGAGAATACTGAGGTCCACCCCCTTCGGAATCGTCGGATGAGCGAGCTGGTAGTCGCTGATCGGATCGACCGCGATGACGTCGCGCACCGCGTCGTAATCCGCCAGGTAACGCTCGACTTTTTCTCTGCCGCCTTGAGTGACGTCGATCGCGACGTCGTACTCGAGCCGCTGTGGATAGACTTGCTGCAGCCAATACGCCCGCGCGTCGGCGAAGATCGCGTACGGATCGGGTGCCGCGGCGCGAGCCGGCGCGAACGAGAGCGCTGCGGCGACGGCGCAGAGCACGAGCGCGGCACTCCTCATCTGACGAGGAGGTTGCACCCACTCTCGACGATGACGGTGGTGGCCCGCTGCGGCACCAGCATGGAGGAGGACCCGTGGCATGCACTCGACTTCACGACGACCTTGGCCTCACCCTCGTCGAGCTTGAACGGTTGCGCGGTGTTCGCGAGCAATGTGCCGTACCTCGAAAGCGTGGTGGAGCTTGGCGGCTGGAGCCAGCCGACGTCGATCAGCGCCGGCGTCTCGTTCTGCACGCGCACCGTGCGTGTTGCGGCCGCACTTGCGACGCCGATCAGCAAGGGCGCGATGAGCGCCGCGCATATCATTCGGTAGATCATCAGAACACCTGCATCTTACAAGACTTTGCGTTGCGATCGTACCAGATCTCGAACGGCGCGATCAACGCCGCGCACACCAAGCGAAGCATCATGGTTGACCTCCTGACGAACCAAACGCGCCGAATCCCTCGTTCGTTCCCACGCGGGAAGAACGTGCAAGACCCGGGCATCGCTGCCCGGGTCTTGAAGCTCGTGCACCGCCAGGGACTCGAACCCCGAACCAATTGATTAAGAGTCAACTGCTCTACCATTGAGCTAGCGGTGCGTGTTTTGCGCCCTCCGGGACTCGAACCCGGGACCAACGGATTAAAAGTCCGCTGCTCTACCGACTGAGCTAAAGGCGCGTGTTTGGTCTCGCGCTTCGCGCTCGATCGCACATCCTGTGCTCCAAACTGTTCTCGCATCCTGCGGGAACCCGCTCGGCCGCTCGGTTCGGGCTCGACGTATTGTAGCCTTCGCAGTGGAGGTTGGCAAGCCCTTACGCCGAGGCGGGGCGCGCGATGCGGCCGAGAACCCTGGGATACCGCTCCGCGAGTTCCGCCGGTGCGAGCGGGTGCGCGAAAAGAAAGCCTTGCGCGAGGCGACATCCCGCGTTGCGCAACATCTCACACTGCTCGCTGGTTTCCACACCCTCGGCCACGACGCGGACGTTATACGCTTCCGCCAGCGTAATCAGCGTGCGGACGATCGGCTCACTTGCGAGCTGCCCATCGGTGCCCGAGACGAACGAACGGTCGATCTTGATCGAGTCGACTTGGAATTGCTGCAGGTAACGCAGCGAGGAGTAGCCCGTCCCGAAGTCATCGATGCAAATATTGAACCCGCGATTGCGTACGCGCTCGATCGTCGTGTTCGCACGTGTCCCCGCGTCCAAGACCACGCTCTCGGTGATCTCGAGCGTGAAATCCGCCGGGCGCAGACCATGATGCTCGACCGTCTGCACTAGCGTGCGTTCGAAATCCGGGTCGCTCAGCTCGGTCGCCGAGACGTTCACGTTCATGTTGAAGTCGAGCGTCCCGCCCCGGTTACGGCGCCATACCGCGAGCTGTTCGCAGGCCGTCGCCACGGCGAACCGCCCGAGCGCCTGCGCCAGGCCCGTCTGCTCGGCCAGCGGGATGAATTCGCTCGGACCGATGATGCCCTCGGTCGGATGATCCCAGCGAATGAGCGCCTCGGAACCGATCGGCGCCCCGTCGGAAAGCGAAACGATCGGCTGATAGACCATCCGGAACTCGTGCCGTTCGATCGCCAGACGCAGGTCGCTGATCAGCAGCAGCCGCTTCTGCGCGCGGTCGTGCATCGTCGAATCGAAGAGTGCGTAGCGCGCGCCGCCGCCGGCTTTGGCATGCTGCATCGCCGTCTCCGCGTCGCGCACCACGTCTTCCGCCCGCTCGTAGTTCGAAGATCCGATCGCGATCCCGACGCTGGCTCCCAAAAACACCGAGCGCGAGCCGACCGTGATCGTCTTCGAGAGCGTGTTGAGGATGCGTCGCGCGATCGATTCGACGTGCAAAATGTCGCCGAGCGACTGCAGCAGCACGGCAAACTCGTCGCCGCCAAGGCGCGCGACCACATCACGCGCATCGACCGACGAGCGCAATCGGCCTGCGATCTGCGTGAGCACGAGGTCACCGGCGCCATGCCCCAGCGACTCGTTGATCTCGCGGAAGTGCTCGAGATCGACGAACAACACCGCAAAGAACGAGTCCAAGAGCGCACCGGCTTCCTCGAACCGCCGGCGCAGATGCTCGTCGAAGAGCGCGCGGTTCGGCAGACCGGTCAAATCGTCGTGCGTCCGGCTGTGCTGGATACGCCGCTCGCTGTGTTTGAGCGCCGTCTTGTCGCGGAACATCACGATCGCAAAGCGCGCGCTCTTTTCGAGGTCGGTCACGATCGAAACCGTCGCATCGGCCCAGATTTCTCGGCCGTCAGGCGCGCGCACGTGCTGCTCGAATTCGAAGGTTTCCGAACCGTCCGACCAGAGCGAGTCGAATTCCTCACGGTGCCCTTCGATCGCCGTCTCGATCGTCTCGCCGAACATCGACCGATAGACGTCGTTCGAATCGAGCACGCTTCCCATTCGGTCGACGACCGCGATTCCGATCGCAGCGCCGTCGAAGACCGCGCGGAACTGCGCCTCGGTAAGACGGAGTGCTTCCTCGGCCTCGGTGCGGGCGAGCTCGGCCTGCAAGCGGTCCGCTTCGCGCAGCGCTTCGCGCAAGAGCTGCCGTCCGCGGCGAGCGACCACCTGGACGATTGCGATCATAATGCCCACGATACCGAGCGCGCCGATCACGAAAGCGAGGTACACGTAGCGATTGCGCTCCCGCTGGATCGCGCCGCGCGCAACCAGGTTCGCATCGAGCGCGCGCCCCGCGAGCGCATTGAGCCGCCGGGCCAGGCCGATCGTAGCGTACGCACTGCGATGCAAGAGGCCGGCGGAGACGGCGGGGCGGGGCGTGAGCATCACCCGGTTCACAACGAGGTTGGCGAAGGAACTGCCGGCCGCGTTGAGTTGCGAAGCGAGTGCCGGCAGACGCTCCCACTGTGCGCGGCCCTGCGGCGCGAGTTGAACCATCGCCTGCGCGATATGCGGCACTTGATCGCGCGAGAAATCATAGGTCTCACGCAAATTCATGAGGTTGCCCGCCGCGTCGAGACGCTGCGAGAGGCTCAAACCACCCTGCTGCGCGGCGAGATCGACGACGGCGCGGAGCCGCCGCGTCCCGGAGATCGCGAACGGCGTGCTCTGCATGAAGATGTCCGCGAGATTCTGCGCGGTGACGCTCGGATCGTAACTGAGGCCCGAGTTGTCCTGCAGCTCGTCGAGCAGACCGCCCATCGAGTTCATCAGCCAACCCATCTTCGGGAGTGCTTGCGGACCGGCCGGGAGCGCGCGTGCGCGCGCCCATTCACGGTCGATCGGCTTCCAGGCGTTGCGCAGGCCCAGTATCGCCGCGCGTCCGCGCGTGAAGTCTCCGCGCAACGCCGTGATCCGGGCCTGCGCGAGCGCGCGCGCCCGTGCGATCTGCGGGGTACGCAGCATCAAGGCGTAGCGGTACGCGTCGAGTGCGTCGATGGTGGCGAGAACGGGGCCGACTTCGGCAACGCCGACGCGTTCGCGTGTCAGGCTGGCACGGTCGAGCCCGGCTTCGCGGCCGAGGCTGAGAATCTGCACGAGCACGAAGCTGAGCACGAGCGCTGCAAGCACCGTAATAAGGATGCCAAGCGCGTCACTGAAGCGAGGCCGCCGGCTAGCTTCGCGCGTCATTGAATGAAAGGAATTCTCGAATGGCAAGAGCCCGCCTGCGAATAACTTCGGACGGGCTCTTCGATCACGTGGGGTGACTGAGGGGGGTCGAACCCCCGACCTCCGGATCCACAGACCGGCGCTCTAACCAACTGAGCTACAGTCACCGCATTTGCCGGGGCCGATGCTTCGCGCCCGGAGGGACTCGAACCCCCATCTTCGAGTTTAGAAGACTCGTGCCTTATCCTGTTAGACCACGGGCGCCAAAAAAGGCCGAGGGCGGGTACCCTGGCTAGGATACCACGCTCTCGCAAGTGGTCGGGGCGACGCGATTCGAACACGCGGCCTCTTCGTCCCAAACGAAGCGCTCTACCAAGCTGAGCTACGCCCCGCCGACCATCCATTTATACCAGCCCAGGTCAAGCAGTCTCCTCTCCCGGTCGTGAAGCGTCAGAAATCGAGTGCGTGAAATCCGACGTAGCGCGAGAAATCGATCAGCGGGAGATCGGTCGCGAAGATGCGCACTTCGTCCAAAACCAACCCGATGCGCACCGCGGCGCGCATCACGCGCACGTTGCTTCCGGGGACGAGCGCGGTGCACCACGACGCACCATACGTGCGCCGCAGCGACACGAGCGCGAAGCCGAAGAACTGGGTGAGATACGCGGCCGACGCCGCGACCATCGGACCGATCCGGCCGTCCGGCCACACGTACGCGTAGCCCACCAGCTCGTCGTTGAGCAGAAACAACGTCCCCATTGCGGCCTGCGCGAACCGGACGTGATCCTCCGGCCGCGCGGTTCCACGCGTTTCGCGATCGAGCGTGCCGATCACATGCGAATGCGCGCTCGCATCGATCGGCATCGTCACGAAGCGGTAGTCGCCCGCCGCCATCGGCAACAACTCCTCTTCCTTTGGAATCTCGCCGGCGACGCGAAGCAGCGGCACGTGCAATCCCATCCCGCGGCGCAGAAAGAACGCAAGCGACGCCGTATCGTTCGCCTCGATCACGCCGGCAAGCGAGACGTCACCCGATTCATCCGTCGCGGAGCGCAACAGTTTCCATCCCAGGCCCGCGCCGCGAAACGACGGCTCGACGTACAGCTCGCTTACGAACCACTCGTTCGCGAGTTCGTGCGCGAATGCGATCGCGATCGGTGTACCCTCGTCACGCGCAACGAATGCTCCGCGCGGCGCGTTCTCGGCCAGACTCACATAGAGACGGCGGCTGCTTTCGTCAGGCCAGCGCCGCGCAGCGAGCGCGCGGACGTCGGCCTCTTTGGCAGCGGCGATCTGCGGTTCGCTCAAGTCGCGACCGCCTGGATCAATGCGCGCGCGGCCCGTCCGCGGTGGCTGAGCTCATTTTTTTCCGCTTCGGGAATCTGACCGAACGTCTTGCCGATCGGCGGATAGTAGAAGAGCGGGTCGTATCCGAAGCCGTTCGTGCCGCGCAGCTCGGGAGCGATTTCACCGCGGACGTCGCCGCGCACGACGACCTCGCGGCCGTCCGGTAGAATGAGCGCCATCACGCAGACGAACCGCGCGCCGCGCGCCGCGCCCCCACGCACGGCAACCTCGCGCATCATCGTCGCGAGGCGATCCGGCCAGCTCGTCCGTGCCCCGGCGTAGATCGCCGAGTCGACGCCCGGTCCCCCGCCGAGCGCGTCGAGTTCGATCCCCGAATCGTCGGCCAGCACCGCCGCATCGGCGATTCCCGCCGCGCGCAATTGCGAACGCAGCGCGCGTGCTTTGAGCAGCGCGTTGTCGACGTAGCTTTCGTGGCCTTCTTCGGGATCGCGATAATCGGGGAACGTTTCGAGCACGAGCGGTGAGCCGGCCAGCATCGTACGAATCTCCGCGAGCTTTCCTTCGTTCTTACTCGCAAGGTAGGTGATCACAAACGAGGTGATTACTCCTCGAGCTTGAGGACGGCCATGAACGCTTCTTGCGGCAGCTCAACGCGGCCGACGCGCTTCATTCGTTCCTTGCCGGCCTTCTGCTTCTCGAGCAGCTTGCGCTTGCGGGTGATGTCACCGCCGTAGCACTTTGCGAGCACGTTCTTTCGCTGGGCGCTCACCGTCTCGCGTGCGACGATCTTGCCGCCAATCGCGGCCTGGATCGGCACGTCGAACATCTGCCGCGGGATCAGCTCTTTCAATTTTTCGGTGAGCGCACGTCCGCGGGCGGCTGCCTTCTCCCGCGCGACGATGAACGAGAGCGCGTCGACCGGTTCGGCGTTGAGCAAGATTTCGAGCTTGACCAAATCGCCTTCGCGATAGCCGATCACCTCGTAGTCGAGCGAGGCGTAACCCTTCGTGCGCGATTTGAGCTGATCGAAGTAGTCCACGATCACTTCGATGAGCGGCATCTCGAAGGTCAAGATCACCCGCCCGTCGTGGAGGTATTCCATGTTGAGCAGCGAGCCGCGCCGTGAGATCGTGATATCCATGATCGAGCCGACGTAATCCGGCGGCGTAATGATCGTCGCTTTCACGAACGGTTCCTCGATGGTCTCGATCACGTTGCTCACCGGCAGCTTGGATGGGTTGTCGATCATTTCTACCGTGCCGTCGGTCCGGGTCACGCGAAAGACCACTGACGGCGAGGTCGCGATCAGGTCGATGCTAAAGTCGCGCTCGAGGCGCTCTTGCACGATCTCCATGTGCAAGAGGCCCAAAAAGCCACAACGGAAACCGAACCCGAGGGCTACCGACGTTTCCGGCTCGTACGAGAGCGCGGCGTCGTTGAGTTTCATTTTTTCGAGCGCGTCGCGCAGATCTCCGTACTCCGCGCCTTCGTTCGGATAGAGGCCGCAGTAGACCATCGGCACGGCTTTGCGATAGCCTGCCAGCGCCACGTGCGCCGGTTTGGCCGCCTCGGTGAGCGTGTCGCCGACGTCGATGTCACCCAGAGACTTGATGTTCGCGATCACGTAGCCGACACTGCCCAGCGTGAGCGTCTTCGTCGGCACCATCTGCGGGCTAAAGACGCCGACTTCGGTACACTCGTAGACTTTTTGATGCGCCATCGACATAAAGCGGCTTCCCGCCTTCAGCTCCCCGTCGACGACCCGCACGTACGAGACGACGCCGCGATAGGTGTCGAACTGCGCGTTGAACACGAGACCACGCAAAAGATCGCGATGACCTTTGGGCGGCGGAATACGGCTGACGATTGCTTCGAGGATCTCGTCGATGCCGACGCCGTTCTTGGCGCTGGCAAGGATGCACTCGCTGCGCTCGATGATCAGCAGCTCCTCGACCTCGCCCATCACGCGCTCCGGATCCGCCGCCGGCAGATCGATTTTATTGATCACCGGAATGATCGTGAGGTCATGCTCGAGCGCGAGGTGATAGTTCGCCAGCGTCTGTGCCTCGATACCCTGGGCCGCGTCGATGATCAGCAAGGCGCCCTCGCACGCGGCCAGCGAGCGAGAGACTTCATACGAAAAATCCACATGACCCGGCGTGTCGATCAGGTTGAGCTGATACGTCTCGCCGTTGCGCGCCTTGTAGTTCAGCGTGACGGGATGCATGCGAATCGTGATCCCGCGCTCGCGCTCCAGATCCATCGCGTCGAGCGCCTGCTCTTCCATGTCGCGGGCGGCGACCGTGCGGGTCAATTCGAGGAGGCGATCGGAGAGCGTCGTTTTCCCGTGATCGATGTGCGCGATGATACAAAAATTGCGGACATTCGCCGCAATTTCGATCCGATGGGGATTTTCGGCTTTGATGCTCATCCTAGAAGTAGCAAGCGCTGTACACCGCTCGCTGGAGAATCGGCACGATCACAAAGTTGATCAGGACGATCAGCACGAGAAACGCCATGTCGAGACCGCCGAGCGGCGGTATGATTCGACGAATCGGCGCAAGCACCGGCTCGACCACCGCGGCAAGGTAGCGCACCCATGGTCCGCGCAGATCCGGGATCCACGACAAGATGGCATAGACGAAGAGCAGCACCGAGTAGGCGCGAAAGACCCAGACGATCAGTTGATCGAGTTGGCACATGAACACGATGTTCCAGCTTCTACGGTAGCTTGGCTAAGACATTTGCCGGTACGCCGTGGAGATACGGCGTCGGATTGACCGGCGAGCCATCGTACATGATCTGGTAGTGCAGGTGTGGTCCGGTTGCAAAGCCCGTCGCGCCGACCAGGCCGATCGCTTCGCCCTTATACACGTGCGTCCCGACGGAAACGAGGACGCGCGAGAGGTGTGCGTACCAGGTGTGGTACCCGTTGCCGTGATCGATGTCGATCTTGATGCCGTATCCGCCGTCGTAGCCGTTGGCGACCACGACGCCGGCCGCCGCCGCGTGAACCGTCGTGCCGTAATCCGCGCCTAAATCCACGCCGGGATGGAACTCGACGTCGGGATAGGTGCGATAGCAATAGCAACCGATGATCGGTGCGTCACCGACGGGATTGATCGACGGAATCGCCGCGATCATCTGCGCCCGCGCCAGATCGCGGATGTGGCGGATGTTGAGCACGCGCATCGCCAGCGTCCGGTCCGCGTCGGACTCGTGGGCGAGCGCGTCGCTCTCGGCGCTCAGGATACGCATGCGCGCCGCCGCCGCCTGCAGCGTGGCTCCTCTCACCCAGGACGTTTTTCTGCGCACCGGCGCAGACGGCGGCGCGCCGATCAGCTGACGGATCTCGGTATTTTGCCGCTGCACGTGCTGCAGCGCTTTGCACAACGTCTCGGTCTGCCGGTCGATCTGCCGGAGCGTTGCCTGCTGCGCCGCGGCCTGCGCGGCCAAGTGCGCAACCTGCATGCGCGCGTGCACGACCTCGGCAAACGCGAAACCGATTGATCCGAGGATCACGAGCGCAAGCGCGCTCAACACCGCGGCGACATGCCGGCGCCGTATTTGAAAGCGATGAACCGTCTCGCCCCGTTCGGGGACGATTTTCACATAATATCGATCGGTTATCATGCCTGCGCTGATCGCGCCCGTTCGATCGCACGAAGTTCTTCTTCCGAAGCGTTGACTGCCGGTTTGTATCCGTGAACGGCTTTGCCGTACGTGCGTGTGTCGGTACGCGAATAGATACTCGAGATCACGACGCCGTCTCCCTCACGATTGAGCAGAGCCAGCGCGTAGGAGAGTTCCGAACCGGTATCCTCAAAGGCGTCGTAGCGGACGAACCCGACCCGCGAGAGGTCCGTACGAGCCAGGCCTTCGAGTTCGCTTACCTGCTGGACGACCCTTTTGAGGGTCGCCTGTTCGGCTCCCAGGGTCCCTTCGGTATCCGCCAGCGCATGGGCGCGGCGCAGCGCCGGCGCGACGACGGCCAGATGATAGATGATGAGCGCGGCCAGGGCCGCGGCGAAGGCTGCGAGCGCAGCGTAGATCGTCAATGTCGGCATAGCACAGTACGGAGTCGGAGCAGCACAATAAGGAACCACGACGAGGGCTGAGGTATTTCACGGCACCCGTAAGGACTCGCTTACCGTTGCTACCTTCCGGTCCTGGCGGGGTTCACAAGGTTACGCCGCGTGAAGCCCAACCCCCATCATGGCCCCGCCATGATACCATAGGGCCTCGGCCGCCGTTGCCGAGGAGGTCACACGCGTGAACGCCCTGCTTGCCTTGGTGCTTTTCAGTGCAACGTTCGCTTCGGGAGCAACCGTTCCGCAAGCGATGATCGCATTGCCCTGCGGCGGGTCCAACCTCTCGCCGCAGCTTCGGTGGAGCGGCGTTCCATCCGGCACGCGCAGTCTTGCGCTCGTTCTCCACGATCCCGACGCGCCGCATCCCGGCGGCTTCTATCATTGGGTCGTCTACGATCTCCCGCCCCGCAGCGGCGAACTCGCGGCCGCGGCGCCGATTCCTGCATCGCGCTCGGGCCGCAACGACTCCGGCAGCATCGGCTACTTCGGCCCCTGCCCGCCGCCCGGCAAGCTCCATCACTACCACCTGACCCTCTATGCCCTCGACGTAGCGGTACGCAGCATGCAGCCGTTGGACGCGGAAGAACTCCAGCAACGAATGCGCGGGCACATTCTCGCCCAAACCGAATTGGTTGCCGTGCTGCAACGAACGAGGAGAGACTGACCGATGGAAGACGTCACGATCAAAGTCCGCGAAAATGGCCCGTATCTGGTGACCGGCCGCGTGCGGTTGACCGATGCCGAGGGCACCGAGTACACGGTCGAAGAGAACTTCGTCTTGTGCCGCTGCGGCGGATCGGCGAACAAGCCGTTCTGCGACGGCACGCACCGCACCAACGGCTTCGAAGCCATGCAGCGCGCCCCGCAATAGGAGTAATCAATGCCCTCGTACGTTCGCGCCGGCTCCCTCCCTCACAAGCGCCACATCCAATTTCGGCGCCCCGACGGCGGACTCTACGCGGAGGAGCTCTTCTCCACCAAGGGCTTCGAAAGCGTCTATTCGCTGCTCTACCATCTGCGGCCGCCGACCGCCACGCTCGAAGTGCGCCAGTGGGACCGCCCCGCCTCGCACTTCGTGCCGAACGAACCGCTCCGCAATCGTCACTTCAAGACGGCGCGCGTGCACACCGGCGGCGACGCGATCGAATCGCGCCGCCCGGTTTTGGGCAACGACGACATCACGATCGCGATCGCGCAGGCCGATCGCCCGATGGAGTATTGGTATCGGAATACCGGCGGCGACGAGTTGCTCTTCATCCACGAAGGTGCGGGCGTGATCGAGACGCCCTTCGGCGAGCTTGCATTTCGCGCCCACGACTACGTGGTGATTCCGACCGGCACCACCTACCGCGTGCTGCCCGCATCGCCGGCGCGAATACTCGTGCACGAGTCACGCGGCATGGTGACGATCCCACGCCGCTACCGCAATGAGTTCGGTCAGCTCGAAGAACACGCTCCCTATTACGAGCGCGACTTTCGCGCACCGGTGCTCAAGGCACCCGTCGATGCGCGCGGCGAGTACGAGGTGCGCGTGAGCAACGCCGGGCGCCACGCGATCTACGTCGTGCAGAATCACCCGTGCGACGTCGTCGGTTGGGACGGCTATTGCTATCCGTACGCGTTCAATCTCGAAGAGTTCGCGCCGATCACCGGCAAGCTGCATCAGCCGCCGCCGGCGCACGCGACGTTCGAGGCGCCCGGAGCCGCATTCTGCGCGTTCGTGCCGCGCCTCTTCGACTATCATCCGCTGGCGATTCCCGTTCCGTACAATCACTCGAGCGTCGATTGCGACGAAGTGATCTTCTACGTGAGCGGCAACTTCATGAGCCGGCGCGGCGTCGAAGCGGGATCGGTCACGCTGCACGCCGCGGGTGCGCCGCACGGGCCGCAGCCGGGAGCCGTCGAGGCGAGCCTCGGCGCCAAGTCGACCGACGAGATCGCGGTCATGGTCGACACCTTCAAACCGCTGCATCTCGCGCCGTCGGCGCTCGAGGTCGAAGACGAGCAGTACTACCGCTCTTGGGTGGAAGAACCCGCTCCGACGCGTTAACGGGCCGGTCGAATCATTCCCCGCGCCCTGCCGAAGCCGATGCGAAACTCGCCTTGTTCGCACCAGCCGCGCAGCGTAATCTCGTCGCCGTCCTGAAGGAACCCGCGCACCTCGCCGTCCGGAAGGTGGATCGGCTTGGTGGCGTTCCACGTCAACTCGATCAGGCTGCCTTGGGATTCCGGCTCGCTCCCGCTGATCGTTCCCGACGCGTACAAATCGCCGGGCCGGATCTGCGTTCCGTTCGACGTAATGTGCGCAAGCTGTTGTGCGATGCTCCAGTAGAGCGTCTTGAAGTTCGTACGCGCGAGCGTGACCGGCGCGGTACCGCGTGCGCGCATCTGCGCCGTCGAAAGATCGATTACGAGCTTGATGTCGTATGCCGAACGCTCGGACCCCCGCAAGTAGTTCAGCGGTGCCGGATCTTGCGGCGGACCGAGCGTCCGAAAGGGCTCGAGCGCATCGAGCGTGACAATCCAGGGCGAGATCGTCGTTGCGAACGATTTTCCGAGAAACGGTCCGAGCGGCTGATATTCCCATGCCTGAATATCGCGTGCGCTCCAATCGTTCACCAGCACCAGACCGAAGACGTGCTCGCGCGCTCGCCCGATCGGGATCGGTTCGCCCAGCCGATTTCCCGGACCGGTGACGAAACCGACCTCGAGTTCGATGTCCAGACGCTGGCTCGGCCCGAACGCCGGAACGTCACTGCCCGCAGGTTTGCGCTGGCCGTTCGGACGCACGATCGGCGTATCGTCGATCACGATCGTGCTCGCCCGTCCATGGTAGCCTACCGGAAGATGACGCCAATTCGGCAGCAGCGGATCCGTGTTCGGGCGAAAGAGCTTCCCCAAATTCGTCGCGTGTTCCAGCGATGAGTAGAAGTCGACGTAATCCCCGATCTCGATCGGCACGAGCATACGCGCGTCGCGCTGCTCGACGAAAAATGCGTCCGGATTTCGGTCGCGTAGTGCGGCGTTGCCGCGATCGTCGCCGCGAAGCAAGGCCGCCAGGTGCAGACGCAGCCGCTTCCAAACCGGCGGGCCGGCGGCGAGGAACGGATTGAGCCGCGGCGCGGTCAGCAGTTCGGGTTCGCAGATGCCCTCGACCAGGCCCGAATCCGCGAGCGCGTGCAGATCGAGAATCTGCGTGCCGATCGCGACACCGAGATGGGCACGCCCGCCGCGCTCGAAGGCGCCGTAGGGCAGGTTGTAGATCGTGAAGTCGCTCCCCGGCGGAACGGGAATCCACGAATCGATGTGCGGCACCTTCGAAGCCTAGCCGGGCGGCAAGATTTCGAGCGCGCGCAGATCCTCGACCGGCTCGGTGAAGCTGCAACTGCCGTATCCGACGAAACGCGTGCTGCGCATCACCGCCAGTTCGCCCGCGCCGATCTCCTGATCGCGCCAACGCAGCGAGCTTCCCAACTCGAATGCGTCGGGGTCCTCTTCGCCCACGATTGCCTCGAGGGTGGAACGGTCGACGTGCGGTGCGAAGGCGGCCGCAGCGAGCAGGTTGAGGAAGCCGTGCATGCTCACGCCGATCTCGCGGTTGAAGTGCCGTACCGGGTGATGCAGGCCGGCCGTCGCCTTGAAGCGGGTCCCGGCCTCCTGGGTCGCAACGAGAAACGCGGCAACGTCGGCAATACTCGGATAGGCCTCCGGTTCGACTCCGCCGCAGCGAAGTTTGGCCCCGAGGCGCCACGCGGCTAGCGCCTCCATCGCGTTCGTGAGTTCTTCGGTGCCGGCGCCGCGCGGCAGTTCGACGTAGGACGGCAGCTCGCGCAAGCCGGCGCGCTTTGCCCGCGCCGCGCACTCCGCGATCGTCAGGTCCCCCAGCGGCACCTCGAGCGCTGCGATCTCGGCCCAGTTCTCGTTACGCGCTTCCGCCACGAGCTCGAACGCCTCGGGCGCGGCGATCACCGAAAGTGCGACCCGTTCGCGCCCGGCGAGAAGGTCGCGGATCTCCGCCAACCGCGAGACCGGAATCACGAACCGGCCGAGCATCCACGCCTGCGCGCCGGCGCGCGCCCGGTCGTATTCTTCTAAGGCCTCCTCCACCGCAAGCAGCGCCGGGGGAAAGAGCCCGGCGTAGTCGATGAGGTGCTCGAAGGCGGCGCGAACCGCGTGGGTCGGGACGGTCGTAGTCATCGTTTTCTCTTTCGACAGGGCCCCTCCCGACGCTTCGCCAAGCCCTGCCATCATGAGCACGAGCACCGAAGCGCGCAGTAATCCGCTGGCGAGAATCGACTGGGACTACGTCGAGTTTTACGTCGGCAACGCAAAGCAGGCCGCTCACTACTATATGTCGGCGTTCGGCTTCGATCAAGTCGCGTACGCCGGTCCTGAAACCGGCATCAAAGACCGCTGCAGCTACGTGCTCGAACAAAACGCGCTCCGCTTCGTGATCACGGCCAGCCTGCGCAGCGACGGCGAGATCGCCCAACACGTGCTGCTTCACGGCGACGGCGTCAAGGACGTCGCGATTTTGGTGGAAGACGTCCGCGCTGCGTATGCTCGCGCGATCGCCGGCGGCGCGAAATCGCTCGCCGCTCCGGCCGAATCCTCGGATGCGAGCGGACGCATCGTGCGCGCGACGATTGCCGCCTACGGCGATACCGTGCACACATTCGTGCAGCGCGACGGATATCGGGGCGCCTTCATGCCGGGCTATGTCGAAGCGCGCCGGAGTCTCCCGGGCAGCAAGAAGCCCGGTTTGCGGTTCATCGACCATTGCGTCGGCAACGTCGGGTGGGGAGAAATGGACGCTTGGGGCGATTTTTACGCCAACGTCTTCGGCTTCTCGCAGCTCGTCTCGTTCGACGATAAGGATATCTCGACCGAATACACCGCGCTCAAGTCCAAGGTGATGACCGATCCGCGCCATCAAGTGAAGTTCCCGATCAACGAACCGGCGCACGGCAAGAAGAAATCGCAGATCGAGGAGTATCTCGAATTCTATAAAGGCTCGGGCGTGCAGCACATCGCGATCCGCACCGACGACATCGTGGCGACGATCGACGCGCTGCGCTACAACGGGGTCGAGTTCTTGGACACGCCCGATAGCTATTACGAGCTTCTCGGCGAGCGCGTGGGAACGATCGACGAATCGCTCGACGTGCTGCGCCAACGCCGGATCCTGGTCGATCGCGACGATCTCGGGTACATGCTTCAAATCTTCACCAAACCGCTTCAGGACCGGCCCACGGTGTTCTTCGAGATCATCCAGCGCAAGGGCAGCCTCTCGTTCGGGAAGGGCAATTTCAAGGCGCTCTTCGTGTCGATCGAAAAAGAACAGGAGAAGCGCGGAACCTTGTAAGAAAGAGAACCCCAGTCACACTCTGGCACTGGGAGGTTCTCTCATGTCCGATCTTTCATTTCAGCAACGGTTGGACGCTCTCGAACGCAAAACGACGTCCCTGCGGCGCATGTTGATTCTCATGGTGGTCCTCTTTGCACTCGCCGCAACGATCGCCACCACGCAGGCGCAGCAAAAGGACCTCACCTTTTCCGATGCAGCCGGCAACGTGCGCGTCCGCATCGATGCCCAAGGCTTTCATCTCTTCGACGCCAAGGGCACCACGCAGCTCGTCCTAGGTCCTTCTTCGGCGGAAACTCCGGTTCTCGCTTTTTACGACGAAACCGGCGCACAGCGCATGTGGGTCGGCTATCACAACAATCCCTACATCGACATGGCCGGCGCCAACGGCAAAGACCTCATCGAGATCGCCGCCAGCGACTATCCGAGCGAAAAAATTTACGACTCATCCAACACCGAGCGGCTGTATCTGGGCATGAGCAGCGGGAACGGTGATCTGCTGCGCATGTTTGCCAAGGACGGCCATGAGGTGGTGGATCTCGGACAGACCGATCAGGAAGACGGTCTGCTGCGAATGTTCGCGACGACCTCGCAACAGGTGGTCAGCCTCGAAGGACAAGCCACGCCCTTTCTCCAGTTCAACCAGTCAGACGGCAAAGAACGCGGCGTGATCGGCGTCTCGGGTACCGGCGGCTCGCTGCTCAAGCTCTTCGACAACAACGGAACCGAGCGCGTCTACGCGGGCGAATACACCGATGGTACGAGCGGCTTTACGAACTACAACGCGACCGGCGCGGTCACGTGGAGATCGCCGTAGACGACGCATGCCGGGGATTGGGACTGCGGTCAACGAAGCTTCGGGGTCCTATGCCGGCCCTGCTCAGCCCGAACATTCCCGTCGACGCGGTCATGCTCGAGTCGCGCGCGGCCTCGCTTGCGAAACGGTCGATCAAAACCTCCGCCAAGCTCGAGGGTATCACGCTCGCGATCCGCTGCATCGATCTCACCACGCTCGAAGGGAAGGATTCCAACGGGCGCGTTCGCTCGCTCTGCGCGAAAGCGGTGAACCCGCGGCCGGGCTGGCCCAACGTTCCGAGCGTCGCCGCGGTCTGCGTTTACCCGAATCTGGTTCCCGCCGCCAAAGACGCGCTGCGCGGCACCTCGGTCAAAGTTGCTTCGGTTGCAACCGCGTTTCCGAGCGGACTCTCGAATCTCGAGGTCAAGCTCGCCGACGCCGCCGCGGCGCTCGCAGCCGGCGCGGACGAGATCGACATGGTGATCGATCGGGGCGCATTTCTCTCCGGCGACGAGCGCGCGGTCTTCGAAGAGATCGCCGCGGTCAAGCAGCTCTGCGGCGACGCGCATCTCAAAGTCATTCTTGAGACGGGCGAACTCGGGACCTACGACAACACCCGCCGCGCAAGCGATCTCGCACTGGAAGCAGGCGCAGACGTGATCAAGACCTCGACCGGAAAGGCCGGCACCAACGCGACCTTCCCCACGGCGCTGGTGATGTGCGAGGCAATTCGCGATTTCGCGCGCCGCACGGGCGAACGGCGCGGCCTCAAAGTCGCGGGCGGCGTGCGCACGACCAAACAAGCTCTGACCTATCTGGTCATCGTCAAAGAGACGCTCGGCGATACGTGGTTGGGACCGGACCGATTTCGTATCGGCGCGAGCGCGTTGCTCGACGATTTGCTGATGCAACTGGAAAAAGAAGAAACGGGTCACTACGCGGGAACCGACTACATACCAAAGGACTAGGAGCCTGGCAAGAGGATGGCGATCTTCGATTACGCGCCGGCGCCCGAAAGCGTGCGGCCACAGATTCGCGAAGACTACGGGCTGTTCATCGACGGACGCTGGACGCCGCCCGCGAGCGAGACGTATTTCGATACCGTCAATCCGGCAAGCGAGACCACCCTCGCTCGCGTCGCCTACGCGAATGACGCCGACGTCGACCGTGCGGTTCGCGCCGCGCGCAAGGCGTACGATAAATACTGGCGCAAGCTCAAGAACGCCGACCGGGCAAAGTACATCTATCGCATCGCGCGGTCGATCACCGAGCGCTCACGCGAACTTGCGGTCCTCGAAACGATGGACGGCGGCAAGCCGATCAAGGAGTCGCGTGACTTCGACGTCCCGACTTCGGCGGCGCACTTCTTCTATTATGCGGGCTGGGCCGACAAGCTCGAGTGGGTGATGCGCGCCGGTCGCGAGCCGCAATCGCTCGGCGTCTGCGGCCAGATCGTGCCGTGGAATTTTCCGCTCCTGATGGCGGCGTGGAAACTCGCGCCCGCGCTTGCCTGCGGCAACACCGTCGTGCTCAAGCCTGCCGAGACCACACCCTTGACCGCGCTCGCCCTCGCGCAGATCATCGAAGAAGCCGATCTTCCGCCCGGCGTGGTCAACGTCGTGACCGGTGACGGCGCGACCGGAGCGGCGCTGGTCGAACATCCCGACGTGGACAAAATCGCCTTCACCGGGTCCACCGAAGTCGGCAAGGCGATCGCGCGACGCTTGAGCGGAAGCGACAAGCGCCTCACGCTCGAACTCGGCGGCAAGGCGGCCCACATCGTCTTCGCCGACGCCCCGATGGACCAGGCGATCGAAGGCGTGGTCAACGGAATCTATTTCAATCAAGGTCACGTCTGCTGCGCCGGCTCGCGGCTGCTCGTCGAGGAACGGGTGCACGACGAGATCGTCGTGCGGTTGACCGAGCGGCTGCAGACGCTGCGCTTGGGCGATCCGCTCGATAAGAATACCGATATCGGTGCGATCAACTCGCGCGCGCAGCTCGATAAGATCGAAGAACTGGTGCGCAGCGGCGTCGAGCAGGGAGCGACGCTCGTCCAGCAGCAGTGCGACCTGCCGGCGCGCGGATTTTTCTTTCCGGCCTCCTTTTTCACCAACGTGCACCAATCGCATCGCATCGCGCGCGAGGAAATCTTCGGCCCCGTGCTCTCGATTCTCACCTTCCGCACGCCCGACGAGGCGGTCGAGAAGGCGAACAATACGCCGTACGGGCTCTCGGCGGGCGTCTGGACCGACAAGGGAAGCAAGAACATGTGGGTGGCACAGCGCCTGCGTGCGGGCGTGGTGTGGTGTAACACCTTCAACCAATTCGATCCCAGTTCGCCCTTCGGCGGGTTCCGCGAATCCGGATTCGGCCGCGAAGGCGGCGTCCACGGGCTCTACGAGTACCTGGCCCACCACTAAGAGCTCTGGGACGATGCTCGGCGAACGCGACCTTCGGCTCCTCGACGATCTGCTCTCGCGTTCTCCGCTCGCAATCATCGCGTGGGATGCCGGCTATCGCATAACCTACTGGTCGGCACGCGCGGCCGACATGTTCGGCTACAGTTGGTCGGAGGTCGTCGGAAAGACGATCGACGACTTCGATTTCGTCGCACCTGCCGACAAACCGATCGTGCGGGAAGTCCAGCAGCGGCTCGACGGGCTCGATACGATCCGCACGCTCGTCAACGTCAACCGCAATCATCGCGCAAACGGAGAGATTCGTACCTGCCGCTGGACGACGTTCGCCGTACAGGACAGCAGCACGTACCATGCGCTTTCGTACGCGGAGGATCTCACCGACGCCCTCTCCGCGCAAAACGCGCTCGCCGAAAGCGAAGAACGCTTCCGTTCGCTTTTCGAGAACAACCCCGCCGGCATCATCGAGGTCGGCCGCGACGGCATCATCCTCGATATCAACGAGGCGACGATGCGCACCGGCGGCTTCGAGCGCGAAGCCGTGATCGGCCGGCACTTCGACGAGTTCCTTCCCGAGCGCGAGCATTATCGCGCGGCTGCGGCGTTCAATCGCGCGTTGGACGGCGAGCCGGTCACGATCACCGTCGAGTCGGTGCGTGCCGACCGCACGCCCTACGAATTGGAAGTCACGCTGATCCCGCAATACAAAGACGGTGAACGCGTCGGCATCTACGGCGTCCTGCAGGACATCACCGAGCGCCGGGCGGCCGAACGCCGCGCCGAGATGCAAAGCCTGCGCATCCGGAACTTGTATTTCATTGCAGCGAGCGGCGACTACCCCGACGTTCGCATGCGCGCCTCGCTCGAAATGGGCTGCCATGCGTGCGATCTCACCCTCGGCGCCGTCGTCGAGATCGCGCGCGGCGGCCCGCGCATCGAGGCCGTCTACCGCGAACCGGGCGCGGATACGATCTCCGACGATGCGATCAACGTCATGGCGCAGGAAGTTGCCGCGCTTCCCGGCGCCGCGATTCCCGTGCCGTTCCGCAACGGGATCGCGATGCGGCTCGACGTCGCGGGTGACCCTTACGGCGCGCTCGTCTTCGCGGATCCGCACGGCGCGATTCGCGAGTTCTCCTCGACCGACGCCGACCTGCTGGGATTGATCGCAACGCTCATCGCGGGAACGATCGATCGCAGCCGCCAGCGGGCGCGCCTGCGCGCGATGGCGTACTTCGACGCCCTCACCGGGTTGCCCAACCGCGTTTTTCTCGCCGAAAAACTGCGGGACGCGATCGAGGTAGCGCAGTCGCGGCTGGGCCGCGTCGCCGTGCTCTTCCTCGATTTGGACCGCTTCAAAGACGTGAACGACACGCTCGGACATGCGCGCGGCGACCGGCTACTGCAAATGGTGGCGCAACGTTTGGTCAAGGAGCTCGGCGACGATGCGACGATCGCCCGCATGGGCGGCGACGAGTTCGTCGTGCTCATGACCGATTGCCGCGACGCGGACCACGTGCGCGACGTCGGCGAGCGCATCATCGCGATCGTCAGCGAACCGTTTTCGCTCGACGAATACGAACAGTACATTTCGACCAGTATCGGCGTCGCCGTCTATCCCGAGGACGGTCGCGACGACCAGACCTTGATCAAGAACGCGGACATCGCCATGTACCGCGCCAAGGACCGCGGGCGCAACGGCTACTATTTTTACAATCCCACGCTCGAAGCGCCGATTCACATGCGCCTCTCGCAGGAGAAACTCTTGCGGCGCGCGCTCGAGTACGATCAATTCGTCGTCTACTATCAGCCGCAGCTCGATCTGCGTACCGGCGAGGTGGTTAGCGTCGAAGCGCTGGTGCGCTGGAACCATCCCAAGAGCGGCTTGATCGAACCCTCGCACTTCATTCCCAGCGCCGAGATTTCGGGATTGATCGTACCGCTCGGCGATTGGGTGCTCGAAACCGCCGCCAAACAGGTTCATCTCTGGCGTGAAGAACTAGCGCCGCTGCGGCTGGCGGTCAATCTCTCCGGTCGCCAGTTCCATCAGCGCGATCTTCGCCGCCGGGTGCTGCACGCGATCGAGAGCGCGCATCTCGAACCGGAATTCTTGGAGGTGGAGATCACCGAGAGCGTCGCGATGTCGGACGCGGCGCAGACCGTCGGCATCGTGCGCGATCTCAAGGCACTGGGCATCAGGCTCGCGGTCGACGATTTCGGCACCGGCTACTCATCGCTCGCCTACCTGCGCCGGTTTTCGCTCGACGTCTTGAAGATCGATGGGTCGTTCGTGGTCGGCGTCGGGCACGAAGTTTTCGATGAAACGATCGTGAAGACGGTGATCGGCATGGCGCACAGCCTCGGCCTCGAGGTCGTTGCCGAAGGCGTCGAAACGCTGGGACAACTGGCATTCCTCACCGAAAACGGCTGCGACTTAGTCCAGGGCTACGCGATCGCACCGCCGCTCCCGGCGGCCGAGTTCGAAGAGTTCGTTCAGCGCCGGCGCGATGCGCGCGCCGTATCGGGGTAAAGGAACAAGCGATGATTTCGACGACACCGGGCTTGGACCGCCGCGCTCTCTCCGATTGGTATCGCCGAAATCGCGAGCGTTCGGCGCAGATCTTCGCGCTGGTCGATGAAAGCGCGTTCCTGCAGCGCCCGATCCCGCTGCGTCATCCCTTCATCTTTTACGAAGGACACTTGCCTGCGTTCAGTTTCCTCACGCTCAACGAGCGCGCACTCGGACAGACACCGCTCGACCCGGCGCTCGAACGTCTCTTCCAGCGCGGCATCGATCCTTCATCGCCGGACGCGGCGCGTTCGCACGAGCGGGAGGACTGGCCCTCCCGCGCGCAGGTCGAGCGCTTCGCCCGTGAATGCGATGAGCGCGTACTGGACGCGCTGGCCAACGCCACCCTCGTCGATCCCGCGGTTCCGCGGCTGCGGCGCGGCCAAGCGGCGTACACGATCCTCGAGCACGAGCCGATGCACCACGAAACGTTGCTCTACATCATCCATCAGCTCGACTATCGCTACAAAGGCCGCATCGCGCAGGAGCACCACGACCATGCACGCGCCGAGAATCCGATGCAAACCGTGTCCGCCGGAATCGCGCGGCTCGGTGCCGATCCCGACACGGCCGTTTTCGGTTGGGACAACGAATTTCCGGCGCACGAGGTCGCCGTTCCGCGTTTTGCAATGGCGCGCTATCCGGTGACCAACGGCGATTGGCTGCGCTTCGTCGCCGACGGCGGCCCGGTTCCACACTTCTGGATCGAGCGCGACGGCGAATTCTTCCTCCGTGGGGTTTTCGAAGAGCTACCGCTTCCGCGTTCCTGGCCGGTCTACGTCAGCCACGATCAAGCGCAGGCCTATGCGACATGGGTCGGAATGCGTCTGCCGACCGAAGCGGAGTTCCATCGCGCGGCGTACGGCACGCCCTATGGTGAAGAACGCAGCTATCCATGGGGTGACGCGCCGCCGGATTCGATGGACGGCAATTTCGACTTCGAACGGTTCGACCCCGAACCGGTGGACGCGCATCCGGCCGGTGCCAGCGCGTGGGAAATCGAGGACTTGATCGGAAATGGATGGGAATGGACTTCGACCGTTTTCGGACCGTTTCCGGGATTCGTGCCGATGGCTTCCTATCCCGAGTACTCGGCCGATTTCTTCGACGGCCGGCATTACGTCATGAAAGGCGCTTCGCCGGTCACGGCGCGAGAGTTGATTCGGCCTTCCTTCCGCAACTGGTTCTACGGCGACTATCCCTTCATGTACGCGAAGTTCCGCTGCGTCGCCTAATCGCGGTCCTTCTGCTCGCGGCGTGCACGCGGGCCGGCGTTTCGAACGTTTCGAACGCTTCGCTGACCATCGCCGTACCGATCGTCCCGAACACGCTCAACCCGATCCTCGCGACCGAGAACATCGAAGGCTTGGTAGACGATCTGCTCTTCGCCAAGCTGGTCACGCTCGACGCGCATCAACACCACGTTCCGGATCTGGCGGCGGTCGTTCCGAGTCTTGCCAACGGCGGCATCAGCCGCGACGGCCTCACGATCACCTACCGCCTCCGCAAGAACGCGAAGTGGACCGACGGTCAGCCGGTCACCAGCGCCGACGTCAAGTACACCTACGAGCAGATCATGAACCCGAACAACAACGTGGTCTCGCGCCACGGCTTCGACATGATCCGCTCTCTCGATACGCCCGATCCCTACACCGTCGTCCTCCACATGAAACGCGTCTTTCCGCCGATCGTCGATTATTTTTTCGGTGAGAGCGACGATCCGTACGACATTCTTCCCGCGCACGTGCTCGAACACGTCACCAACTTGAATACGGCACCGTTCAACGCCGAGCCCAGCGTAAGCGACGGACCGTACCGGTTCGCGCGCTGGGTTCGCGGCGACCGGATCGTGCTCACCGCGAACGACGACTACTTCGGCGGCGCGCCCACGATCCGAGAACTCGACATCAAACTGATCCCGGACTCGAACACGACGGCGGCACAGATGCGAACCGGTGAGTCGCAACTCGCGATCACGATGTCGGGCCCCTCCTATCACTCGCTCGAGAACGACCCCAACGTGAAACTGCTGCCCGTCGAGGCGCCGGTCTACGACGCGTTCATGTTCAACCTGGCGCACGCGCCGCTCGACGATAAGACGGTGCGCGTCGCGCTCGCGTACGCGACCGATCGCGCCTCGATCATGCACGACAACGAGTTTGGCGAGGCGAGCATCGGCGTCGGCGATCTCTCTCCCTTTTATTGGGCCTACGATCCGAACCTGAAAGCCCAGCCCTACGATCCCGCCAAGGCGAAGGCACTACTACAGGCCGACGGCTGGATTCCCGGTCCCGGCGGCATCCGCGCCAAGAACGGAACGAAGCTTTCGCTGCTCTTCGTGTACCCGCAGGGCAGCGACATCGCCCGCAACGTCATCGTGGAGATCCAGCAGATGTGGCGCGCCGTCGGCGTCGACATCCAACCGAAGAGCTATCCCTACGCATCGCTCTACGCTCCCGCGGCGGACGGCGGCGTGTTCTACGGCGGGAAGTTCGACGTTGGGTTCTACGCCTGGATCTCGGGCGGCGATCCCGACGATTCCTCGCAGTGGCTCAGCACCGAGATACCGCCGGCCGGCAACAACGTCGACCGCTATATCTCGCCCCAGATGGACGCTGCGCAGCGCCTCGCGCTCTCGACCTTCGACGTCGCGGTACGCAAGCGCGCGTCCGCGCAGATCGAACGGCTGCTCGTGAACGACGTGCCGGCGATCTTCCTCTTCTACCAAAAGCAGCGCTATGCGTTTACGCCGGCTCTGCGTAATTTCGAACCGAACGGCATCGGCGAGGCGTGGAACGCTTCGCAGTGGACGTTATCTTCCCCATAACCACTTCCTAAGGAGCCTCCGGTGACCACGACAACGAGAACCAAGGTTGCGGTGACCGTCGCGTACGGCGACGGCATCGGACCCGAAATCATGGACGCGACGCTGCGCATCATCGAGGCGGGCGGCGCCGCACTCGACGTCGAGCGCATCACGATCGGTGAATCGATCTACGAAAAGGGCTTGGACAGCGGAATCGAGCCGTCGGCATGGGAGTCGCTCCGGCGGACCAAGGTCTTTCTCAAGGCCCCGATCACGACGCCGCAAGGCGGCGGTTTCAAGAGCCTCAACGTGACCGTCCGCAAGACGCTGGGCATGTACGCCAACGTGCGGCCATGCGCCTCACTGTACCCATTCGTGGCAACGAAACATCCGAACATGGACATCGTGATCGTGCGCGAGAACGAGGAGGACGTGTACGGCGGCATCGAGCATCGCCAGACCAATCAGGTCGCGCAGTGCCTCAAACTGATCTCCCGGCCCGGCAGCAAGCGCATCATCCGTTACGCCTTCGAATACGCGCGCGCAAACAAGCGCCAAAAAGTCACGTGCTTCACCAAAGACAACATCATGAAGATCACGGACGGGCTGTTCCACCGGACGTTCGAAGAGATCGCCAAGGAATATCCGGAGATCGAACACGAGCACTGGATCGTCGACATCGGCGCGGCCAAGTTGGCGGACACGCCCGAAGCGTTCGACGTGATCGTGATGCCCAATCTCTACGGTGACGTGCTCTCCGACGTCGCCGCCCAGATCACCGGCTCGGTCGGTCTGGCGGGTTCGGCCAACATCGGCGATCACGGCTCGATGTTCGAAGCGATTCACGGTTCGGCGCCGCGCCGCGCCGGCCAGAACCTCGCCAATCCCTCCGGGTTGCTGCACGGCGCGATTCTCATGCTCGTGCACATCGCTCAGGCCGACGTCGCGGAGCGCGTGCACAATGCGTGGCTGCGCACCATCGAAGACGGGATCCACACCTACGACATCTACAAAGCGGGTGTCTCGAAAGAGAAGGTTGGAACCAAGGAGTTCGGCGACGCGGTCATCGCGCGACTCGGGCAAGCGCCGCAGCAACTCAAACGCGCGGAATACGCGAAGGACGTTCATATGAACCTCGCGATCCGGCCGGCCGGCAAACCGCCGATGAAGATTCGGGTCGGGGTGGATCTCTTCATCGACCGGCGCGACGGAAATCCGGACCAGATCGCCGCGTTGATGGAAAAGTTCAACGTCGCGGGCACCAAACTCACGGTGATCAGCAATCGCGGTACGAAGGTGTGGCCGAACGGCAATCCCGACACGTACTGGAGCGATCACTGGCAATGCCGTTTCGAAGCCGACGGCGACGATCTGTTCACGGCGGAGCACGTGATCCAACTGCTCGCAGCAGCCGATCGCGTGGGTCTGGACGTGATCAAGACCGAGGGGCTCTTCACCTTCAACGGCGAGCGCGGGTACTCGCTGGCGCAAGGTCAGTAGCAAGCAAGTGTAAGCCATGGCATTGCGCTCCGATAACCGGAGTACAGTGCCGCCGCTTCGCAGCTTCGCCGTTATTCTCGCATTCGTCTGTGCGCTCGCTCCGCTCGCCGCGCAGGCGGGCGGTCCTGCGCCCGCCGACGAGTATTTCGGCCCGTTCAAAGAGAGCGTGCTGGAGATCCGCAATCGCTTGGTCGCTTTCGAACGGGATACCAACCGCGACCTCGCGCGCAATCTGCGCGGCATCGATACCCTCGAAGTCACGATCGAGGATTGGTACCGGCACTATCCCGACGACCCGTGGATTCATGGGTTCGTCGACCGCCTGGTCCGAGTGTACCGGCGCGCGCACGCCGAGCGCGATCTGCGCTGCACGCGCGCACGGCGCATCGCAAGGTCGGCGCGCCGGTAGCGAGTAACCGGGCGGTATGAAGATCGCCCCTCTCTTCCTCCTCGCGCTGCCGCTGCTGGGCGCGGTCGCGCAGCGCCAGGTCGCGCCGCGCGAGACCTTCACCGCCGGCATCCTGCGGGTCGAACGGTTCGGCAATCCGGCGGGAGTACCGCTCGTCCTGATCCCGGCGCTCTTCTTTCGTTGTGACTGCCTTGCAACGCATCCTACGCTGCAACCGGCTCCGCACCGGTATCCGGGAGTCTTGAGAGCGCCAACTGCGCTCGCCGGCGGATCTCCAGCGCCGCGTTGACGTCCGCATGGGTC